>Ga0194056_10002005_pt1 | contig 10920 bp, 10 predicted proteins | sample SepL4413m_MetaG_FD_155458 | JGI IMG/M metagenome (GOLD analysis project Ga0194056, IMG submission 155458) | Anoxic zone freshwater microbial communities from boreal shield lake in IISD Experimental Lakes Area, Ontario, Canada - Sep2016-L442-13m | ecosystem: Environmental > Aquatic > Freshwater...
CTATTCCAGTATGCTTCAATGGGTATATTGGTTGCAAACAGCAGCGGGGAAATTATTTTAGCTAACAATTTTTTGGTTTCTCAATTTCAATACGATTCTGCAGAAGAACTAATTGGCAAAAAAATTGAAGTACTTATACCTCAGCGTTATCACCCTAATCATACTGGCTACCGCGAAAATTATAACAAAAACCCCGAAAGAAGACCTATGGGCATTGGTAGGGATCTTTTTGCACAAAAAAAAGATGGATCCGAATTTCCTGTAGAAATTAGTCTTAGTCACTATAAAACTAACGAAGGCAATTTTGCAATTGCCTTTTTAATTGATACTACTAAAAGAAAAGAAATTGAAAATGCAGTGATGCACCAGAAAGAAGAACTGGCTTCTATCAATTTAAAAATGGAAGGTTTGAATGATGAATTGGAGCAAAAGGTGGAACTACGTACCAAGCAATTGCAAGAAACTTTACAACAATTGCAACGATCTAAAGAAGAACTGACCAAGGCCTTAAGTAAGGAAAAAGAATTGAGTGATTTAAAAAGCCGTTTTGTATCCATGGCTTCGCACGAGTTCCGTACACCACTAAGCACAATTCTTTCCTCTGCTTCTTTAGTGGCAAAATATACTGAAACTACGCAACAAGAAAATAGAGATAAACATATTCATCGTATTAAATCTTCAGTGAATAATCTTACCGATTTACTGAACGAATTTTTATCTATTGGAAAAATTGAGGATGGGAAAATTGAAAGTCGTATCGCTATTTTTAATATCAAAGAATTATTGGAGACTATATGTAGCGAAATGCAAAATTTGGTAAAACCGGGGCAACAAATCATTTATTCGCATCAAGGCTCCGAAAGAGTTAATCTTGATTCAACTTTATTAAGAAATGTAATTCTTAATTTGATTTCCAATGCAATAAAATTTTCGCCGGAGAACAGCTTTATAACAGTCATTAGTACTGTAACAGTAGAAAAAATAGTGATTGCAGTAAAAGATAATGGACTGGGCATTTCAGAGGAAGACCAGGATCATTTATTTGAACGTTTTTTTAGAGGCGCTAATGTAACCAACATACAGGGTACTGGTCTAGGGCTACATATAGTGAGTAGGTATATTGAATTAATGAACGGACAAATAAGTTTTACCAGCCAATTAGAGAAAGGAACAGAATTTATGATTACTTTTAAAGCATCATAACCCTCAAATTATTAATATCCAAAAAGCATGAAGCACTTACTACTTATTGAAGATAATAATGAAATAAGAGAAAATACTGCAGAAATCTTGCAACTGGCAGGCTATTCAGTCTCTACAGCAGAAAATGGGAAAAAAGGAGTTGAACTTGCGTTGGAAAAGAAACCTGATATGATTATTTGTGATGTAATGATGCCCATCCTTGACGGTTATGGCGTTTTACATTTGGTGAATAAGAACCCTGAACTACTCGGAATTCCGTTCATTTTTTTAACTGCAAAAGCCGAACGCAGTGATTTTAGAAGGGGAATGGAAATGGGTGCCGACGATTATATAACTAAACCATTTAGCGATATTGAACTGCTGAATGCCATTGAAAGCCGCCTTCAAAAAGCAGATCTTTTAAAAAAAGAATACCAGTCAAATGCAACAGGATTACAAGAAATGCTCAACGAATTTGGAGGTAAAAATCCACTAGAATATCTTGCCGAAAGCGGTAATTCCAACCACTATAGAAAAAAACAGATTATTTATACAGAAGGCAATCATCCTGTACGGTTATTTTTTATAGAACGTGGAAAAGTAAAGACCTATAAGACTAATGAAGATGGCAAGGAATTTACAGTGGGGCTTTTTGCAGAAGGAGATTTTTTTGGTTACACCGCACTTTTAGAAGAATCTGTTTACAAAGAAAATGCAGAGGCTTTAGAAGATGCTGAAGTAACCATTATACCAAAAGAAGATTTTGAAAAACTTATTCATTCTAATGCAGCAGTACAAAGAAAATTTATTCAGTTGTTGGCTAAAAATGTTTCGGAAAAAGAAGAACAACTTTTGAATATTGCTTATAATTCCTTGCGCAAACGAGTAGCCGACGCGTTGATAAAATTACAAAATAAGTATAAAAAAGAAGGAGACACTATGTTCTCAATGCATATATCTAGGGAAGACTTAGCTAATATTGCTGGTACTGCAACCGAATCATTAATACGTACCTTAAGTGATTTTAAAAACGAAAAACTTATCGAAGTTAAAGAAGGCAATATTATTATCCTGAATGAAAAAAAACTAATCTCTCTATTGAATTAATATTATAACAGCGAGATTAGATATTCATTAAACTCTTTTTTTAATTCTGTAAAGTTTTTTTCTAGGTATTCCACCTCGTCTTTTAATTTATAGTGACGAGCCTCCATTCTGTTATCGGGTAAATTTCTTGCAGTACGAATATCTTGTTGCAGTATCACATCTATTTCATGCACATCATGTTTTAGTTCATCAATGTATTCGTCTTTAACTATAAACTGGTTTTGAAAATGTTCTGCTAATGCCAATAAATCTTTGCCCATATCCCTATCTAAAACCTCCGACAATCGGGTTTTAAAAAAGGCATTTTCTTGCTTATAAAAAGCAAGCATTCGCTCCCACGTTAAATGTTCATGGTGATACTGTTCTAATCTTGAAACATAGCTACTATTCATACTTTACACCAAGGATCTTTTATATTTCTATTTATAAAAATTATTTTAAATTATTTTTTTCTGGTATCGCATAACAATCATGCGGCACTTTTTTATCAAACCCACCCTTCGGACTTACATATGAAATACCCAAACCCATTCCCCTTAATATCAGCAGGCAAGCCATTAACATCATCATATATGGATATGCTTTTCGTATGTTTTTCCTTAGCCCTATACTAACATAATTGCCAAAAAAAGCTATACTCCACATAACAGGCAATGTGCCTAATCCAAAAAAAGCCATAAATAAAACACTACTTCTGATATCGCCAGTTGCTACTGCTCCAGCTACTGCCATATATACCAACCCACATGGCAACAATCCATTGAGCAAGCCAATAGAAAATAATGATGAGTAACTCTTCCTAAAAAAAAGTTTTCCCAACATTGACCTTAAAGCCTCAAAAAATGAGACTACCGCATGTATGTTTTTGTTAGAGGTTATTCTTTTTGGTAAAATGATGAACACCAAAATTGCAACCCCCATCAAAATGGATAACCATTGCTGGTATCCGAAAAATGCAACACTTTTTCCTAAAAGGCCAAATGCTAAACCAAACACAGCATACGTAACAATTCGGCCTGCATTATACAATAACGCTCCCGAAAATTTTGATACAAGCCTCTCGTCTTTTAAAGGCAATGATAATGCTAATGGCCCGCACATGCCTACACAGTGAAAGCTTCCCAGCAATCCCATTGTAAATGCAGCTATTAACAATTGATACATAGCTTATTTTTTATGATGCAATTTTTTACGTTTACTAATATGCAAAAGATATAAAGCGCCTGCTATCATAAAAGGCAAACCATATATTAATGCCATACTAGTATTACCATCCATTAAAAAGTATCCTGCTAGTATTATTCCCCCAAGTAGCATTATTATCGCCCCAGCTAATTCTTTTGCCCAGGAAATAATATAACCCAATACAGGAAACAAAACCATTGCTAATGGTAAAAATTTATTCCAATCATTACTCTCGTCTTTCTTTATTGCTGGCAATACTTCACCAATAGCAAAAAATATCATGAACAGGCAAACTGCCATGCCTGCGGTTTGGGCCAATATTTTATAAGGCCTTACTTGTTGTGATTCTTGTTTATGATTATGGCTCATATAATAATTTTCTTTTCAAAATAATAATCTTTGCCATCGGCCTGCCAGCTAATATGCAATTCATACAATCCCTTGTTTGCAGTACCTACTGGCATGCTAAACATTGAATCCTTTAATGAAAATTCTTTTTTCAAATCTTTGTTTTCATCTGCAGGATAATACAATTCTACTGTACCTGTTATATTTTTTCCAGCAAAATCTTTTGGAAAAACTATACTTAAACGATTGTCGTTTATTTTATACTGTATAGCTTCGGATAATTCATTGGCTCTTTTAGATTGATCAATGATTTGCTGATATTTTAATTCCTTTCCATAATAATCGGTAGTTACCAAGTCCATCTTCTGATTGGAGGATTTAAACACCATAAAAATGATGCCTACAACAAAACAACCATATACTATAAGTATTTTGTATCCCCAATTCATAATAATGATTTATCAGTTATAAATTTCAGGGCCAATAAATTCAGCCGTGAATGTTTTAATTTTTTTACCATTCTCATACATGCCAATCTCAATCAGAGTTTCCCAACCTTTAATATCTTTTTTACCTAACTTTAAAATAAATTGCAAGTGAGAAAAATCTTCTTTTTTAACAATAAAACTACTGCTGCCTACATATTCAATCTCTCCATCAATATTCTCAATTTTTAAAGTAAAAGGAATGTCTTTATGTGTTTTATTGGCAAGCTCTAAATTGTACAAGTTGGTAATTCTACCATCTGGTAAGGTATTGTAAGTCATACCTGCTGTACGCATTAGTCTAGCATCAAGATCTGTTCGGCTTACTAACAAAAACACCAGTAAAGTCAACAACAATATAAGCACTGCTATATATGCCTTTATTCTACTAGTTAGTTTAAGCCTCATCCGCTGTATTATACTATTCTCTGATGCATATCGAATTAGTCCAACAGGCTTATCAATTCCTATCATGATTGCATCACAAGCATCGATACATGCGGTACAATTAACACATTCCAATTGAGTGCCATTTCTAATATCAATTCCAGTTGGACAAACTCTTACACAGGCTAAACAATCTATACAATCGCCTTGAGGCTTAACTGCTTCAAATTTTGCAGTTAAATCTTTACAGCTGCCGTTGCCTTTACAATCTGTACAAGTACAATCTTCTTCTACAGCTTTTTGTTGTTTACTGTGTTTGCCTCTTGGTTCTCCACGTAATCTGTCGTACGCCACTACAATAGAATTTTTATCGAGCAACACCCCTTGTAATCGCCCATAAGGACAAACTACAATACAAGCCTGCTCTCTAAACCACCAGTACACAAAGAAAAACACAGTGGTAAAAATCAATAGCGAAATTAAAGTAGCTACATGTGCTGCTGGGTTGGTTACATATCCCAATAGCTCATCCATGCTAATTAAATAAGCTAGAAAAAAATTGGCAATAATAAACGAAATGACAAAGAACACTACAAATTTAAAAGCCCGTTTAACTATTTTTTTACCATTCCAAGGCATTGTATCTAATTGCTTCTGCTGTGCTGCATCGCCATCAATCCAATACTCTATTTTACGGAAAACCATTTCCATAAAAATGGTTTGTGGACAAGCCCATCCGCAGAATATGCGGCCAAATACCACTGTAAAAAGAATCACAAACACCACAAAAGTGAGCATGCCAATCCCGAAAATAAAAAAGTCTTGCGGCCAAAACACCATTCCAAAAATGATGAACTTACGATCTAGCACATTGATCATTAAAAGTGGCTCACCATTAACTTTTATAAACGGAAGTGTAAAAAAAACAATCAAATAAAAAATACTAAACCATGTCCGAAGGTTATATAATTTTCCTTTGGGCTGTTTAGGATTAATAAAATTTCTTTTACCTTCTTTACTAATAGTGGCAACAGAATCCCTATAACTCCCTTTTTTATCTGATACTATTTTTTCTGTTTCCATGTTAAAATTTCAAACCCCCCTTACTTTTTCACTTCTTTAGCAGCAGTATCTTTATTTGGATTTACTGTTGCTGTATTTTTTACCGCAGCAGAATCTGATTTCCCTATTTTAGTAGAATCCGTTGCTGTAGTTACTGCTTTTGTTTCAACATACAATTCTCCTTGAGGCGCTTTTGGATTTGGAGGATTGGTTCCATGAATTGATTTTACATAACTTGCTAAGAAACTGATCTCTTTAGGTGTAAAATCATTTGTCCATGACTGCATTCCTTTATCGGCATATCCTATTTTAATAGTATGAAAAATATCATTTAATGATCCTTTATGTATCCAATAATCATCTGTCAGATTTGGGCCTACACCACCTTGTCCCTGTTCGCCATGGCAAGGTTTACATTTTGTAATAAAAATTTCTTTTGCTGCCGCCAATCCAGTGGCATCAGCCATTGGCACATTATTTTCATCAACTTTATCTTTATTATTAGCATCAAAAATATCTTTTTCAATTTTTGCCTTTTCCATTTCTGTAACATATTCCTGCGATGGATTTTTACCATTGCCCAATACATGAAAATTCAACAAATAAATAACTGCAACCACTATGGTAAAATAAAAACCATATTTCCACCATGGTGGTAAAGCATTATCTAATTCTTGAATGCCGTCATAGTTGTGATCCAACAAATAATCTGCTTCCCTTTCTACAGGTATCGCCTTAGTAAATATTTTTTTATCTAGATTAGACCACCATGCTAATAATTGATATTTTTTTGTAGCAGCCTCTTTTTCAGGAACCAATTCGGTATATACCCTGCGAATTGCAAAGGCAAGAAATAATACAGCTAATACCTCGGTAACAATTACAATAACAAAAAAGTAAAATGTAGTAGAAGAAAGGCCGCCATAATTAGGAACTTCATTGACTACTGTTGGTGCGGTTTTTTGTGCCGTTGCAAATTGGGCTGCAAATAACATCACCAAAACCAATATTGTAGTAAGTGCTTTTCCACTACTAGCATGTTTTTGTTTTTCCATTACCTGCCGACTTAACACCACTAATACTTGGCCCAGACCCCATATTACAAATGCTAATATCAATGTCATTACCACTAATAGTATTGCTAACTGGTTGGTATTAGAAGTTACTGTTTGCGAAGTAGTGGCAGTAGTATTTTGTGCCATTACAGAAGCAGAAACCAATATTGCTACTAATGACAGCATTGATTTTTTCTTTATTAAATAAGATAAATTCATACTGATCTGGTTTATAAGTTTGAGTTGGTTAGTTCGTCTTTTTCAAAAGGTATATTAGACAATTCGGCAATATTTTCTTTGCGCATTTTTTTTACCATTACCAGTAATACCACAAAGAATACTAGAAATATGAACAATGAAATAATCGGGTAGATATTTGCACTGGTCATTGTATCGGCATATTGTTTTATGAATTTGAACATGATTACTGGTTTGTAGTTGCTGTTTTATTTTTACTAATATCTGTACCTAATCTTTGTATGTATGCAATTAATGCTATCACTTCTCTTTTTGGAGAAATAATGATAGGTGTTGCATCACTTGCTAGGTTATCAGAAATTTCTTTAGCTTGTTTTTCAAGATCAGCTATCGCTTGTTTTTCATATCCCTTTTCATAAGGAACACCTAGCGTTCGCATTGCATTAATCTTTGCTTCTGTATTAGAAACATCCAACTCGTCGTCAAGTAATGCAGGATAAGCAGGCATTACAGAACCTGGGCTCATTGAAGATGGCTTACGGAAATGGCGGAAATGCCAGCCGTTGGGCTTTTTAAGATTACCTACACCTTCTCTAGCTAAATCGGGCCCGGTACGTTTACTTCCCCATTGGAATGGATGATCATATACAAATTCGCCTGCTTTAGAATATTCACCATAGCGTTCTGTTTCACTTCGGAAAGGACGAATCATTTGCGAGTGGCATACATAACATCCTTCGCGTACATAAATATCTCTTCCTTCTAGTTCTAATGGGGTATATGGTTTTACACTGGCAATTGTAGGAACATTTTCTTTAATTAAAAATGTAGGAACCAATTCTATCAAACCACCAATCAATATCACTATCAAACTCAACAGCATAAATTGAATAGGCCTTCTTTCAATCCATCTGTGCCAGTGTTCTCCTTTATGTGCTACATATTCTTTTTCTAATGGTGCTGCTTCTGCTGCTTCATCGGCAACCAATTTGCCAGAACGAACTGTTTTGTATAAGTTAACAATCATGAAAATAACACCTACTAGGTATAAGGTTCCACCTAAAGAACGCATTGCGTAAAAAGGCCTTAAATAAGTCACTGTATCTAAGAAAGTATATTTCAACTGGCCTGCATCTGTAAATTGTTTCCACATTGAACTTTGTGTAAAGCCTGCCCAATACATTGGAATGGCCCAAAACAAAATACCTAGGGTAGACAACCAGAAATGGTTATTCGCCATTTTTTTAGAGTACAATTCTGTTTTAAATATTCTTGGTATTATCCAATACAACACACCAAAAGTTAACATCCCATTCCATCCTAAAGCTCCTACGTGTACATGTGCTATAATCCAATCGGTGTAATGCGCAATAGCACTAACATTTTTAAGCGATAACATCGGTCCTTCAAATGTGGCCATACCATAAGCAGTAACCGCTACTACCATAAACTTTAAAATAACATCATCACGTACCCTATCCCATGCACCACGAAGTGTAAGTAACCCATTAATCATACCACCCCAACTTGGGAAGATGAGCATGAAAGAGAACACTACCCCTAATGATTGAGCCCAGTTAGGCAATGCTGTATATAATAAATGGTGAGGACCAGCCCAGATGTATAAAAATATTAATGCCCAAAAGTGAATGATTGATAAGCGATAAGAATATACAGGACGATTAGCCGCTTTTGGCATAAAATAATACATCATTCCCAAATAAGGTGTAGTTAAGAAGAATGCCACTGCATTGTGTCCGTACCACCATTGTACTAAGGCATCTTGAACTCCTGCATAAAAACTATAACTTCTTAGCCAAGTATAGGGTAATTCGCCCGAGCGAACCAAATGCAATACTGCTACAGTAACAAATGTGGCGATGTAAAACCAGATGGCTACATACAAATGTTTTTCCCTTCTTTTTATGATAGTACCAAACATGTTCCAACCAAAAATTACCCATATAACTGTTATGGCCAGATCAATTGGCCAAATGAGTTCAGCGTATTCTGCACCTTGTGTAAGTCCAAGTGGCAATGTAATTGCTGCAGAAACAATGATTAACTGCCAGCCCCAGAAATGAATGTAGCTCAACTTATCGCTGAACATTCTTGCTTTACACAGGCGTTGTAATGAATAATACACACCCATAAACAATCCATTACCCACAAATGCAAAGATTACTGCATTAGTATGCAGTGGCCGAATTCTTCCAAAAGAGAAGTACTGAGTAATATTTAAAACTGGAAATACCAATTCTAGTGCAATCCAAAGGCCCACCAGCATTCCTACAGCTCCCCAGATTACCGTTGCATAGGCAAAGTTTCTGACAATTTTGTTATCGTAATAGAATTTTTCGACCTGCATAGTTTAATTTTTGAGGTTTGTTTTTTGTTGTTTTGTTGTTGTAGTAGAGGGAATTTCAGAAGTATCATCAAAAAGTATTCGCACTGAAGGGGTATAATCATCGTCAAACTGGCCGTTTTTTACACTCCATAAAAAAGCAGCTAAAAAACTTGCTGCTACCAATATACTGATACCGATTAAAATGAATAATGCGCTCAATAGATTCTTTTTTATTTGGCCAAATGTAACCGGAGCAATAGATTTCCTATATGACAACTATCAAATTTGATGATGATTTTGGTCAGTAAGGTTTTACAAGCCCTTTATACGGGCACTAGCAGAAGATAAGGCGGTGACAAGCAATACAATACTAATGCTACTTGCAGGCATTAAAATAGCAGCAACCATGGGAGATAAAATGCCCTGAACGGCAAAAGATAAACCTACAAAATTGTATAGAATAGACAGAATAAAACTGGCGGTAACAATTTTTTTACCGGAACGAGCAAACGCAATTAATTTATCGAGCTGTTTAACATGATTGCCATCTAATATAGCATCACATGCTGGAGAAAATTGGGCCGTATTATCACTTACTGCAATTCCCACATTACTTTGCATTAATGCACCTGCATCATTTAAGCCATCTCCTATCATCAACACATTTCTACCATTTCCTTGTAATTGCTTAATAAAATCCAATTTTTCTTGTGGCGACTGGCCAAATTGAAGTTGGGTTTCGGTACCAAATATTTTGGCAAGATTTTCTTTTTCTGAATCATTATCGCCCGATAAAAGATTGAGCTTATAATGGTCTTTTTGTAAAGCCCCTACTACTTCTTTTATTCCTTTTCTGTATTGATTGCTTACATTAAATCGTCCCATATGCACATTATTCATCATAACATGAACATGAGTTCCCGTATCGTAAGAAACAAATCCAGGATTATATTGGTTAATAAAACCTGCAGATCCAATTTTTACATCAATATTATTTACTCTTGCCGCTAACCCTTTACCAGTAATTTCATTGAATGACTCAATTTGTAACGGATTGTTTGAAGAGACGGTTAAACAACCGACAATTATTTTACTTAATGGATGAGAAGATTGCTTGGCAACAGTTTTAATTACCAATAACTCTTTTTCTGTTAAAGGTGTTCCTTCATACATTACCTGCGAGCTATTATTTTGAGTAATAGTGCCTGTTTTATCCAATACAATTGTATTAATCTTTGCCAAAGCTTCTATTACACTTGAATTTTTTAGGTATAATTTATTCTTGCCAAACAAACGTAGCATATTGCCATAGGTGAATGTTGCAGAAAGTAATAATGAGCAAGGACAAGCAACAATTAATACAGATGAAACTGCTGGCAAAATTTTAGCCGGATCATTGATAGACCAGAAAACCAGTGTTGCAATAGCCACAGTAAATAAAGCCATCGTAAAGTAACGGCTCCAAGGATGTATAAAAGATTTTTCTTCGTTCTTCTTCTTTGTAAATATATCGTTGTTCCAAAGTTGGGTTATATAATTTTGAGAAACATCTCCAGCCACTTAC
>Ga0194056_10002010_pt1 | contig 10906 bp, 10 predicted proteins | sample SepL4413m_MetaG_FD_155458 | JGI IMG/M metagenome (GOLD analysis project Ga0194056, IMG submission 155458) | Anoxic zone freshwater microbial communities from boreal shield lake in IISD Experimental Lakes Area, Ontario, Canada - Sep2016-L442-13m | ecosystem: Environmental > Aquatic > Freshwater...
GTACATCACCGGACAGTCGATCACGGTCGACGGCGGTCAAACGCTGCCGGAGGTTCAGGGGTGACAGCGTCACTTCCGCTCACTTTTTCCGGTCAGGCTGCCCTCGTCACGGGAGGAGCCGCCGGAATCGGTCGTTCCTGCGTCACCTTGCTGGCGAGTGCAGGCTTGCGAGTGATCGCACTTGACCGTGACGAGTCAGTGACGGCAATCCCCGGCGTTGAGGGTGTGGTGGCCGACATCGTGGATGAATCGTCGGTGGCCGCACTTCTCGAACAGCTGACTCCGCACGGACTGGCCTATGTGGTGAATTGCGCAGGCATTCACGCACCGGCCACCTTCGACGATGTTGATCTCAACGACTTCCGTCGCGTCCTTGACATCAACACACTCGGAGCGCTTGCCGTGACGCGCGCCGCAACCCCCTGGTTGCGCAGCACCGGCTTCGGATCGGTCGTCAACATCACCTCACTGGAGGCGCATCGCACCATCGCGCTGATGAACCCCGTGGCAGTGCCGCATTACGCGGCGTCGAAAGCTGCGCTCGAGAGTCTGACTCGGTCAATGGCACACGCACTGGCGCCCGACAGCATCACCGTCAATGCAGTCGCCCCCGGTTTCGTCGCCACGTCGATGACTGCTGGCGATCATGGTGGCTCGTTGGCCCCACAAGCACTCGCGCACATGCTGATCAAGCGCTATGCCACGCCCGAGGAAATCGCGTCAACCGTGGCTTTTCTGCTCTCCGACGGCGCCGCCTTCATCACCGCCACCACCGTGCTGATCGACGGCGGCTTCCATTCTGTTTAACCCCTGAGCACCACCGGAGGAACCATGAGTCGCACGACTGGGCACGAGCCGTTTCTCGGCCGTGACACGCGCGTGGGACCACTGGCCGAACTTGGCCGAGGTACCTATCGGGTGATTCTTGACGCGATCGACAATGGTGACTGGGCGACCGCTGTCGAGTTGCTGCCCATCACGATTCAGGAAGCCGAAGAACTGCACGATGTTTACGGCGCGTGGCCGTCGCAGATCGTGAGTTGGTGTATCGATGCCGGAGCCGACACGCAGGAGGTTGCGGCGGGACGACAGGCGCTGCTCGATCTCATCGCAGACGGCCAGACTCCAGATTGGGAAGGCGCGTGGACCAAGTACGTGCAGTTGACGTCACGGGCAACCGAGCTCTGTCAGGCGCAACAGCCCACTGCACGCGCTGCAGTGCTTGCCGCCCGCGACAGGTGGATGCTCGCGCACGACCAGGCGGTCGACCATGTGTACGGTCTGCTCGATCTGGCGGTGCGACTGCATGGCGAGGAGTGCCTGCCGACAGTGTGGAATCACCTGATGTCGCCGTGGTACGACGAACACGCACGACGCTTGAGTCGAGCGAACCAACCGTGGGAGGAGTCAGCCCGCCAACTGTCGGTCGCAATCCTTGATGGATTCCACGGACACCTTGCCGGCGCCGACCGTCTCGGTGATGTTGAAGTCATCGAGGAGCCTGACCGCGTGGGCTTCCGTTTCGCGCCCTGTGGCTCGGGTGGTCGGGTCATGGACGATGCCACCACCGATGGCACTCCGCGCATGGAACCGCCCTACAGATTTGCGGTCACCTCGAAGGCGTACGACTGGTCGTTCGGTAAAGCAGGAGTGTGCGCTTACTGTGTGCACTGCTGCCTGCTCAACATGACGGAGCCCACCGATCGACTCGGTCATCCCACCCGCGTCATCGAGCCACCCATCTGGCCGGCCTCACGCGAAGGCAGCACGTGCACATGGTGGGTCTACCGTGACGTGGACGACGTTCCTGACGAGGTCTACCACCAGATCGGGCGACGGCGGCCAGCATCCACCGACGAGGAGGCCACGTGAAGGCGATCCCGCTCACCCAAATTGAGGTGCCCGACTTTGACCTCGGACTGCGCGGCAAGCTCGTTACGCCGAGCAAGGTCAGTGATGGAAAGAGTGCGGCCTTCTGCACCATCGTGTTTGGTCTCGACCCCGCCGGGGGTGTCGTCGATACTCCCCTCGCATCGGCCGAAGACGGATACCCCGACGCCTTCGCCGTTGCCGACGAGTCGACTCGCGTCTCGTTGTCGTGGCGCAAGTCGACCGAAGCGGTGATCTGCGACCTCGTCGATGACGAGGGCAACGCACTTCCCGAATCACCGCGTGGAGCACTCGCGCGCCTTGACGCCGCGTACGCCGAACTCGATCTGCAACCGGTGCTCGGGTTCGAATACGAGTGTTACGTCATGCACGCCGACGACCAGGTTCTCCGCGACAAGAACTACTCAGCACTGCGACCGTACGGACGCACCATCGGTGCGTACGACCTGTCGCGGGCCGCGGAGTCTGCTGACCTTCTCGGTGAGTACGTCGACCGGATGGAATCGGTAGGTATCCCCGTTGAGGCCGTGCACTCTGAACTCGGGCCCGGTTTCTTCGAGTACGCACTCGGCCCCATGCCCGCACTGCGCGCATGCGACAGCGCGGCGCGCTCACGCCAGTTCTTCCGCGATCTGTGTGCCGAGCGAGGCTTGCTCGCGACCTTCATGGCCAAGTTGCACATCGCCGAGTCCGGGTCGGGAGGACACGTACATCAGAGCGTGACCCGCAACGGCGTCAACCTGATGGCCGACGGTCAGGGTGGCCTATCCGATATCGGTCGTGACTACCTCGGCGGCCTGCTCTCAACGATGGGTGACTTCACGGCTCTGTTCAATCCCTTCCTCAACTCGTACAAGCGACTGGGCGCGGGATTCTTCGTGGCCGAGTCGGCCTCATGGGGCTGGGATAACCGCAACGCCGCCTGTCGTGTGGTGCACAACGCCGGCGACAGTGCCACCCGCATCGAGCACCGTCGTCCGGGTGCCGATGCCAATCCATACCTCGTCGGTGCGGGCATGCTCGCCGGAGGACTCGCCGGACTGCGCGAACACCGCAATCCCGGCGAGGCGCTCGTACCCGGCAAAGATCCCGTGGCGGGAGGCCTGCCGCTTCCGCGCAGTCTGCGCGAAGCCACCGAGCGATTGCGCACGTCGACGGTGGCGCGCGAATTTCTCGGCGATCGCCTCATTGATGCGTACGCCATCACGCGCGATGCAGAGTCTGACGCCTTCGACCGCTGGTGGGCCACCACGATTACCGAGTGGGAACTTCACAGATTATTGGAGAACCTCTAGATGCCCGCGACCCTGACCTACGACGACCTACTCGCCCTTGCCGCCAGTGGCGAGATCGACACCGTCGTGTGCGGTGCCCCCGATCCCTACGGACGACTCGTGGGCAAGCGACTGACTGTTCCGTCGTTCACACGACTATGCGTTGAAGGCGAAGGCGTCGGAGCCAGCACTTTCGTGTTTGCTGTCGACGTCGACATGAATCCACTCGATCTTCCGGTATCGAGCGCTGAGAACGGATGGGCCGACTTTCGTCTCGTGCCCGACATGGTCACCCTGCGCCGCATTCCGTGGGAGCCCAATGCAGCGTTTGTCGTGTGCGACGCGTACGAAATCGGATCAGACGCAATGCTGGAAGTTGCGCCGCGCACAATTCTGCGCCGTCAAATCGAACGTGGCGAGCAGGCCGGTTACACCTTCCGATTCGCATCCGAACTTGAGTTCTACGTGGCACAGGTACCGCCGGCCGAAGCGTTTCGCCGTCGCTACCGCGATCTCGAAATGCTGTCGTCGTACCGCAGCGACTACCAACTTCTTCAAGGTGGCCGTGACGAGTGGCTGATTCATCAGGTGCGCACCTTCATGGACGAGTTCGGCATTCCCGTTGAAGCATCCAAGCCCGAGTGGGGACTCGGCCAGCAGGAGGTCACCCTCGACTATGCCGAGACGATGGAGATGGCCGATCGGCACGTACTGTTCAAGTACGGAGTCAAGGAGCTCGCGCAACGTAGCGATCTCACCGTGACCTTTATGGCTAAGCCCAAAATCGACGAGGTCGGTTCGTCGTGCCACCTGCACGTCAGTCTGTGGGACCTCGATGGAAACCCGGTGTCGCACGATGGCAGCGGTCCCGCGGGTATGTCGTCGGCGTTCGGCAGCTTCATTTCCGGACAGGCACAGCATGTGCTCGACATCGGTTTGCTCTTTGCGCCCACAGTGAATTCGTACAAGCGGTTTCAGCCCGATCAGTTCGCGGGTACGGCCATTGCCGTGGGTGTCGACAACCGTTCGTGCGCCTTCCGATTGGTCGGCGACGGCCCATCGTTCCGCGTCGAAAACCGCATTCCGGGGGCCGACGTCAACCCGTACTACGCGTACGCCGGCACCATTGCCGCCGGGCTCGCAGGTATCGAGGCCGGGTTGTCGGCCCCGCAACTGCATGAGGGCAATGCGTGGCTTGACCCCGCTCTGGCGAGCATGAGCACATCGCTGCACGCCTCCGTCGATCGTTTCGGTGCGAGTGAGTTCGCATCAACGGCCTTCGGGGCCAACGTGCATCAGCATCTGCACCTGAGTGCGCGCGCCGAACTCACCGCATTCGACTCAGGCTGCGTTACCGACTGGGAACTCGTCCGCTACTACGAGCGGGTCTAGCACGTATTCAACGTATTCAGCGTATTCACTGAAATCACCGGCACCGCACCTGCGCCGCACGAGGAGGAACACCAATGCCACTGCATCCCGTTGCCCAAGAGATGGTCGATGACTTCATCGCCTCTGGTCGGCCGAATGCACATCTTCTTCCGGTGCCTGTGGCCCGCGAAAACTTCGAGAAGTTGTTCGCCGAGATCGAGCGTCCTGAAGTCGCGGGTGTTGCCGACATCGACATTCCCGTTGGTGGTGCGTCGATTCGCGGTCGGGTATTCACGCCGGTGCAGAGCAGTGAGCCACTGCCCCTGCTCGTGTTTTTCCATGGCGGCGGTTGGTTGCTGGGAAGCATCGACAGCCACGACATGATGACCCGCAAGGTGGCGCTCGCCACCGGCTGTGTAGTTGTGAGTGTCGACTATCGACGTGGGCCGGAAGCGCGCTTCCCCACCGCAGTCAACGATGCCTACGACGCCACAGTGTGGGCCGTCGCGAACGCTGCCTCACTCGGAGCCGACGGAACGCGACTCGTGGTAGGCGGCGATAGTGCCGGCGCCAACCTCGCCACGGTGGTGGCACAGCGCGCTCGCGATGAGGATGGCCCCGCCGTCACGCATCAGTTGCTTGTGTACCCCGTCACCACCTGCGACCTGTCGATTGGATTCGACATGGAGTGGGAGGGGGTCATGCTGTACCGCGATGAAATGCAGTGGCACCAGGACAACTACATGAACAGTTCCGACGAGCGCACCCATCCCTGGGTGGCGCCACTTACCGCCGACCTTGCCGGACTGCCTCCAGCCACAGTATTGCTTGCCGAGTGCGATCCCATTCGCCCCCAGGGTCGTCTCTACGCTGAGGCGCTACTGTCGGCAGGCGTTCCCACTGCGATTGCTGAATACCCAAGCCTCATTCACGGGTTCTTTGGCCTAGAAATGCTGTTTCCGGAAGCGCAGGCGGGCATGGACTTCGCCGGCCAGTCGGTGCGCGATGCGGTCGGTGCCTCATGAGTCAGCCAACCGCGGTCGTCACCGGAAGTGGCGGAGGAATCGGACTGGCCATTGCGCTGCGCTTGGCCAACGACGGCTACCGGGTGTGGGGTGTTGACCTCAAAGCTGCGCCGGATGAACTGCGCGATGCCGGTGTCACGCAATTGTCGGCTGACCTGAGTGATCCCAACGCACCGGCGGACGTATTGGCTCAGGCGTGTGGTGACGGGGCATTAACCGCGCTGGTCAATGCGGCCGGCGTCGGCTTTTTCGGTCGTGATGTCTCGCTTCTCGATGGTGATGAAGAGGTGTGGCGCACGACGATGGGAGTCAACCTCGAGGGCCTGCGCCGAATGACTGTTGCGGCCATGCCCTACCTGCGGCGCACGGGGCGAGGAGCCGCCATGGTGCACATCGGAAGTATCGCGGGACTACGTTCGATGGATTCGCCGATGGATGCGTACCAGATCAGCAAGGCGGCGGTAATTTCGCTCTCGCGCACCCTGGCCATTCAACTTGGCCCTGAAGGCATTCGTTCGAACACAGTGTGTCCGGGAGCCATTCTGACTCCGATGGTGTCGCCGCTCTACGACGAAGCCCCCGACCGTCGCACTCGCATGGAACAGAAGACGCCGCTGCGTCGGTTGGGTATGCCCGAAGACATTGCGAACGCTGCCGCGTGGCTGTTGTCTGAGCAGGCCTCCTTCGTCACCGGCGCTGACCTCGTGGTCGACGGCGGCTGGAGTGTTCAGATTGTCTGAGCCAGAGGCTGCATTTCGCCTGAGCCCAGTGCGCCTGATGGCGACACACGAACTTGTGCTCGAGCAAATCGAAACAGCCATCAACCTCGGCCGCTTTCGCCCTGGCGATCGGCTTCCGTCTGAGCGCGACCTCGCCGACATGCTGCACGTTTCTCGCACTACGGTGCGCGAAGCCATTGCGGTGTTGGAAGCGCGGGGTGTTGTCGAGGTGCGCCGGGGGCGAACCGGCGGACTGATTGTGCGCGAGGTGCACCTCTCGCCTCCCGAGTTGCGTCGACTGCTGCGAGCCAACCGCGATCAGTTGCGCGACATCTTCGACTACCGAGTCGCGGTCGAATCAGCGGCGGCAGGTCTGGCTGCCGAGCGTCGCACGGCGCAAGATCTGCGATTGATGCGCAAGCTCAGTGCCACGCTGAATGCTTTGGTCGACACACATGATTCCGAGCAGGCCGCAGCGACCTTCGCGCAGTTTCAAGATGTCGACTCGCAGTTTCACCTCGTGATTGCACGAGCCGCACGAAGCAGTCGACTGGCACGTTCGATCTTGAAAGCGCGCGCCGCCATGTTCCTACCTGTCGGGGCGGTGTTCGCGGGCCTTGAGCCCACTGCGAACGAACTGCACGAGCAGATCGTTGAGGCGATCGAAGCGAAGGACGCCGAGCTGGCGTCAACCTTGATGGCCGAGCACATCAACGGAACGCGCGCGACCGTTGAGGCGTGGCTCTAAGCCCTACGCCTTGACCTAGCGCAATGCTTCGAGGAAACGAAGGTACGCGGTCGCTCCTGCGTCGGGAACGCCGATTCCGCGATCGCCTGCCCACGCAGCTCGTCCCTTCTTCGCTGCGATAGCCGCGGTCTCTGCAATTGCCGCAGTTGCTGCGGTTATCGCTGCCTCGAGTGCGGCGCCCTCGGAGTTCGCCTCGGCGGCGTCGAGGCTTGGGACCAGCGCGTCGAGGATCGTCTTGTCACCCACGGCACTCTTACCTCGTCGTGCGATGGTCTCGGCAACAACGCGACCGAAGGCAACCACCTCGGCGGTTGACACCTCAGTGAGATCAGTCGCCTTCGCACCCGCTTTCACACCAGATGAGACAAGCGAGGCGAACGTCGAGGGGTTCGCCGTACCGAACGCCTCGCCAGCCACGAGCACGACGTCAGTGGAAGAAACGTCCGCGCCAAGAGCGGCCATGCGCGTACGCACTGCGGCGGCACTCTTGGTGACGGTGATACCTAGATCGCCGTCACCCACTTCAGCGTCGAGTTCGCGCAATTCATCGCCGGTCGACGCCAGACGTGCGCACGCGGTGTCGAGCACCGCGGCAAGTTGCGTTCCGTTCACAGCATCGCGCCAACGAAAGGTGACGATGCAGGTTGCGCGAGCAGGTGACGAAGGCGATCATCGAGTCGCACGACGGTGAGAGAGGCACCCGCCATCTCGAGGCTTGTGGCGTACTCGCCAACGTAGGTGCGCTCGAGGATGATGCCGCCTGCGTTGCAGCGTTGCGACACTCGCCGAGCGAGTATGTACAACTCCTCAAGCGGTGTGGCACCGAGTCCGTTAACAAGAACGGCAATGCTGTCGCCGCTGCGCAGACCCAGATCGTCGGAGATGGTTGCGAATAGCTCATCGGCAATACTGTCGGCCGGGTCGAGTGGTCCACGCCGCACCCCGCGCTCGCCGTGGATTCCGATGCCGATTTCCATCTCACCCTCGTCGAGGGTGAAGGTGGGCTCGCCCGCCGCGGGCAGGATGGTCGGCGAGAGCCCCACACCCATCGAACCCATGTTCGCGTTGAGGTGCTCGACTGCCTCGGCTACCTCGTCGAGCGTTGCGCCCTGCGCGGCGGCCGCGCCTGCAACCTTGTAGGCGAAAGCGAGTCCGGCAACTCCTCGGCGATCGTCGCGCCGATTGGCAGGAGCAGACGTGACATCGTCGGCCACCAGCACCGTTCGCACGGTGATGCCTTCCTCTTCGGCGAGCTCGGCGGCGTCGTCGAAGTTCAGCACGTCGCCTCCGTAGTTGCCGTAGACGAACAGAACCCCAGCGCCACCATTGCTCTCGCGGGTGGCAGCCAGCACCTGATCTGATGACGGAGACGAGAAGACGTTGCCGATGGCCACACCCGTGCACAATCCCTGACCGACGTAACCCAGGAACACAGGAAGGTGACCGGAACCTCCGCCCGTCACGATTCCGACTTGGCTCGCGATCGGGGCGTCTGCGCGCACGATGGCGCGGTTGTCGGGTGATGCGGCTCTCAGTGCGTCGGAATGCACCGCCAAGATGCCCTCGATTACCTCGTCGACAAACGAGTCAGGGTCATTGATGAACTTCTTCATCTCGTGTCCTCATCCTGTGCGGTGTTCACGGTCGAGCCGACCGTAAGGGGCAAGCGTGACATACCCCCCCACCCGCACAACTCATCGACTTCCCCCCTCCCCCCTTTCTTTCCGCGAGTTCATCAGTTACGCGGCCTATCCACCCCTAATTTGCCGCGTAACCGATGGACTCGCGGAAGGGTGTGCGTGCGCATGGCGTTCTCCACACGGTGATCGACCGCCGCCGCCGACACCCGCCTGTAGCGTGGCCCCATGCCCGACGACCGCTACTCCCATGGCCACCACGAGTCCGTGCTCCGCAGCCACCGATGGCGCACGGCCCAGAACTCGGCCGGCTTCCTACTGCCGCACCTCAGACCCGGACAAGACCTTCTCGACGTGGGCTGCGGCCCCGGAACCATCACCGTCGACCTCGCGAATGCGGTGGCCCCGGGCCGGGTGACTGGAATCGACCTCTCCACTGACGTGATCGAGGGCGCGCGAGCCCAACTCGCCGACGGTCCCGGCAACCTCACCTTCGAGGTCGACGACGTGTACGACCTCTCGTTCCCCGACGAGTCATTCGATGTGGTGTACGCCCATCAGGTGCTTCAGCACCTCAGCGACCCGGTGGCCGCCCTGCGCCAGATGCGACGCGTGCTTCGTCCCGGCGGACTCCTCGCGGTGCGCGATAGCGACTACGGCGCCTTCACGTGGTGGCCTGCCGACCCGCGGCTCGACAGGTGGAACGAGGTGTATCACGCACTCACCCGAAGCAACGGAGCCACCGCCGATGCGGGCCGCCAACTACACACGTGGGTCGCCGCAGCGGGCTTCGACGACGGAGCGGTGTCGACGTCGACCTGGACCTTTCGAACTCCGGAGGAGCGTCGCTGGTTTGGCGACCTCTGGGCCGACCGCGTGCGACGAAGCGAGTTCGCACGGCAGACGCTCGAGGACGGGCTGGCCACCACCGCCGAACTCGACGATTTCGCCGACGCGTTTCTGCGCTGGGCCGACGACGACGAGGGACTGTTCATCCTGATGCACGGCGAAGTGCTGGCGCACCGCTAAGCGCGGGCTAGGCGCGGGGCGTAACTCACTTCACCGCGAGCGGGTTGTCCTCGATGTACGCAGCCACCACACTCGCGAAATCGGTGTCGCCAAGGAAACCCAAGGCTTTGGCTCGCGCAGTGTCGAACCGCGTGGCCCAGGTGGTGACGACCGCTGCAATTGCAGGGTCAATCTCCTGCCGGACGAGGGCCGCGGCGTCGGGTGAGACCGCGTGCAACACGTCGAGTTCCTGTTGCATGCTGACGCTCAGCCCTGGCAAGTTCAGGCAGCGGTCCCATCCCCATGCGTCAGCCGGAAGTGAAATCGCGTGCACGAGCATTCGAATGACGGCACGGGGTGATGCGATCCACATTACGGTCGAGGGATCGACCGGCAGTTGCGCTTCGACTCCGGCAAGTGGCTCGCGAATCATGGACGAGGCGAAGCCGGAGGCCGCGCCGTTGGGGGTACCGGGTCGAACGGCCACCGTCGGAATGCGCACGGACCGTCCATCGATGAAGCCCTTGCGCGTGTAGTCCTGAACGAAGAGTTCAGCGATGCGCTTGTGGGTACCGTACGAACTCTGCGGTGTCGGATTGGTGGCATCGGTGACCACATCGGGAAGGTCACCGCCGAACACGGCGACCGAACTCGCAAACAGCACTTGAGGAACGGTCCCTGCGGCGCGGCACGCTTCGAGCACGGCTCGCGTGCCGCCGATGTTGACTCGCATCCCGAGGTCAAAGTCGGCCTCGGCGGTTCCGCTGACCACCGCGGCGAGGTGCACGACCAGCGCGGTGTCGGGGCGCACCAGACGGGCAACCTGCGCACCATCGGCGATGTCGCCCACGATGCTGTCGAGCCGAGGATCGGTGAGCATGCTGGGCCCCACGTCAAACGTCGTCACGCCGTCGATGGGCTCGAGCGCACCTTCTCGCCCGAGTGGCAAGCCCGGGGACGCGAGCAAGGCCGCCGTGATCTGCTGGCCAAGGAAGCCCGCGCCTCCTGTCACCAAAACGTGCATGGTCGCCGCCTCTCGTTACCTCACCCCGTGCCACCACCCTGCCAGAACCCTCACGCGCACTACTCAATGCCTTTCTCGCCCCCTCTCTTCCCGCGAGTTCATCGCTTACGCGGCCTATCCACCCCTAATTTGCCGCGTAACCGATGAACTCGCGGAAAGGGATGAAGGTGGTGGGGGTGGCGGAGCACTAGCCAATGACCTCCTCAGGAA
>Ga0194056_10002015_pt1 | contig 10895 bp, 10 predicted proteins | sample SepL4413m_MetaG_FD_155458 | JGI IMG/M metagenome (GOLD analysis project Ga0194056, IMG submission 155458) | Anoxic zone freshwater microbial communities from boreal shield lake in IISD Experimental Lakes Area, Ontario, Canada - Sep2016-L442-13m | ecosystem: Environmental > Aquatic > Freshwater...
CTCAAGGAATTGTGGATAGGAATAAATGAAGGGCTTACGGTTTGTTTTTGCCGTAACTTCGGCCAGCCAGGTGGTGGTCCAGAGAGTTACATATTTTTTATTCATATATTTTTTGCAAACGCCACCTAAAGTGCGGACACAGTTATTTTCTATATCTAGCGCGATCGGCAAATCTTGATTTGTGTAGCCACCAATTGAGGCTAACCGCCAGACTGCTTTTTGTGCCTGCGCTTTAGCATCCGCTGCAATAAAAACTTTGTCCGTACTATCTGGAAGATGGGCGTAATAATAAAATCCTGTGTAAAGACCGGCCTGTTGGGCGGCGCTGTGGTCAATTAATAAATACTTCTTGGCAAGAGCGTCGGCAGAATCGGTTGAATCCGAACCCTTAATCCAAACGAATCTGACACCAGCAACCAACATCTTATTAAAATCTATGGACCGACCATTTGGATGTTGCCATCTGCTTACATCTGCGCCATGAATTCGGGCACCAGGGCCTACTGCAACTATCGGCATCGGTTCAAGTGCGACTGCGTTATTTGAAACGAGGGCAAGCGCCATTCCAAGAATCAGAAATAAGCGCTTCATACTTCGATGACCTCCAGAGTTACCCCGCAAACCTTTGCGATTGCAGCCACTAGTTTGGCAGTCTGTTCCGGCTTTCTACGGGATTTATAGTTGTGATCACCGCCAAATTTTTCCGAGTCTGAGAAGTTAATGCGAAGTTCGCTACCTTCAAGTGAGACGAGTCGAGCGTCGAAGAATGCCAGCCAAGTTATGCGATCGACATCTAGAAGCAGATCCAGAACTTCATTCCAGACGCCCTTTAGCGTTGCTAGATCGATATCAGTCATTAGGAGCGTGCTATTTCTGGGAGAGTGCGATGAGTTCAGCAAGGTGGATCACCTTGGTCTTGACGCCAGCTCGCTTAAGTTCAGTCTTTAATTGTCGAGTACAGCCTGGGTTAACACTCGCAAGATAATCCAACTTCAGATCTGCAATATCGCGGACCTTTTGTGAGATGACTTTTCTACTGTTCTTCTTCTGTAGTAAGGCATATGTTCCAGCCGCACCGCAGCATCCGGACGCATCTGGTACTTCAACATATTCACCCAGGGCCGCCAAGATTGCCCGTGGCTCTTTAAAGACGCCCATGCCATTTCGTAAGTGACAAGAATCTTGAAAGCCGATACGAACTGGCTTGCCAGATTTCATAATTGGCGTCAGTGCTGATTCTTTTGCGGCCCACCATTCGGAAAATTCTTTTACGCGCTCTCGGCCCAATACAGATGAGAGATGCGCAGCGCAGCCACCAGCAGTTGAAAGAATTGTTCCGGGCATCGAATCACCCAGAGCAACAGCCATCGCTTTGCCTTTTTCTAATTCGCCATTGTGTGCGTGCAAAGCGCCACAACATCCTTGGTTCGCTGAGATTGAACAATTTGGTTCGATGGCCGCAACTGCTTTGCTTACTGATGGAAACAAAGCGCGTTCAAAACAACCAAGCGCCAAATGAACTTCGGATCCAGATTTACGATTCTTTGCCAAAGGGGAGAAGAGCCCAAGTAAGCGGACCATAAATTTGGTACCAACTGCGATAAATAAACCACGAACGATTAGGGGCCGATTTTTCCCAGTCCAAGTCGCAACGCGCATCTCTTCTAACAAAACGCCATATTCAACACCTGCGGGACAAACTGGTTCACAGGCCCGGCAACCCAAACAAAAATTGGATTCTGGAACCAAGTCAACAAGTGGCAACTTTCCATCTTGCACGGCGCGCATCAAAGTAATTCGGCCGCGCGGTGAGGACTCTTCATTGCCAGTTAATTTATAAGTCGGGCATGCGGGCAGACAGTAGCCACATGAAATACAGCGATCTAATTTATTTTGGGTAAATGGTTTACTCATGAACCCAACCGCCCAGGATTAAGGATTCCTCTTGGATCAAATACCTTCTTGATGGATCTTTGGAGTTCCATATTTCCGGGCCCGATCAAACCTTCAAGAAATGGGAGTTTCGCGCTGCCCACGCCGTGCTCGCCAGTAATAGTTCCACCAAATTCAATTGCTAAATTAAAAATCTCGCGCAGCGCTAGTTCAGACTTCTTTACTTCTTCCACATTATCTTTATCAAGAACGATTGTTGGGTGCAGATTTCCATCACCAGCATGGCCAAAGGTTCCAATTCGCAAGTTAAATCGTTGCCCGATCTCTTCAATTCTTTTCACAACAGCCGCCATCTTTGGGCGGGGCACCGCGATATCTTCCAAAATTGAGAGCGAGCCAAGACGAGCAAGCGCAGGAAGTGAACAACGGCGGGCGTATAGAAGTTGTTCTGCCGCGGCAACATCTGCAGCCAGCGTCACACCACGACAACCTGGCGCCGCCTTGGCAATTTCGGACATTCGTTCCACAGTTGGAATTACTGATGCTTCATCCCCATCATCACCAAAAAGAAGCAGTGCGCCAGCTTTGGTATCCAATCCGAGTTTCGCAAATTCCTCCACGGCAACGATGCAGGTGTTATCTAGGAATTCCAAAGTTGCGGGCATGATGCCGGATAAAATAATTTGATCAACTGCACTTGCCGCAGCAGCAAGGTCATCAAAATATGCAACGCCGTATTTAGAAGTTTTTGGGCGAGGGGCGAGTGCAACGGTAATTTCGGTAAAGACGCCGAGCGTTCCTTCACTTCCAACCAGAAGTCTGGTTACGTCATATCCGGCGACATCCTTTACCAAACGACCACCGGTTCGAAGAATTTCACCTGTACCAAGAACAACCTCAAGGCCCAACACATAATTCTTTGTGGTTCCATACTTAAGGCCACGTAGGCCGCCGGCACTCGTTGCGACGTTTCCACCAATAGTCGAAACATTTCGCGATCCTGGATCTGGAATAAAGCGCAAGCCATCTTTTGCTGCCGCTTCATCTAATTCAATGTTTGTTACACCAGGTTGAACCACCGCGAGCGCCTCTGATTTAGAGATCTCAATTATTTTCTTCATGTTTGCCATGCTCAGCACGATGCCACCAGCGAGTGGAACAGTTGCGCCACATAAGTTACTTCCGGCACCTCGAGCAATTATTGGAGTTTTAGTATCGGCTGCGAACTTAACAACTTTGGCAACTTCTTCCGTATTTCGTGGACTTACGATAACTTCAGGCAGGCCGTGAAATAACGGTGTGGCATCTCGACTGTAGGCCTCAAGGGCGGTGGCATCAGCGCGCACAATTTCAGAACCAAGAAGCGCTGTCAGTTTTGCAATTAGCAAGGAAGAACTCGATCAAACAATGCGAATGCACGCTCCTTGTGTCCCGCTTCATCTGCATTCATTGCATCCGCTACTGGGCCCCATTTTTCACGCGAAACACCAATCGAGTCGATCATACGACCAAGAGCATCACCATCTACTTCCGGATGGAATTGAACTGCCCAGGCGCTTCCTTTGCGAAATACAATTGCAGCCCCCGCATCTTTTCCTAGAATTTCCACACCAGGAATTGATTCCAAACTTTCTGGAACTATAAAGTCTTCATGCCAAAGCATCCAGCCGCCCTCATCAATTTCTGATGAATCTACGGCAATGGTTTTAAATCCAATGTTCTTATCCTCGCGCCGTTCAACTTCGCCACCCAAAGCTTTAGCCATTACTTGCGAGCCATAACAAATTCCAAAAAACGGTTCATTAGAATCCAACCTAGATTTAACCAATTCGATTTCAGATTTTGCTGTTGGGTGCTCATACCCCGTAGAAACTGAATTCGGTGAGCCAAATATGATGATTAAATCAGCCGCCAGTAAATCCTCTGGCTTCCAAGTAGCTTCCCGATAAAAGCGTTCGATCTCATGGCCACGTAAGTTCGCCCATTCACCGAGAATAGATAGTTCGGCAGCAACGGTTTCGTGACTTAGGATCGCAATCTTGGACATAGAACTATCCTAATAGTTGGGGGCAAAATTGCCTGCTACCAGGCTAGGTATCCGCCATCCACAACGATGTCGCTGGCAGTCATGAAGTCAGATGCTTCGGATGCGAGATAAACAACCGCCCCTTGCAGGTCAGTCACCGCACCCATCTTCTTCTGTGGGGTTTGTGCAATCCATACTGGACCAACTTTCTGGCCAATTTCAGTTTTTAAAAGATCACCAACAAGAGCGGTCTTTGTGTAACCGGGGGAGATGCTATTCACGCGGACACCACGATCTGCCCATTCGGCGCCCAAACTTCTAGTTAACGAAAGCACGCCAGATTTTGCAGTGTTGTAATGAGATTGGTTCTGCGGATAATTAACAATGTAACCGGACATCGATGCAGTATTAATAATTTTTCCATAGCCAGCAGGCAACATATATTTTGCTTCGGCTTGCGCGCATAAAAATACTGAATTGAGATTTACATCCATCATTCGTTTCCAGTCGGCATAAGGCATTGTCTCGGCATCAATCCATTGGCCGATTCCCGCGTTGTTGCAGGCAATAGTTAACTTTCCAAAAGTTTTAACCACTTCTTCAACCATTGCAACGACTTCACCTTGGTCTGTTACGTTGGCTTTTAAGGCGATCGCTTCAGCGCCTTTGTTACGCTCCTTAATTTCAGCGACAACAACTTTTGCCAGGGCAAGATCCATATCAACAATTGCAACAGCGGCTCCGGCATCGGCAAGCGCATGTGCCAACGCGCGCCCAATGCCCTGTGCGCCACCTGTTACGAGAGCGCTGCGTCCCTTTAATGAAAAGCGTTCAAGGATATTCTTGCTACTTAGTACTTCGTCCATGATCGAAGGTTAGCGAGATCTAAGTCGTAATAACAGTAGGGCCAGCACCACACGATGAGCGCTGATTTCAGGATTACAAGCCGGATCCGATTGGTTAGGCTAGTAAGGCTAGTTAGGCCAGGAGCTATCGAAAATCAATAATGGAGGATTTATGAGCGAGCAAGCCAAGTGTCCAGTGGTCGGTGCCACCGCAGCAAAAGGTGGAACTTCCAATCGTGACTGGTGGCCCAACCATTTAAACCTCAAAATCTTGCAACCAAATTCGCCAGCTGCCAACCCGCTCGGGGAATCATTCGATTATGCAAAAGAATTTAAGACACTCGATCTCGCTGCAGTAAAGGACGATATTGAATATGTAATGCGCACCTCGCAAGATTGGTGGCCAGCAGATTACGGGCACTACGGCCCATTTTTTATTCGGATGGCTTGGCACAGCGCTGGTACCTATCGAACTTCAGATGGACGTGGCGGCGGTGGAGCCGGAATGCAACGCTTTGCACCACTTAACTCTTGGCCAGATAACGTAAACCTAGATAAAGCTCGTCGCTTGCTTTGGCCGGTGAAGCAAAAGTATGGCCAAAAGATTTCTTGGGCTGATTTAATGATCTTGGCTGGTAACTGTGCAATTGAATCAATGGGACTAAAGACTTTTGGATTCGGTGGCGGTCGCGCTGATGTTTGGGAACCAGATGAGACTTATTGGGGCAAGGAAGCCGAATGGCTTGCTGATGAGCGCTATAGCGGAGAGCGCGATTTGGAAAATCCACTTGCTGCAGTCCAGATGGGATTGATTTATGTAAATCCTGAAGGTCCTAATGGAAATCCAGATCCACTTCTTTCAGCGCGCGATATTCGCGAAACTTTTGCTCGCATGGCAATGAATGATGAAGAGACCGTTGCACTCGTTGCTGGCGGACACACATTCGGTAAGACACACGGTGCGGGCGATCCCGGTAAATATGTTGGCCCAGAACCAGAAGCTGCGCCGATTGAACAAATGGGACTTGGCTGGAAGAACACGATGGGTTCTGGCAATGGCTCAAACACAATATCAAGTGGTCTTGAAGGTGCTTGGACGCCAACACCAATTACTTGGGATAACACCTACTTCGACGTGCTATTTGGATTTGAGTGGGAACAAACTAAATCTCCAGCAGGTGCAACACAGTGGATTCCAAAAGACGGCGCAGCAAGTAACTCAGTTCCAGATGCACATATCGCGGGCAAGAAGCATGCACCAGTTATGTTGACCTCCGACCTAGCACTTCGCGTTGATCCGGCCTATGAAAAGATTTCACGTCGCTTTCACGAGCATCCTGCCGAGTTTGCAGATGCCTTTGCCCGCGCTTGGTTTAAATTAACTCACCGCGATATGGGTCCAGCAATTCGCTATCTCGGTTCTGAAGTTCCAACCGAGGAATTGATTTGGCAAGATCCAATCCCAACGGCAACCTCGCCACTAGTAAACGCACAAGAAATTGAAGGTTTAAAGAAAGACCTTCTCGCAAGCGGACTTTCTATTTCCCAACTCGTCACAACTGCTTGGGCTTCGGCATCAACATTTCGCGGAACTGATAAGCGCGGTGGCGCAAATGGTGCGCGCATTGCACTTGAACCACAACGTAATTGGGAAGCGAACAACCCAGCCGAATTAGCGAAAGTTCTAACAAAGTTAAAAGAAGTTCAAAGTGCTTTTAACGCAGGTACCAAGAAGATTTCACTTGCAGACCTAATTGTTCTTGGGGGAGTTGCCGCAGTTGAAAAGGCAGCCCATGAAGCAGGCAGTTCAATCAACGTGCCTTTTACGCCCGGACGCGCAGATTCAACACAGGAAAAGACTGATGTTGCCTCCTTCGCATTTCTTGAACCACATGCTGATGGCTTTAGAAACTTTAAGAAAACTGCGGTTACCGAACCAGCCGAGTATTTACTAGTTGATAAAGCTGCATTACTTAATCTAACTGCGCCAGAAATGACAGTTCTTGTTGGCGGCCTTCGCGTATTAGGTGCAAACACTGACGGATCTGACGTCGGTGTGTTTACAAATCAAATTGGAAAGTTAACAAACGATTTCTTTGTAAATCTTTTGGCGCTAGATATCGAATGGGCACCAAAGAGTGGATCAACCGATATTTTCCAAGCGCACGATACCAAGACTGGCGCGGTTCGTTGGACGGGCAGCCGCGCAGATTTGGTTTTCGGATCGAACTCAATACTTCGTGCACTTTCCGAGGTTTACGCCTCTAGCGATGCTGAGGCGAGATTCGTAACAGATTTCGTTAAAGCCTGGACGAAAGTTATGGAGCTAGATCGTTTCGACCTTTAAATATATTTAACTGGTCTCATATCCTCTGAAATTTGGTAGTGCCACGAGAAATCCAGAATGGCTACTGGATGATCTGCATCGCCTGGCTGGGGTACCCAAATTCCTTTGGCACCATCAAACTTTTTATTCGAAAGAATATGGTGGTGGGGTTCGCCGTCCAACAAGAACCATTCTTCCCAATCAACGCCGCCGGCTTCGACCCTTTTTGGGTAGCAATTTAAAACGCCACTTGGGATTTGTGAGTGTGGAAATATTTCCCAATAGGCATCTTCGTATGGGTCAGATTTTAGGGTAGTTAGATCAATTGCTCCAATGAAATATTTATCAAAATCAATACCAATGCCTGCTAAGAATTTGGGCACACCGATTGCTAACCAGTTGGTTTTGGTTGCAGCTTTCCAACCTAGATTTGAAGGCATTTCCACGGATTTAATATAGTGGTGATGTAACACGTCGAACTGGTGTAAATAATCCCCAGCTAGTGCCTAGTCGAATCCCACCTGGGCCGGAGGTGGCCCGGCAAAAATCCAACAAAATTAGCCAGTAATTATGTACAAAGTACTGTTCAACTTTGTTCAATTACGATGGCGACATAGCGGGCAGGGCTTACAATGCTATCCATGCTCTACTTTGGCAAGATCGTTAATACTGATCCTATTAGGACAGTGACAAAGTAATCATGGCTGAATCTTTTTCCTTAGAACAATTAGTTGAAAAAGCTAATCAATTAGCGCAAAGTGGTAAGCGGCAAATACTGGCAGTTGCCGGAGCTCCTGGCTCTGGGAAAACCACAATTACTAGAGCGATTATGGCTGGCCTACCCGCTGGCTCAGTCGTAATTGCTCCAATGGATGGCTTTCATCTATCTAATGCCACACTGATTAACTACAACCGGCGAGATCGTAAAGGCGCTTGGGATACTTTTGATGCAGATGGTTATATAAATCTTCTTACTCGGCTCAAGAATCAAACCGAAGCAGTGATACATGCCCCAGATTTTGATCGAGATATTGATGAATCAATTGGTAGTGCAATTCCAATAGATATTCATACCCCATTGATATTAGCTGAAGGTACTTTTTTGTTTTCGAACTATGGTAGCTGGCCAAAGCTCTCACCCCTTTTAGATCAAGGCTGGTTTGTGCATCTAGATAGCAAGGCTAGACAAGAGCGGCTAATCACTCGCCATATGAAACATGGCATGAGCCTGCAGCAGGCAACTGATTGGGCGCTTGGAACTGATGAGAACAATGCAAAAGCGGTTGAGAATGATTACTTGCGCGCTGATTTATCGATCAAAATTAAAGATTAAGAACAAGGTGGGGCGGGTCGGGCTCGAACCGACGACTACCGAATTATGAGTTCGGGGCTCTAACCAACTGAGCTACCGCCCCGGTGCGCTAAAAGCGCCTCGGAATAGGCGAGATTAACACATTTAGGTTGGTGGAAAAGTTCCTATCTTCGCAAGTCCTAACCCAATAAGATTATCTAATCTGAGTTTTCATATCAATGATGAGGCGGATTCTATGAAACTTTCGAATGCAACGGTTGGATCATTACCCTCGGACCTTCCAGTTCCAGGCTATGACCGGTTAAAACTTTCGCCCAAGGTAGTTCATTTTGGTGTTGGACATTTTCACCGTGCCCACCTGGCTAAGTATTTAGATCAATTATTAAATTCAGAGGCAAATTCAGATTGGGCAATCTGGGGTGTTGGAATCGGCTCATTATCAAATGCTGTTAGTGAGGCACTCGTTCCGCAAGATTGTTTATATACGCTCACCGAAAAGTTTGCCGATGGCACAGCAAGAACATCGGTGATCGGTTCAATAATTGGGATTGATCATGCAACTTCAAATGGTGAGCCAGTGATTGCGCGCCTAGCTAATGCAGATACCAAAATAATTTCACTTACAATAACCGAAGGCGGCTATGGACTTGATTCAGTTACGGGCAAATTTAGTGGAGCCGGCGACAAATTAATTGAAGCTGATTTAGCAGATCCAAAGTCTTCTCAATCCTGGCTCGGAATTTTAATTCAAGCACTTCGCCAGCGCCATGAAACTGGCGCCGGCAAAGTTACTTTGATGTCCTGTGACAATATTCCGCATAATGGTGAAGTCGCTCGCAACGCTGTAGTCGGGTTTGCCAGCAAAGTTGCACCCGACCTTCTGCCATGGATTGAAGAGAATATGACTTTCCCAAATTCCATGGTTGATCGCGTTACACCCGGGACAAAAGATGAAGATCGTGATTACATCAAAAATACTTATGGATTAGAAGATGCCTGGCCCGTTGCTTGTGAACCTTATACTCTTTGGATTCTCGAAGATAACTTTGCAAATGGCCGTCCAGATTTTGAAAAAGTAGGTGTAACAATGGTGCCAGATGTACTTCCTTATGAGTTAATGAAGTTGCGTTTGGCCAACGGCACCCACCAAGCACTTTGTTTCTTTGGTCATTTACTTGGCCATACTTATGTTCACGAAGCAATTCACGATCCAGATATCAATAATTTACTGATTCGCTACATTGATGAAGAAGCAGTACCAACTCTTGCACCCGTCCCCGGTTTTGATCTAAAAGAGTGGGGGCGGATCGTCATCGATCGCTTTGGTAACCCTCAGATTCAAGATCAACTTGCGCGAATTTGCGCTGAAACTTCAGATCGAATTCCAAAATTTGTGTTACCAGTCGTGCTTGATCAAATTAAAATGGGTGGTTCGACTCCTATTTGTGCTGCCGTAATCGCAAGTTGGTCGCGTTATGCCCAGGGCATCGACGAGAAAGGCGCCGTGATAAACGTTATTGATCCTAAAAAAGCAGAAGTTATGGCGGCAGCAAGCGCTGAACTTAATTCACCAGGCGCTTTCTTGAAAGTTACCTCTATCTTTGGCAACTTGGCCGAGAACAAAGTTTTCATGGAACAATATTTGGCTGCTCTTGAAAGTCTACGTAACAACGGAGCACGTGCGCTCTTACGGAGCCTAAAATAAAAAAATCTCGTCTCTTAATTTGGGTATGGCTCTTTGGTGCGTTATTTGGGCTAACGCCGCAGGCGCTTGCTTCGCCTAAGTATATTTTCCCGATTGAAGGATGTAAGACAACTTATGCAAAGTCCCATCACAACTATCCGGCAACAGATATTTTGGGCAAACTTGGATGTGCTTTTGTCGCCCCAACTTCTGGCGTGATCGATGAAGTAAATCGAGTAGATCGCTTTACTTGGAGAACAAATTTAGGGGCTGATCGTGGTGGCTTATCGATTTCGATGATCGGTGATGATGGAGTGCGCTATTACGGATCACACCTATCTTTTATTCCAACTGAGATGGTTAACGGGTTGCGAGTAAACGCTGGTGATTTGATTGGAAAACTTGGTGCATCAGGGGATGCAAAGGGGACGGCGCCACATGTTCACTTTGGAATTTCTTGGCCAACTCCAGCAGGTATCTGGTGGGTTCGGCGCGGAGAGTTATATCCCTGGAAATATTTGGATGCTTGGAAGGCTGGAAAAGATGTTTCGCCAGCAAAGGCTGTTGCAGTCCTGCAGAAAAAAATTGGGACAGTTCCAAAACAAGTTGGTTATTAATTTGTGGCATAAAAAAACCCGCTATTGCTAGCGGGCCTTTTTATTAATGGTTGATTAAGCAGGGTTAACTGCGTCAGCCTGTGGACCCTTTGGGCCTTGTACGACTTCAAAAGTCACGGCTTGACCTTCATCAAGAGACTTGTAGCCATTGCCTTGAATTGCTGAGTAGTGAACAAAAACATCTTGTCCGCC
>Ga0194056_10002019_pt1 | contig 10885 bp, 8 predicted proteins | sample SepL4413m_MetaG_FD_155458 | JGI IMG/M metagenome (GOLD analysis project Ga0194056, IMG submission 155458) | Anoxic zone freshwater microbial communities from boreal shield lake in IISD Experimental Lakes Area, Ontario, Canada - Sep2016-L442-13m | ecosystem: Environmental > Aquatic > Freshwater >...
CATCAATAAACTCTCTAAAATGTAGTTCGCTTTCATCAATAAAAATCAGATAGCCAAAAACATGCGCTTGCTGTTGATCGCGTTTATCAATAGTCAAGGATTGATTAACAACAAAAGAAGTATTATCAAATAATCCTTTGATGTTATTTAAATAGTCATCCAGCAACATAATGAATATCTTGCAAGGTTTTTTGTTTTGCTAATAATTTTTGATACAGTTTAAATTCACCTGCCCAAATTATATATTCATCATCGCCACCTGCTAAATCTTCCGCTACCATATTGGTCATGAAATATTCAGAAGAAACCTGGTATTTATTTTCATAAATAACCAATTTTTGTTTAGCCAGTTTTATCGCTAATTGTAAGCGATTAATTTCTGCATCAATAGTCGATTGCACCAAATGCAGTACATTAACGGAATTTTCATTACCTTGGATAGAAAGTGTTGCTGACATAAATCACCCGAATTAAAAGCCCAAAAAATTTTTCACGTTACTACCAAACGATTTTACCTTCCCACGCTCGTTCCGTCTTTTCACAAACAGTTCTAACCACCGATTTTGCCGCACTGGCAACAATATTAACGCCTGTATTCACAAGCTCCGCGATTTTCTTACTCGCCGCCGTTTGACAACACCTACTCGACTTTTTCCACTTCAAACACCGTTCCACGCACGGCAATCACTTTCACGCGGGTTGTTATGTCGCAGTCTTCACCCTGCACTTTCCAGATGGAATCATCCACTTTAATTTTACCTTGACCATTTTTTATGGGTTCATGCAGGCTAAAAACTCTACCCATGTATTGAATGCCACGTTGGTTTAATAAGGGATGGTCTGATTCTATGGGATGTTTTTTGCCATACAATTTCCAAGCGAGGATGGTTACAACCGACAGTACGGAAAAAACCAGGATTTGCACATTCAGGCCGATTGCCGGTATCAGAAAGGCCAAGGCACCTGTTACAAAGCCAGATATGGCCATCCATAGAAAGAAAAAACCGGGAGCCAGAATTTCCACCACCAGCAAAATAAGTGCTATGACCCACCAATACCAAAAAACAAATAACAGTTCAGTCATGGTTAGCTCTTTTTATTGAGGGCTTCTTTTGCCAGTTCGGAAATGCCGCCCAGAGCGCCAATGACGCCGGATGCATCCAGCGGCATAAAAATCAGTTTGCTGTTTTCTGCTGAGGCTATATGTTTTAAGGCTTCAATATATTTTTGTGCAACAAAATAGTTAATCGCTTGTATGTCACCTTTGCTGATCGCTTCCGACACCATTAATGTTGCTCTGGCTTCAGCCTGAGCCAAACGTTCTCGGGCATCAGCATCACGGTAAGCGGCTTCTTTACGCCCTTCTGCATCCAGAATTGCCGCTTGTTGCGCACCTTCGGCACGTAAAATCTCGGATTGCCTTAAGCCCTCAGCTTCCAGAACGGCGGCGCGTTTTAAGCGCTCGGCTTTCATTTGTCGACCCATCGCTTCAACCAAATCTTTGGGTGGCGCAATGTCCTTTATTTCAATACGTGTGGCTTTAATGCCCCATGGGGTTGTTGCATCGTCTACAACCCTAAGTAGTCGGGCATTGATGTCATCCCGGCGAGACAGTAATTCATCAAGATCCATCGATCCCATGACGGTACGAATATTGGTCATCACCAGATTTAAAATCGCCCAATCCAGCTTGCTGACTTCATAAGCGGCTTTGGCGGCATCCATTACTTGATAAAAAACCACACCGTCTACCGTCACCATCGCGTTATCTTTGGTGATAACTTCCTGTGACGGCACATCCATGACCTGTTCCATCATAATCATTTGCTTGCCGATACGATCAATAATCGGCATGATAATATTCAGTCCCGGTGTTAGCGTATTGGTATATTTACCAAAACGCTCGACGGTGTATTCCATGCCTTGAGGCACGGATTTAACACTCATAAACACCAGCAAAACCGCGAAAATAAATAACGCTAAAACAAATACACCAAAGCCGCCCATTAGAGCCTCCTGATTTTTAATAATAAAAAGCCCGCAAGAGAGCTTTTTTTGACACGGGATGTGTCCGTATTATAAAACGTGTAAAGTAATAAAAGCCGCTTTATTGACGATCAGCGAAACCAATATGAACAATTCAAACCTTAACAAAATAAAACCGTTAAAATAGAAAGTGCGCTGCAAAAAGCCGCTCAATTAAATAATAATAATGTAATTCTAACTAAATGAACATTAACAGGTAAATATAAATGATAAATTACGCCTTCGACTTGGGATTATGGACAATTCTTTTTTTCATCACCGGAATGTATAAGCCGCAATGGCCGCTATTCTTTTTGAAAAAACCGGACAGATTTATGATTGTTGTTATAACAACGATTTTTGTCATGATCACTTTTACGCTTTATGGAGAAGGGGAGCGCCGTGAAAAAATTGAAAGAGAGCCTAAAAAACCCGTTGCTCAAAGCAGTACCCAAGCACCGGTTTTAGTCCCGGTTCCTGTCCCGGTACCTGAAAAACCGGTGACCAAGGGTTTGCGCTAATTTAGGCATGTGCATGAAATAACTTGGGCATATTGCTCCCTCTCCCTCCTTGAGATGACTGGGGTGAGGGGGATAAACAGGCTCAAGTTATTTCATGCAGGCTCTTTAGGTAACTCGCAATAAATACCCCCCAATTGCTGTCTAACTTTGAACGTTGCGCTTATGCATACGCTTTATAGAGCCAACGCATTAATAGTTTTGTGGAGGTCAGGCTTTGCCTGACTGTCAGGCAAAGCCTGACCTCCAGCTCCTACGAAGCGTGTGAATACTATAAAGTGAGGGCTTATTTATTACGAGTTGCTTTGCTCATTTTTTTAGCGATCACATATCTTTTAATAAACGGTTTTGTTCAGAAGCTTCCATCAAATTTCTAAAATTATTGACCGCATTCATAAACAGTTGCTCCTGATTGATGTCCGGCAAATGGTTTTGTCCACACTGTTCCAATGCATTGATTATATAAGCAATAGTCAGCCTGTTAATATCAACTGCCGGTTGATAAACCTCATCATTGACTTCGTCCGAATCTTTAAATTCGACAATAATATGGCTGGCGATTAAATTTAATAAAACGGGCTGAACAACGGCTATGGGAACAACCAGTTTTGTTGCTATTTCAGTGGCGGTCAACGGCTTGTTTAATTGTATAAAATTTTTGATAATCAGATGTGTAATTTGCAGGGCAATGACTTTTTTTAAGGAGAAACTTAAATCAGAAAAGCGGTTGTTATTTCGATAAATTTCATAATTTTGTAGAAAAAAAGCCACTTCACAACCCAACAAGACAATCATCCAGCCGACTTGCAACCAGACGACAAATAAAGGCAGTGCTGCAAAGCTACCGTAAATAGCATTATAACCGGACGCGCCAATTTGCAGGCTTAGATAAGCCCACTGAGAAAGATGATACAAAATACCGGTAACAATAGCTGCAATGATGCCGGCTCTGTAGTTTATTTTATGATTAGGCATAAAAATAAACGTAAAGGCAAATAACACAATCATAAGCACCAAAGGTGAGAGGCTCAACCCTCTCAGAACCAGCCAGGTGCCAAATTCCGGCAAGTGTATCACCGTAATTAGCCAGGTTATTTTTGTTTTCAGAAATACCGTCATGCTGCTTGCGGCGATTAATAGCACCGGAGCCAACAGCATGAGCGATAAATAATCACTAAACTTACGACTGATTGAGCGCCCTTTGCCTATTTTCCAGATAAAGTTAAAGGATTCTTCAATGTTGCCAATCACGTTGATAATGGTCCAAAATAAAACAACAATGCCAATCCCCGCAATCACGCCGCCTTTAGTGCTTTCCAACAGGTTTTGTGCAAAACTGATTAACTGTATAACCAAGGTATCTTGATCCGGTGCGTGCTCAAGTATTTGTTGTTCCAGCATGGTTTCAAAACCGAAACCTTTGGCGATACCAAACAGCATGGCGATGATCGGCACTATCGACAGTATGCTGTAAAGCGTCAATGCGGATGCCCTTAGCGGACACAAATCACGCGAAAACCCCTGAACCGACAAGATAATGATTTTTAGCGATTTGATTAACGTCGCTTTAAATAGTGGCAGTTTTTGCTCGTGTAACAGCCAAATATCTTCTTTAATAAAATTAAACAGGTTTAGTTCCATTGGCTGGTTTTATGGCTTTAAATTAATGTTAATGCTGGGTGAGGTGACTCGCAAAAAAAGTTGCCACAGATTGATTTCCAGCAAGTTACCCATGGTTTTTTCGGCTCTTCTGATAGCGCCGATGTAAAACAGCTTACCTAAGGATTATTAACCTGCCAAGTCCATTTACACTATAAATAAATTTCCGGCATTCATTTTCAGTCAGGTTATTGGGGCTAAACCGGTTTTGCCCAAATAAATTATTCTTTTATTGATAGCAGCCTGATTGCCAAACTATAATCCATCGTAATCAAATCATTCTGGATATTTTGTAATTATTCACCTCCCCCTTTGAAAAAGGGGGAGAGCAAAGCGAGGGGGCAGAGGGGGATTTATCTAATAAAATCTCCCCTAACCCCTCTTTGTTAAATAGGGGGACTGAATAATTACAATATTTTCAGGTCGGCGTTTTCTTTTTAAAGCACTTCAGCGGAGTAAGCATGGGCCAGAAAGAATCGTATCACAAGATTGAGTTTTCTAGCGTTGATGGCGGGCCGTTGGATAAAGGACTTAATCGTGTGCAGCTGACTAAACCCGGTGCAAAGTTTCCTGGTATACGTTTGGCAGCACTGAGGGTGATCCGTTGCCTGTTGCTGCTAATTGTTACTACTTGGGCTTTGCCCATATTGGCACAAGAGGCGCAGGCCGCAGACTTATCCGCGCTTATCGCACCCTCGAAGCAAGACGCGACTGAGGCTTCGCCCGTTGAATTCATGAATCGTCCCATCTTTACGATTCGCTCGGAATTTATGGGTTACACGCAAGAGGAACGGGCAATCTCTGTCAGGAGTCGTATCAAATCAGCCATGGAAAAAGGCGGCGACGATCACGTATCAATTCGTCCTACACCGGAAGGCGGGCGTTTTATAGAACTCAACGGTTTGGCGGTCTTCCAGATTAGACCCGGTGATCTGGATCCGCTTACCGGTGAATCTGTCGATGAAACAGCCCAAAGTGCAGCCGAGAATCTGGGGACTGCCGTGCGTGAGGCCAGAGAGCAGAGTAATTCCCGCATTATGCTCAAAGGCAGTGGGCTTTTCGTTCTTGCCAGTGTGTTTTTCTACGTAGCATGCCGGTTTATTTATTGGCTGGAAAACCGGATAATCAAGCGTTTACAAAGCTGGATGCAAGTCTGGGAAGACAAACTGACGGTAGCGGTTCATCCACAACAAGCACTTAATGTTCTGGTTTTTGTGGTTCGTCTTGCCAAATGGACAGTAGTGATTATGGCAGGCTATGAATGGGCTACTTTTAGCCTGCGGCAGTTTCCCTATACTCGACCTTGGGGCGAGACACTACACAGTTACCTGATTGATACCATTACGGGAATCTTGTCAGCTGTCGTGGATGCCCTGCCCGGGCTTCTGGTTGTTTTTTTGATTGTACTGCTTACCCGTTTTAGCTCTCGGTTATTGGAAGCCTTCTTTGCCAGAATTGAGTCTGGAGAGATCGTTGTAACGTGGCTGGCTGAAGAAACTGCCAGACCTACCCGTAAATTGACTCAGGCTTTACTTTGGTTGTTTGCTTTTGCCATGGCTTATCCCTATTTCCCGGGCAGTAATACCGAAGCTTTTAAGGGCTTGAGTGTATTAGTCGGTATCATGCTTTCAATTGGTGGTGCCGGTGTTGTAGGGCAGGCAGCGAGTGGCTTGATCATGATTTATTCTCGGGTTTTACGCGAAGGCGAATATGTAAAAATAGGCGAGATTGAGGGACTGGTTACCTTGGTGGGTATTTTTTCGACCAAAATCAGAACGACTAATGGTGAAGAAGTTAATATGCCCAATGCCTTGATTGGCAGTTCGACAACGGTAAATTCATCACGGCTTGCCGAGGGCAATGGCTTGGTCGCACACACGACCGTCACCATCGGTTACAACACGCCCTGGCGACAGGTTCATGCCATGCTGATGCAGGCTGCCGGAAGCTCGCCGGGACTGCGAGCCGAGCCCAAGCCTTTTGTAACCCAGTCGGCGCTTTCTGACTTTTATGTAGAATACCGGCTGTGCGTGCAGATTGAACGCCCCGAGATACGTCGAATGACTATGACTGCGCTACATGCCAACATCCAGGACGTGTTTAACGAATACGGTGTGCAAATCATGTCGCCTCATTACGAAAACGACCCGCTGGAAAAAGTCTGGGTGCCAAAAGAGCAGTGGTTTGAAGCGCCCGCTGAAGAAGGCGTGAATGGTGAATCGATTTAGAGGCCAAGAATTATGAAAAAACCGGCATCCAACTGTTACAATAGCTCCATTTAAACCTGTACAAGAAGTTAAAAAATGGACGTAATCCAGCGTATTGCCGAAGAATTATCTGTAAATATAAAACAAGTCAGCGCAGCGGTGGCGTTGCTGGATGAAGGCGCTACGGTTCCCTTTATTTCCCGTTACCGAAAGGAAGTGACCGGTGGCCTGGATGATACCCAATTAAGGCAATTGGAAGAACGTTTGCGTTATTTACGCGAACTCAATGACCGGCGAAAAACCATTCTGGATAGTATTCGTTCGCAAGACAAACTGACACCTGAACTGGAAAAAGCCATTATCGAGGCTGATACCAAAACCCTTTTGGAAGATTTATACTTACCTTACAAACCCAAACGGCGCACTAAAGCCCAGATTGCCCGTGAAGCAGGACTTGAGCCACTGGCTGATGCCCTGTTGAATGACCGCAGCTTAATGCCTGAGCAAGTCGCCGCTAATTATATTGATGCAGAAAAAGGTGTTCCCGATACCGCTGCCGCACTGGAGGGTGCGAGGCAAATTATTATGGAACGGATTTCTGAAGATGCTGAATTACTGGCTGAACTGCGCGAACGGGTCTGGCAAAAAGGACTTATTCACGCGACCGTTGTTACCGGAAAAGAACAGATTGCCGAAAAATTTAAGGATTATTTTGATTATCAGGAAGCCATCAACAAGATTCCATCACACCGCGCGTTAGCAATATTTCGGGGACGTAATGAGGACTTATTGTCGTTAACACTCAAACCCGGCGCAGAGGATAAAGAAGAACATCTGCTGTGCGCCCAGTTTGTGGCTCGACATCTTGCTATTAAGGATACTGCAAAACCGGCTGAAGCCTGGTTGGCAGAAACGGCCCGTCTTGCCTGGAAAATCAAGCTGTTCACCCGTATTGATCTGGACTTAAAACTCAGGTTGCGCGAGGCGGCAGAATTGGAAGCAATTCGTGTTTTTGCCAGTAATTTACGGGATTTGCTATTGGCTGCACCAGCGGGCCCCAAAGCCACGATGGGACTGGATCCCGGCATACGCACCGGTGTTAAGATTGCCATTGTTGATCCTACCGGAAAGCTGCTGGCCACCGAGACTATTTACCCACACCCGCCGCGCAAACAATGGGATGAGTCGATGGCCACCTTGGCAAAGCTGATCAAAAAATACAGCGTTGATCTGGTTAGCATAGGTAATGGCACAGGCTCCAGAGAGACCGATCAACTGGTTGCGGATGTTATCAAGCAGCACGGCGAACTTAAGTTTACTAAAATAACCGTTTCAGAAGCGGGTGCATCGGTTTATTCGGCATCTGAATTTGCGGCTAAAGAATTCCCTGATTTGGATGTGTCACTGCGCGGCGCAGTTTCTATTGCCAGACGCTTGCAAGACCCGCTGGCAGAACTGGTTAAAATTGATCCTAAAGCTATCGGAGTGGGCCAGTATCAACATGATGTCAATCAGTTTCAATTAGCGAGAGGACTTGATGTTGTCGTTGAGGATTGTGTTAACGCGGTCGGTGTGGATGTCAACACGGCGTCTGTGTCACTGTTAAAACAGGTCTCCGGTTTGTCAGCCAGTGTCAGTGAAAATATTGTGGCTTTTCGTGATCAAAACGGGCCCTTTGTTAATCGCAAGCAATTAAAAAAAGTACCCCGCTTGGGCGATAAAGCGTATGAACAGGCCGCAGGATTTCTCCGCGTCATGAATGGCGACAACCCCCTGGACGCCTCGGCCGTGCATCCCGAAGCGTATCCCGTTGTTGAAGCGATCATCGCCGGCACCGGTAAATCCATCCGTGATCTGATTGGTCAAAGCGGTTTTTTACGCACGCTTAATGCGGCAAACTATACCAATGAACACTTTGGTTTACCGACGGTTACTGATATTCTACAAGAACTGGAAAAGCCCGGACGTGATCCAAGACCGGAATTTAAAAGTGTAGAATTTAAAGCGGGCATTGAGAAAATATCCGACCTTCAACCCGGCATGAGGCTGGACGGTGTCGTGACCAACGTCGCCAACTTTGGTGCATTTGTTGATATTGGTGTGCATCAGGACGGCTTGGTGCATATCTCGCATTTATCAGATACTTTTATCAAAGATCCCAGGGACGCGGTAAAAACCGGTGATATGGTGAAAGTGAAAGTGTTGGAAGTGGACGTTGAGCGCAAGCGCATTTCCTTATCCATGAAAACCAATACCGATGCCGTTGAAGCAAGACCCGAACGAAATAACCCAAAACAGATCAACAAGCCCAAGCCGCAGGCACCATCGCAGAATTTAATGGCTAACGCCTTTGCAAAGGCGTTAAAAAAATAAAGTACAATAGGCGCTTTCACGCACGGTTTACTAAACATACCCGCAGGATTTGATATGACTAAATTCAATCGTTTTTATGTTGTTGTTATTTTCACTTCCCTTTTTACGGCCTATACACCCCTAACTCAGGCGGGTATGGAACAACCGGGCACTGGTAATTCGGTAGGTGAAAACAATAACTACGCGCCCGTTACCCGTGCTGATGATTCGTTACAGCCATTAAGCTATGGTGAAGAAATCGGTAACAAGGCGCTTATTGGTTTTGCCAATCTGACTACAAGTCCGTTGGAAATCCCCAAAAATATCATTAACACCATGAATAAAAGCAACTTCTTTTATGGCGTAGTGGGCGGATTTTTCAAAGGACTGGTTAACACGGCGGGTCGAATAGGTTGCGGTATTGCTGATTTATTGACCTTTCCAATACCTACCCAACCGGTTGCACACCCCTTGTATATCTGGGACGATTTTGATATCGATACCACTTACGGTGACGTAATGCGACTGGAGAAAACCAAAAAAACAGACCAGCCCGTTATCCAAATGCCTGTCCCGCTACCGACGCCAACTACTGTGGCACCAGCGCCAAAGGCAGTGGTCGTTGATCGCTCAAATCAGTACCATCAAGAAACCAACAAAAACCTGGATGCGCTGTTTAACAATCAAATGCAGAAATAAGCCAAACCCTCTCTAAGGCAAATCGCAAAAAATAACCACCACCCTATCGTTCCCGCCGGAGTGCATAAAAAAGAAATTAATGATTTCAACTTCGGCTAGAGCGAATGGTGATATTATATTTGAAAGTAAAATATTTTAAAATCAGTTACCTCTTAAGTTGATGCGTATGGGGTTAGCGACAGCGTAACCCGACAAATCAGAACATTTTTTGTGATAAAAAAAGTGTCCAACTACTTTTGTGCTTCTATCAAGGATGCCGAAAAGCGTATTGAAAGATGACATTCATCTCCCCCAAAAACTTCCTTGTGTAAGTATTTCTACGTATTGTTTGTTTTATGTTTTTATCTATACAATGCCTATTAAAGATAGCGCCTTCATCGTAGGTTCAATTTCTTTATTTATCTTTGCAGCGCGTTTAAATATTGCAGGTTTTTATTAATTATATTTATGTTACTTGATTTTTCGTTAAATTATCTTTGCCTGTGAGCTAATACAACCGCCTAAGTGAGGGTTGTATTTTTTAAATCTTACTGCCTGAACGCTATTATTAACCACAATTAATTAACAAGGATAACCCAATGTATGTAGCCAATGAAAGCTGTTGATTCAGGCTATGTTTTAATAATTGATGACAACAAAGATATTTGTGATTTGCTAACGCACCTCCTGAAACAGGCGGGCTATCAAACTCAGCAAGGTTACGATGGTGCCACAGCAATAAAATTATTAGCACAGCGTGAACCCGATGTACTGCTACTTGATAGCGTAATTCCTGAACCGAACGGGATGGCAGTATTGGCCAAAGCTCATCTGCTGTATCCGCAACTCCCCGTTATTATTATCACGGGTACAGCGGGAATTCTCAGTGCCGTTTGTGCCATAAAAGCTGGTGCGTGGGATTACCTTCCCAAGCCGTTCGATAACAACAGGGTGTTGGCGTTGGTAAATCGTGCGGTGCAAACGCGTGAGAATAAATGTGATTCCAATAACCAAGCCAACAAAGATACCAGTGATCGTATTCTTTCCGTAATGGGAAGTAGTCCAGAAACTCAACGGGTTATAAAAGACATTGTCCGCGTGGCAGATACAGATTTTTCTGTTATTATTCAAGGCGAAACAGGAACCGGTAAGGAATTGATCGCCAAAAAAATTCATTTGTCCAGTCGGCGGGCAACGGCAGATTTTGTTCCTATTGATTGTGGTGCCATGTCTGATTCGTTAATCGAAAACGAATTGTTTGGCCATGAAAAAGGCTCGTACACCGGCGCAGATCATGTTTGTATAGGTAAATTTGAGGCCGCCAACGGAGGCACTCTGTTCCTGGATGAAATTGCCAACATGTCTTTATCCGCACAAGCCAAATTACTGCGTGTACTTCAAGAGCGGGTTGTTTACCGTATCGGGGCGATAAAACCCATCCCTGTC
>Ga0194056_10002020_pt1 | contig 10876 bp, 7 predicted proteins | sample SepL4413m_MetaG_FD_155458 | JGI IMG/M metagenome (GOLD analysis project Ga0194056, IMG submission 155458) | Anoxic zone freshwater microbial communities from boreal shield lake in IISD Experimental Lakes Area, Ontario, Canada - Sep2016-L442-13m | ecosystem: Environmental > Aquatic > Freshwater >...
CAGGATATCGATGAAAAAACGCATCGGACTGGCGCCGTCCATGCGGGCCGCTTCGGCCAGTTCGTCAGGTACCGACATGAAGAACTGGCGGAACAAAAACGTCGCCGTTGCCGAGGCGATCAGCGGTATCGTCAGACCAGCGTAGGTGTTGAGCATGCCAAGGTCAGAGACGACCTGGTAAGTGGGCCCGATGCGCACTTCGACCGGCAGCATCAGCGTCACAAAAATCGCCCAGAAGAAAAAGTTCTTGAACGGGAAACGGAAGTAGACAATGGCAAAAGCGGAAAGCAGGGAGATCGTGATCTTGCCAAAGGTGATGACCAGTGCGGTGACCAGGCTGACCCACATCATGTGCACCACCGGTGCTCTGGAGCCGGCGCCGGCGCCGCCACCGAGCAGGGCTTTTTCGTAGGTCGCCCACAGATTGCTCCCAGGCAGCAGCGGCATCGGCGCCTGCACGATTTCCTGCGCCGTGTGGGTTGACGCCACAAAGGCCAGGTAGAGCGGAAAGGCGACCACCAGCACGCCCAGAATCATCACGGCATGAGCGAGAAAGGTCAGGACTGGATTGCGTTCAACCATGGCTAGTAATTGACCTTCTTCTCGATAAAGCGGAACTGGACTACGGTCAGTGCAATCACGATGGTCATGAGTACCACCGACTGCGCGGCCGAGCCGCCCATGTCCATCGCCTTGAAGCCGTCGTAATAAACCTTGTAGACCAGAATCGATGTCGCCTGCCCGGGGCCGCCGTGCGTGGTGGCGTCCACAATGGCAAAGGTGTCGAAGAAGGCGTACACCATGTTGATGACGAGCAGGAAGAAACTGGTCGGCGACAGCAGGGGCAACTGGATCGTCAGGAAGCGCCGCCAGGGCTTGGCACCATCAATCGCCGCAGCCTCAATCAGCGACTTTGGAATCGACTGCAGTCCGGCCAGAAAGAACAGGAAGTTGTAGGAAATCTGCTTCCAGACGGCCGCCATCACGATCAGGGTCATGGCGTGACCCTCATTGAGCAGGTGGTTCCAGTTGATGCCCAATTTACCCAAAGCAAAGGACACCACGCCCAGCGAGGGCGAGAACATGAAGATCCAGAGCACACCGGCCACCGCCGGCGCCACCGCATAGGGCACGATCAGCAACGTCTTGTAGAACATCGCTCCCTTGATGACGTGGTCGGCAAAGACCGCCAGGGTCAGGGACAGGCTGATGCCCAGAACAGCGACCAGCAGGGAGAAGGTTGCCGTGGTCTTGAACGATGCCAGGTAGCTGGCATCATTCCACAGGCGATTGAAGTTTTCCATGCCGACCCACTGGGTCGAAATACCAAAAGCGTCCTGTGACTGAAACGACTGCAGCAGCGCCTGCGCTGCCGGCCAGAAAAAGAAGACGCCAATAACGGTCACCTGGGGTGCCAGCAAAAGCCATGGCAGCCAGGGTGACCGGAATTGGACGCGTTTTTCCACTTACTTGTTGGCTTTCTCGAAGCGCTCCAGGTACTCATTGCCGCGCTTCACAATCGCCTGCAGTGCTTCCGTGGGCGACTTCTTGCCGCTCCAGACCATTTCCAGTTCTTCATCTTCCACCTGGCGCACCTGCACGTAGTTGCCCAGGCGGATGCCACGGCTCTTGTCGGTCACCTTGCGGATCATCTGTGTCACCGCGATGTCGGTACCGGGTTTTTCCTTGTAGAAACCGGACTTCTCAGTCAACTGGTAAGCCGCAGTGGTGATGGGCAGGTAGCCGGTACGCTTGTGGCTGGCCGACTGCACTTCCGGGCGCGAGATGAAGTTGAAGAAGCTTGCCACACCCTTGTATTCAGCTGGCTTCTTGCCGGCCATCACCCACAGGCTGGCGCCGCCGATAACCGTGTTCTGCGGTGCACCGGGCACATCCGGGTAAAAGGGCAGGGTGGCCAGGGCGTAATCAAACTTCGCGTTCTTTGCGACGTTGCCGTAGAAGCCGGCCGAGGTTGTGATCATGGCGCATTCGCCCGAGATAAAACTGGCTTCGGGCACATTGGCGCGGCCCTTGTAAATGAACAAGCCCTGCTTGGCCATGTTGGCAAGGTTTTCAATGTGGCGCACATGCAGCGGCGAGTCCACTTTCAGGCGCGCATCCATGCCGGCCAGGCCGTTCGATTTGCTGGCAAATTCGACGTTGTGCCAGGCGGAGAAGCTCTCCAACTGGGTCCAGCCTTGCCAGGCGATGGTCAGCGGGCACTTGTGGCCGCTGGCCTTGAGCTTGGCCGCTGCCAACGCCACTTCGGGCCAGGTGGTGGGTGCCTTGTTGGTGTCGATGCCGGCCGCCTTGAATGCGTCCTTGTTGAAGTAGAAAATGGTGGTCGAGCTGTTGAACGGGAAGCTCAGCATCTGGCCGTTCGGCGCGGTGTAATAGCCGGCAACGGCAGAGACATAGACCGTCGGATCGAACTTGTAACCAGCGTCCGTCATCACCTTGCCAACGGGCACGATGGCACCTTTGCTGGCCATCATGGTGGCGGTTCCCACTTCAAACACCTGCAGGATGTTGGGGGCGTTGCCGGCACGGAAGGCGGCGATCGCAGCGGTCATGGACTCGTCGTAGGTGCCCTTGAAGGTGGGGATAATCTTGTAGTCCTTCTGGCTGGCATTGAAGTCCTTGGCCAGGTCGTTGACCCACTCGCCGTTGACGGCGGTCATCGAGTGCCACCACTGAATTTCGGTCTGGGCCTGAGCGGATACGGAACAGGCCGCTGCGAGGGCAACGGCCGCAATCTTGAAATTCATAGGATCTCCTTCGAGTAAAAGGTTAAGCATAGCGCCAGATTATGACGAAAAGACGTCAAAAAAATGTCAATCTGCGCAAAGTTTGATTAAGCACATATTTTGCACGCTGGCGCAACCGGGTTTTCATCAAGCAGGTCTATGCTGCGACGGTGAACGATTTCAACAGCGCTGTGTCACCGGGGGACTCACGTCTGCAGACCCAGGTCCTGATCATTGGCGGCGGCGTCACTGGTACGGCGCTGGCGCGCGACCTCGCGCTGCGCGGCGTCGACTGCATCCTGGTCGAGAAGGACGACATCAACGCTGGCGCTTCGGGGCGCAACCATGGTCTGCTGCACAGCGGCGCGCGCTACGTTGCCGGCGACTCTGGCGCGGCGATGGAGTGCCGCGCCGAGGGCGACATTCTCAAGCGGGTGGCGGCGCAGACGATTCAGGACACCGGTGGCTATTTCGTCGCCGTGCAAGGCGACGACGAGCGCTACATCGCCGACTTCCCGGCGTACTGCGCTCGCTCCGGCATCAGTGCGCGCGCCGTGGACGTGGCACTGGCACGCCAGACGGAGCCGGCGCTCTCGGAGCACACGATCGCGGTGTTTGAGGTGAGCGATGCGGCGATAGACCCGTTCCGGCTCTCGCTGGAAAGCATGGCGCAAGCGCGCAGCCTGGGCGCGCGCTTGCTGCGGCGCACGCGCGTGGTCGGCTTTGAGCGCGAGGGGCGATGCATTGGCGCGGTTCGGGTGCAGCCTCTGGCGGGTGGGCCGGAGTTGCGAATTGAAGCCGCGCAAGTGGTTAATGCTGCTGGCGCCTGGGCACGCGAAGTGGCGCTGCTGGCGGGGGCGTCGATTGCGATGACTTATTCCAAGGGAACGCTGCTGGTCACGCACACACGGCTGGCCAACCGCGTTGTGAACCGCCTGCGCCGGCCCGGCAATGGCGACATCATGATGCCGGGCGGCACCGTCTCCATCGTCGGCACGACATCCATGCAGGTGGAAACACTGGAAGACATTCGCGCTAGCACCGCAGAGGCCGATCTGATCATCGCTGAGGCCTCGCCCATGCTGCCCATGCTGGCGAGCACGCGCTTCATCCGCGCCTACGCCGGCGTGCGTCCGCTGCTGGGCGCGGCGGGTGCGGACAGCCGCACGGTCTCGCGCGGCTTCGCCCTGTTCGACCACGAGGAGCACGGCCTGGACAATTTCGCCACCCTCACCGGCGGCAAGCTCACCACCTGCCGCTTGATGGCCGAACGCGCTGCCGACCTGGTGTGCCGTCGTCTGGGCGTGACGCGGCCCTGCATCACTGCCACCACCCTGCTGCCGCAGGCAGCCGAGAGTGTATGGACCGAGCCCGGACACTCGGCACGCGAGTGGGTGCGTTCCCATCAAGCGGACGATACGCTGCTGTGCGAATGCGAAATGGTGCAGGGTAGCGCCGTCGATGCCATTTACGCTGCGCTGCGTGCGGTCGGCGACAAGCCGACCCTGACCGACATCGGCTTGCGCAGCCGTGTCGGAAAAGGCGCCTGTCAAGGTGCTTTCTGCGGCTTGCGCACGGCGGCCCATCTTTATCAGACGGGTGACTTCCAGGCGCAGCGGGGACTCGCCGAGATGGTTGATTTCTTCAGTGAGCGCTGGCGTGGCCAGCAGCCCGTCCTGTGGGGCGAGCAGCTGGCCCAGGCCGAACTTGCCGAAGCGCTGCACTGCGGGCTGTTCGGCGAAGAGTTGCATCAGGCGGCGCTGCTGGCCAATGTTGCGCGCGAGGTCAGATCGTGAGCTTGGAGACAGCCAGGACTTACGACGTCGCCGTGATCGGCGCCGGCATGGCGGGCATGGCGGCGGCGCTGTTCGCGGCAGAGCGGGGCTTGTCGTGCATTCAAGTGGGCAGTGGTGGCGGCATTCTGTTTGCCAGCGGCCTGCTGGACTTTCTGGCGGTGCATCCGGTGGCGCAGCATCGGCAGTGGAAGTCGCCTTTTGAGGCCCTGGCAGCGCTGGCGCGCGAGCAGCCAGGGCATCCACTGGCGCGGATCGATCCGGGCGCTATCCGCACGGCGTTCGGGACCTTTGTTGCGGCACTGGCTGGCGCGGGCATGCGCTACGCCCCGCTGGGCCAGCGCAACAGCCACGTGATCACATCCATTGGCACTGTCAAGACCAGTTTCGGTGTGCCGCTGACCATGGTGGCCGGCGTGGACGCGCTGGAGCGGCGCCTGCCCTGCCTGCTGGTGGATTTTCGCGGCCTGCGTGAGTTCAGCGGGCGACAGATCGTCCAGACGCTCGCCGACCCTTGGCCGGCGCTGCGCCATCAGCGCATTGAGTTTCCTGGCTTCGAAGCCGTGCCGGAACTCTACGCCGCCCATCTTGCGCGTGCCCTGGAAGACCGGGAGACACGCGAGCGGACGATTGGACTGATCAAGCCGCTGCTGGGCGACGCGCGCGCAGTCGGCCTGCCGGCGTTATTGGGTCTGGGGCGTTCGAGCGAGGTGCATGCGGCCTTCGAGGCTGGTCTGGGCTTGCCCGTGTTCGAAATCCCGACCATGCCGACCTCGGTGCCAGGGCTGCGCCTGCTGGGCGCGCTGGAAGCGGCGGTCTCGGCGCGTGGCGTGACGCGACGCCAGCTCTGCAGCGTGCGTGCGCTGACATTCGATGGCAGCACTGCCACGCTGGAACTTGAAGGGGCTCCGGCGGGCGAGCGTATCAAGGCTGGGGCGGTCGTGCTGGCTACAGGGCGCTTCAGCGGTCGCGGACTGACGGCTGATCGGCAATGCGTACGCGAGAGCCTGCTGGGCTTGCCCGTGCAGCAACCGGCTGCGCGCGAGGACTGGCACCAGCGTGACTTTCTGGCTCCGGCGGGCCACGCCATCAACCGCGCCGGCCTGCGCACGGACGATGCATGGCGGCCGCTAGCCGGGAACGGCAAGCCAGCCTGGGAGAAACTGTTCGCGATCGGCTCGATCCTGGCAGAGCAGGACTGGATGCGCGAAAAGTGCGGCTCGGGCCTGGCGATTGCAACGGCCTGGGCGGCCGTGGATGTCATCGCGTCCCCGGATCAGGTCCGACATGACAGTCGATTTGTCATTGCGGGCTTGACCCGCAATCCAGTGGTGGCGCAGCGCTGGATCCCGGATCAAGTCCGGGATGACAACTGCGGAGTCCCGGATGACAGCTGCGGGGTCCCGGATGACGGCTGCGGGGTCCCGGATGGCAGCTGCGGGGTCCGGGATGACAGTGGCGGGGTCCGGGACGCCAACTGCGGGGTCGGCGATGACAACGGATTTGTCATTGCGGGCCCCGACCCGCAATCCATGCAGTCAGAAGTCATGGATTGCCACGCTGCGCTCGCAATGACGAAGCCAATCTCCAGCTAGCATCATGTCACGCGCACTCTTTCATGCCGCTCTGTATGCATCGCTGCTGCTGTGCGCGCTGGGGCTGCTTTGGCGCATGGCGGGCTGGTACCGCTTGCGCATCGGGCCGGACGCGCAGGCGGTGACGCTGGCGCAGCGCTGGCACGCTTTGCTGCGCGGCCTTGCGAGCGCACTGTTCACGCGGCGCCTGGTTCAGGTCCTGGCTGCCTTGTTGTTCGACGTGCTGTTGCAGCGCCGGCTCTACCGCATTGAGAAGTCGCGCTGGCTGGCGCACTGGCTCATGGCTGCCGGCTTCATGCTCTTGCTGCTGATGCACGCGCTGGCGGCCGTTGTGACCGTGAAGCTGTTCCCGGGTTACGAGTCCACCAGAAATCCTTACCTGTTTCTGCGCAATCTGTTCGGCGCCATGGTGCTGCTGGGAATGGCCATGTTCCTGTTTGGACTGCGGCGCCGGCGCACGCGCTTCGCACCGGCGCGCCCACCTATGGCGGCGGCCTTTGTCGCCTTGCTGGGCTTTGTTCTGCTGACGGGTTTCCTGCTTGAAGCGAACAAGATCGTCTCACCGCAGGCTTTTTACCGCATGGCCAAAGAGTTCAACGGCAGTGCCGATCCGGCTGCGCTCAAACCACTGCGTGCTTTGTGGGCCAGCGAGTTTGGTGTAGCCTTTGACGATCTGAAAGAGCCAATCGCACCCGAGCTGCTGCGGCAAGGCCGCGCCATGCATGAGGCAGATTGCGAAACCTGCCATGCCAGGGCCGCGTCCGCCTTTGTCTCTTACCCGGTGTCGCGTTTGCTGGCGCCGCTGGCGCGCGCTCTGGAGGACGTGAAGGCGCATACCTGGCTTCTATATCTTCATGTGTTCGCCTGCTTTCTTGGCCTGGCGACGCTGGCCTTCACCCGCTTCTTCCACGCGGTCGCCGCGCCGATCAGTCTGCTCGCCAGTGGCGCGACGCCGCATGAAGCGTACTCCAGCGCTGGCCGTGCAACGCAGCGTGCACTGGCAATGCACGCCTGTGTGGCTTGCGGCATCTGCGACGCGCACTGCGCGGTGGCCCCGCTGGCACGCTATCTGGACAACCGCTATCTGCTGCCCTCGCACAAGCTCGTCGCTACCGGCGCCCGGGAGATGAGCTTGCGCGTTGCCGAAGGCGCTTTCCTTTGCACCGACTGCGGACGTTGCAGCAACGCCTGCCCGGTGGGGCTCGATTTGCAAGACCTGTGGCAGGCCACTCGCGGCGATCTGGCTGGCGCGGGCCTGCCGGCGCCGGCGCAGTGGGTGAAGACACGTTCGGCACTGGGCTGGGCCGAGGCCTTGCAGAGCGATGTCGCACCACAGCGCATGTTCGACCCGGATGCTCGTGAGGCGCCGCTCTCCGCCGATCGCAGCAGCTTTTCGCGCTGCGTGCAATGCCAGACCTGCAGCAACGTCTGCCCGGTGGTGGCGCACAGCACCGACCCCGCCTTCGCCGTTGATCTGACACCACAGAAGGTGATGAACCTGCTGCGCCTGGGTATGCGCGACCTCACCCTGGGCTCCAGCATGGTCTGGAGTTGCGCCAGCTGTTACCAGTGCCAGGAGCATTGCCCCGAAGGCCTGCGCGTGGCCGACATCATGCTTGAGTTGCGCGCGCTGGCCGTGCAACGCCTGGGCGCAGTCCGCCGCCACAAGGAACTTTCATGAACTACGCGCTGTTCCTGGGCTGCAAGATTCCGTCCCGGTTGCCGGCCTACGCTGCGTCAACCCGCGCGGTGCTGCAGCACCTGGGCGTGACGCTGCTTGATCTGGAATTCAACTGCTGCGGCTACCCGGCGCGCGACCTCAGCCGCGACGCCTTCGTACTGGCCGCCGCCCGCAACCTGGCGCTGGCCGAGCGCGCCGGCCTGAACCTGCTGACGCCCTGCGCCTGCTGCTTCGGCACGCTGCGCCATGCGATCACTTTTTTGAATGAGGACGCCGCACTGCGCTCGCGCATCAACGAGGCGCTGGCTGCCGAGGGTCTGGCCTGGTCGGGCGCAGCCGAGGTCGAGCACGTGCTGGCGCTGCTGGCGCGCGTGATCGGCGTGGACGCGCTCTCTAGCGCGGTGCGCGAGCCGCGCACCGGTCTGCGTGTCGCCGCGCAGTATGGCTGCCACACGCTGCGCCCGAGCAAGGTGGCACGCTTTGACAACGCGCTGGCGCCGACGATCTTCGAGGACCTGATCCGCCTGACCGGTGCAACACCGGTTGACTGGCCGCGCAAACTCGACTGCTGCGGCGACCCGCTGCATGAGGCCAACGCGGCGCTGTCCGAACACATGACACGCGCCAAGATTGCCGATGCCCTGTCCAGTGGTGCCGAGGTGATGTGCACCGCCTGCCCACATTGCCATCTGCGCCTTGATGGCGCTCAGGCAGACACTGCCGATCCATCCATTGGCACCTTGCTGTACACACAACTCTTGGGGCTGGCGCTGGGCTTGCCAGCCAAATCACTCGGGCTCTAGGGCGGATACCGGCCATCGGCTGACTACTGGCGCTTGGGTGAGGTCTTCGGCGTGATCTTCACTGCTGCACTGGTCTGAACGGCCAGCTCATTCAGAGCCGTCACGGCTTCTGCGATATCCGGGATGATGTGCACGCCCTTGGGCTGCTTTCTGACGCCCGCCACGCCGGCACCGCCGGCCCAGATCTGAATCCGGAGCGGCAGCAGGCGCCGCAAATGCAGCAAGGTTGGCACCACAGCGCGCGCCGGATAAGCAAAACTGAAGGACAGCGCAAGCACATCTGCCTGGCATGAAATAGCGGCCAGTTTCAGATTGTTCAGCGGGATATCCGATCCAATGTTGATCGTTCTGGCTCCCTGTTCTGCCAGTGCGGCCTCAATCATCAGCAAGCCCAGCAGATGGTGCTCTCCCGGCGCAAGAGCGAACAGCAAGACACTCGGTAAACGCTTCTTTGGTTTGAGCTTGAGGATTTCCGCGTGCAGCAAACGTTCAACACAAGAACTGCAAAGGTGTTCATGGTGAATGTCGAGTTCATCGCGACTCCAGGCCTCACCCGTACCGACCATCAGTGGCGTGACCGTATCGCGGACAAACTCAAGCAATGTTCCTCTTGCTCGCCGCTGTGCCAACAAGGCGCTGAATCCTGTCAGGTCAGTGAGCTTGAGTTGTTCGATAAGGGTATGAATTGATTCATCCGGGCATTCGACCGGAACCGTCAGGCCCAGGTCAAGTTTGAGCTCTTCAAGTTCCTGCACGGTCTTGCCAACGACTTGACCGGGCCGAAAGCCGGCTTCGAGCAGGCGCTTGATCAAGAGAAGCTGGTCGACGGTCTCGGGTGAATAGACCGCCCTGTCACCGGCTGCACCTTCCACCGGCGGAAAGCCAAAGCGCTGGCGCCACTTTCGCAGCTGATCCTTTCCAAACCCGGTTTCACGCTCGATATCCGAAACTGAAACAAGGGGTCTGGTGCGCATGGTTGTTCAGGATAGCAGTCAGGGTAACAGTCAATTGGACGTTTGACAAATAAACATTTGTCCACCCTGTTTTGTCACGCACATCGTTGTTATCTTCACCTTGTAGCTTGGTTCCGGTCACGTAAATCGAAAACGCGCGCCACTTTGGCGTCTCAGCTTGGAAGCGAAGCAAATGAAGGCACAGATTGATTCTTCACCGTCCCTAGCAGCGCCGTCCTTGCGCCAACGCACCGAAGCCGCTTTTCGGCAAAGTTCTGACGAGTTGCTGGACTTGTTTGATACATTGCCTGCGCAAGCAAAGAAGGACGCACGCCACCATTTGCGCGTGCAGCAGATTGCATTCGAGGTGCAGAACGAGGAATTGCGCCAGATACTGGCTGCCCAAACCGTTGACGGCCACTTTGCCCTCTGTATTTGCGGGGGCGCTTGCACCGCCTTGCCATCGCAATCAGTCCGCGCAGTTGAAACACGCGCCTAAACCTGACCCATTACGAGGGCTTACGACAAATGCTGGCTTGCAAGACCGTCGATGACCACCTGGTCCTCGCCATCCATGGTGCGCGGGAGTTGCACGACCTGACGGTCGTGAGCAGCACGGCGGCGAGCACAGTTCGTTAGCGATGGCTTGTTCCATATTGCTGGACGCCGGTCGGCGGTTCATCTGCACGTTTGTCTCGCTGCTGTCGCCGGGCGCTCCGTCGTTGGCACCAACCCCACGGTTGTCGATAGTCATCGCTGCATAGCCCTTGCCAGCAACGACGGTCGTGACGTGGTTGGTGCACCAGCCGGCGATGTCTACGATATCGCCAGGCCGCAGGAGCAATTGCCAGGTCTTCTGCTGCACGGCGCTGGCCTTGGTGCTGTCGTAGGCCACGAGCCACTCGCCGTTGCCGACCGGGCTCATGGTGTCGTTGGTCACCGCGCTACTTACCGGCAGCGAAGCGCCGGCGGCGGCCGCGATATTACTCACCAGTACCCAGCAACCCTGGTCGCTCCAGACCTTGCCAACAAAGCTGGCGGCCACCGTCGCGATCTCGTCGGGCGTCGCGAGGTTGGGTGTGGCATCGGTGTAGTTGCTGCGCGTGACCACATTGAGGGAGCCGAGGAAGCTGCTGCCCGTGTACAGAAGCTGCCAGGCTGAGCTCAGGCCGGCCAGCGCAGCAAACTGGCTTGCGTCGGGTGTGCTGGCGCTGCCGTAGCCGTACACCGACAGGTATTCGCTGCGGTTATTGTCGGTCGAGGCGACATAGCTCAGCGCGCTTAGATAGCCGATGTCGCTACTG
>Ga0194056_10002022_pt1 | contig 10871 bp, 5 predicted proteins | sample SepL4413m_MetaG_FD_155458 | JGI IMG/M metagenome (GOLD analysis project Ga0194056, IMG submission 155458) | Anoxic zone freshwater microbial communities from boreal shield lake in IISD Experimental Lakes Area, Ontario, Canada - Sep2016-L442-13m | ecosystem: Environmental > Aquatic > Freshwater >...
TTCTAACCAACCCCAGGCCCTGATGGCCTGTGCGGCGCCAACATAATCCCATTTTTGTTGTTCGGTACCCCATTGGATAATTTTATTAACATTCTGGCCCTGGCCATAATATACAGCTGCCCAAAGGCCTCCGGTAGCATCACTGCCAATGGTTCCGCCCATCATGCCATAATTTTCGCCATTGGTGGTGGTTCCCCAATATTGAATATAGCGACCTAGTAAAATAGCATCTGCCTGAACACCATATCCTGTTCCGGCAGAAGAGAAGAAAGCGGTGAAACTTCCGATCACGCCCGAAAGGATCGATTCGATCGGTTCAACTACAGCAGCATTGGGATTCTGATAGGCTGCTTCAATTTTTTTCTTGCAGGAGGTATCCAACAGGAAACTCATCAGTACGATGAACATGAGCGGTTTAAAAATTATATTTTTCATAAAAAAATTTTAAAAATTATCTATTCAATTTATTGGTTAAAAACTGGCACGCAATCCAAAGCTTAAACTTAATGGAGTAGGAGCACTACCCAGATCAAGTCCGTAGCCTCCGATACCGCCTGTACCCGGATTGTTTGAATTTACGGCAGGATCGGCACCGTTATAATTCGTGATCAATACCAGGTCATTACCGGTTAAGAATACACTAAGCGTTTTAAAGGCTTTTAATTTACGCAATGCTCTTTGTGCAAAATTGTAGCTTAAGGTGATATCTCTTAATCTAAGCCAGTTCACTTTCTTTTGAATAAACTCTTCATCAGGTAAAGTGGTATAATATGCACTTAAGAAATAGGGTATAACCACAATATCATTTGGAGTTGGCGTACTTGAATTTTGTAAGCCATCGTTCAACACTCCATTAACGATTACAGGGGTGTTCCTATTAGCAGTTCTTCCGCTTTTACCTACACCGGTCAGGATCTGTTCCGTTCCGTTATAAATATCGCCACCCACTTTCAGGTCCCACAAGAAACTCAGGCTCCAGTTCTTATACCGAAGTGAATTTTGCCAACCCAGGGTAAAATCCGGGGTTCTGTCACCGATTAGTGAGTTACCACCAATGATCACGGGTAATCCGGTAGAAGGGTTAATGATGATCTGTCCTGCTGTATTTCTTGAATATGTAGAACCGGTGATAGTACCAGTTGAATGTCCCCTGATCAAACCACCACGAACGTTGGAGATATAAGTATCAGAGTTATAGAAATCATTATTAGGACCGATCGATTCAGGAAGTGTAAGTACTTTACTCCACATATGGTTAAAGTTGAAACTCATGTTCCAACTGAAACTTTTATTTCTGATCGGTGTAACATTCAGTGATAATTCAACACCCTGATTACGAATAGAAGAGGAGTTGGTTGTATTCAATACATAACCGGTTGCATAACTGGCCCTGTATCCCTGACTGATCTGGTCTAAACAAAGTGTATTATAATATGCGCCTTCAATGGTAACCAGATTTTTGAATAATCTTAACTCGGTTCCCACTTCATAAGTTTGTTGAGACTCAGGTTTCAGATCAGGATTGGCATTGGTAAATCCATAAGTAAAGCCTGGTATAGAAGAACTGTTCTGGTTGTTAACGAATACCGATTGGTTTGAATAAGGATCATTCAAACGGGCAGTATTGGCCAAAGATCCACGCAGTTTAAAGAAGCTGATATAATTACCTTTTTTTATCACCGGTAAGATATCAGAAACGATTAAACTTAAACTAGCACCTGGGTAATGATAATTCCTATTTTTTGAGGGGATTGGCGAGGCTGATTCAAAACGGTGAGAGTATGTTAAGAATGCATAATTTTTATAGCCTATAGAAACTTCACCGAAATAAGCAAGTTCCCTAAAAATGTTCACGTTAGGCAGGCCAAAATAGTTTCTTAATAATCTTGTTCTTGAACCAACTGCAGTTATGCTGCTGTCTTTTGAATTGAAATCTGTAACAATATTACCATTCTTATACATATTGCGGTTGGTCAAACTGATTGAATCCACTACATGGTTTCCTAACACTCCGTATTGTTGAGTTTCATTATCCTGCCACATGGTACCTACCAGCAGGCGGGTGGAGAAAGCGCCAAAATTTCGTTTAGCGGTAGCAGTTATAGTATGGTTGTACCCTGTATACTTTCTATAATAATTATCCAAAGTGCCACAAGTAGAGGCAGTCAGAAAAAATGATTCGGGGTGGATGAACAGGTATCCGTCTTGTTTGTAGGTATCATAACCAAACCTTCCAGCCAATGACAGCCAGGAGAAGGGCGTGATGTCAATACCCAGCGTGGAAACGATCCTTTGATTTTTGTCGCCCGAAATATTATTCTTTGCACTCCATAAGGGGTTGTCAAAATCTGTATTGTAGTTGGCATTGAATAATTGCAGTTTATCACCATTGTCATCCTGATAATTACGAATATCATTATTTGCCGGCCATTCATACAAACTCAAGAGATATGAGCTGTTTCCTTTGATGGGCTTCACGTTATCAGAACTGGTGTAAGCAATTGAAGGAGTAAGGGTGATGTATTTTCCAATTTTTGTGGTATTGGAAACTTTAAAATTGTATTTGGTATAGGTATTATGGGGCACTACACCTTTGCTGTTGAAATATTGGCCTGAAACCCTGAATCCCATATTCTTAGTACCAAATTCCACACCTAAATTATGGGTTTGAGCAAATCCGGTATTAAAAAAATGGTGCAGGTTGTCAAACAACGTTGTGCCTGTAGCCCATGCTGGTCCGTATGAAGTAAACTGTCCGGTTAGCGGAAGGGCAGTAGGAACGCCATTGCTTGTGCCGGGGCCATAATCATTATTAACAGCTGCAAAGCGGGTGAGTTTCTGTAACCTGAAATTATTATCATAGGTTACCAGGATCTTACCATTGGTACTTTTTCCTTTTTTAGTAGTGATTACAATGGCACCTGAACTGGCCTGACTGCCATATAATGCCGTGGCTTCAGGTCCTTTCAGCACAGTAACATTTTCAATGTCATTGGGGTTCAGATCAGCAATACGATTGGTGTAATCATTATTTCTGTTTGGTAGATCAGATGCCAGACCGATACCACTTCCACCCTGAGAGTTGGAGTTAAGGGTTTGGTTATCTAATATAATACCATCCACAATAAACAGGGGTTGGTTATTACCTGATAATGTATTGAATCCTCTTAAGATGATACCGGAGGAAGCTCCAGCTACTCCACTGGTTGGGGTTACGGTGATACCGGCAACCCTTCCCTGCAAGCTGTTCACAAAATTTTCACGCTGTGTTTGCTGGATATCGGATCCTTTTACCGTTTGAACCGAGTAACCAAGTTCTCTGGGGTTTCTTTTAATGTCCATAGCAGTAACTACTACTTCTCCCATCATTATATCGGAAGCAGCTAAGCGAACACTTACATTCGCCTCATCCTTAATTTTTAACTGCACCGGAGTGAAATTGATCGAAGTGATCACGAGTACATCTCCTTTACTTGCCGTGATAGTAAAGTTTCCGTTCGCGTCGGTTTTTGTACCTCCGCCTTTGCCTTTTACTATAACTGATGCTGCGATAATTGGGGATCCGTCTTTTTGATTAGTGACCTTTCCCGAAATGGGCGCCTGGGCAAGCCCGAGCAGGGGGGATAACATAAACAGCAAGGCTGCTATGTAAATAGCTAATTTTCTCATATTGTCAAGTTTTGGTAGCTGTAATTTATGTTTTTTTGACCAAAAAACGACTATGAAAGTCTACTAAAGAGTAATTTTTATCCACTTGTATGTGAACAACTCGCATATGTAAATAATTCAATATGGGTAATAAAAATAAAACTTAAAACTTACAGCTGGATTGAACGTATTTAATGAAGGCTAATTTCTGTTGAGATCAGGCATATTTTTCATGTTGAATGAAAACGCGTAGTTGATGTGATAGAAATTATTTTACTACACTGTCATTCTCTTGAGGGCGTAGGTTATCTGTCTCATCTTCCATTTCTTCTCCGAAATAATTTCCGAAAATATCGGCGAGCACTTTTGCATGGTAGATATTGCGGTTGAATTTATTACCGATGATAATGATACAGGCATTTTCATCGAGCAGTCTGATAAAAGTTGAATTGCTGCCATGCCACCAACCATTGTGGTAGATCATTTTTTTACCCCCGGGCAGTACATTCATCCTCCAACCCAGTCCATAATTTTTAACTCCGGATCTTTCGTTGCTGTAGGGGGTATAAGCTTGTTCTAGGGTCTTTGCCGAAAAGATCAGTCCGCTCCGAAGTGCCCGATCCCATAAAAGCAGGTCGCGTGGTGTGGTATACACATTCTTATCTCCGTACACAGCATCCAGAAAATTTACCGGCATGATCCTGCCACGCCCGTCGTAGCTCGGTTTTAACTGATTGATATCAGCAGCCCCATACACCATGCTGTTCTTCATCCGTAGCGGGTTGAAGAAATTCTCTTTCAGAAAACGAGGATATTTTTTTCCGGATACTTTTTCAATAAGCAGGGCCAATAAGGCATAATTGGTATTGCAATACGAGAAATGCTTATTGGGCGTAGCAATATTTTTCAATTCTGATTTACGGGTGATCAGGCTTTGCAATACGTCTTCATTGGTCAGCATTTTATTTTTATCCCAACCCAGGTATTCCATGAAATATAAATAGTTGGGCAGTCCGCTGCGGTGATTCAACAAGGTTCGGACGGTGACGCCGGGGTAATTGAATGCCGGAAAGTATTTTTTAAAATCATCATCAATATCCAATTTTCCATCCTGCCAAAGCTTTAGTACAGCCATGGCCGTAAAGGTTTTTGAGGTGGATGCGATCTGCATGGACGTGTTTTCATTGATGATGTCATTTCCAGGCAGGTGAATGGTTCCACGGTATTTTTCAAAGATGATATTACCGTTTTTGGCAACCAGCATACCACCATTGAACCCGCTTCTCAGCAAGGCAGAATCATACCAGGCTTCACAAGCCTGCTTGATTCGGGTTTGATCAGCAGTTGTAACTGGTTGTGGTGCAGGGAGGGCATAGGGGGGGATGCTGTCGGTATTGGATGTACCCGGTTGGTTGCCTGATGAATGGCAGGCCGTAAAAAGAAGTACAGCAGTGGTTAGACAAACATTTTTCAAATATGGAAATAAAGGATTCATCATGATAAAAATAGGTTGTCTGGTCGTGGCCAACATGTGTCTGAATAAATATCTAAACCTGCTGTGCTATTAAAAATTATTTCAATTAAAAGCCCCTATCTGTCAATGTTTCGATAGGCTCAACATAATAAAAAACTGTCAGGCTGAGCCTGTCGAAGCCCTCATAAATACTGGATTTTAAATGCTAAGATCACAACAGGTTATAATTTATATCAAATATATTTGTGCAAAATACGCAGATATCATTATGCCAGAAAAAAAAATAACAAGCTATCCTAAAGAAAAAATAAATATACTTTTTTTAGAGAATATAAGCGATGTGGCCGTAAAGCAGTTTACAGTTGGTGGGTATGCCAATGTAAAAAAAATGAACAAAGCATTGAGTGAAGAAGAATTGATGCTTGCCATCCGGGATGTACATATTTTGGGGATACGCAGTAAGACCCTAGTGACAAAGAAAGTGTTGAATGCAGCAACCAAATTGCAGGCCATTGGTTGTTTTTGTATCGGAGTTAATCAAGTTGATCTGCATGCAGCTACTAAAAATGGAGTAGCTGTTTTCAATGCACCCTATAGTAATACCCGCAGTGTGGCGGAACTGGTGATCGGAGCATCCATCATGCTTATCCGTAAAGTACTTGATAAAAATGCGGCAGCGCATGCCGGTATCTGGCAAAAAGAAGCTAGCGGTGCTTATGAACTGCGCGGTAAAACCCTTGGTATCATTGGGTATGGCAATATTGGTAAGCAGGTAAGTATCCTGGCAGAAGGGCTTGGAATGAAGGTGATCTTTTATGATACCGAAACCAAACTGCCCCTGGGCAATGCCGAAGATAAAAAGAGTTTACGCGATGTCGTTAGTAAGTCGGATATCGTTACCCTGCATGTACCGGAACAGGATAGTACACGAAATTTAATCAGCAAGTCGGTACTGAAATCATTTAAGCCTGGTAGCATTCTCATCAATTATGCCCGGGGTGAGGTAGTTGATCTGGAAGCCCTGAGCAAAGCTTTGAAGGAAGGATTATTAAGTGGTGCTGCAGTGGATGTATTTCCCAATGAACCGGAAAAGAACGGAGATCCGTTCCATTCTCCATTGCAGGGATTGAATAATGTATTGCTTACTCCGCATATCGGGGGCAGTACTCAGGAAGCACAAATGCATATCGGAGATGATGTGAGCGCTAAATTATTCAGTTATCTTGAAAAGGGTATCAGCACTGGCTCGCATAGTATTCCTGCGCTTGCCTTGCCGCCGCAGGAAGGCACACATCGCATCTTGCATATTCACCATAATGTACCTGGTGTACTATCTGAGATCAATACTCAACTCAGTAAGAATGGTATCAATATTTTAGGCCAGTACCTGAAAACCAATGATGCCATTGGATATGTAGTGCTGGATGTAAATAAGCACCTGAGTAAAAATGCACTCGAATTGTTGCGTAAGGTTAAAGCCACTATACGGTTACGGGTATTGTATTGATATAAATCATTCAACAGTGAAAGAAATTCTTGCTGCTTATGGGTTTGATGAAACACAAACGGTGTTACAATCTTTTGGCAATGGCCTGATCAATCATACCTGGAAATTACAGCATGGAGAAGATCAATTTATTCTGCAAAAGATCAATGTTGCTATTTTCAAATCACCGGAATTGATTGCGGCGAATATTCGCTTGGTGGCCGATTATTTGAAAACACAGTATCCCGAATATTTATTTGCCGCTCCCTTGCAAACACTTGCCAGACAAGATATGCTGCATACGGATGATGGGTATTACCGTTTATTTCCTTTCGTGCCCGGAACGCATAGCATTGATGTAGTGGAAAAGCCGGCACAGGCATATGAGGCAGCGAAGCAATTTGCACGGTTCACAAAACGCTTGTCGAAACTGGATGCTCATCAATTAAAGATCACGTTACCCGATTTTCATAATCTTAGTCTGCGGTACCAGCAATTTGAACAAGCCCTGATAACAGGTGATGCAGACAGAATCCTATCTGCAAAAGACTTGATTGGCTACCTGCAATCGCAGAAACAAATAGTAAGCAGTTTTGAATTTGCTCAGCAACATTTTACCCTCCGCTGCACGCATCATGATACCAAGATCAGCAATGTGCTTTTTGATGAGCATGACCATGGAGTTTGTGTGATCGATCTGGATACCTTGATGCCCGGCTATTTCATCAGCGACCTGGGCGATATGATGCGGACCTATCTGTGTCCCGTAAGCGAAGAAGAAGCTGATTATTCTAAAATTAAGATCCGCGGTGAATTTTATGATGCCATCATACGTGGCTACCTCGAAGAGATGGGGGATGAGTTAACCAGCACAGAAAAAGAATATCTATCCTATTCGGGTAAATTCATGATCTATATGCAAGCGCTCCGCTTCCTTACCGACCACCTCAACCGTGATATATATTACGGAGCCCGCTATGAGGGGCATAACTTGGTAAGGGCTGGTAATCAGGCGGTTTTGTTGGAAAAGTTAATTGATTGGTCAGGCCACTTAAGTGGCCTGACAACTACTCCAAACTAACAGCCCCTTTTATGGGTGCTGTAGATGATTGCAGGAGGTCAAATACAATGATCTCGTTATTCCCTTTTTTAAGCCATGGGGCCGGACAATACAATTTTTGTTGTGGGCCTATATTCCAATACCGACCTAGGTTATGGCCGTTTACATAGACCATGCCCTTGCTGTACCCCGACAGGTCGAAATAAGTATCTCCCGGTTTGTTGATGTTGAAATTTCCTGAAAAATAGGTTCCGGGCATATTTTCGGGAAGACTAGTGGTTCTTGTAACCGCTTGAACATAGGGTTCATCCATGGGCATTAGATAAATATCCCAGTTCATCAGGGTCATGCCATTTAGGGTAACGCGGTCGGTGATACCTTTTCTGTCTACCATATACTGGGCAAAGTTGATATGGCCCATGCCTTCCACTAAAATATCCAATACTGGAAAAGGGTTGTCGGTTTTAGGCAGGGTTACCGTCCATTTTCCGCCATCCCGCTTTATCGTATCGATCAGTTTTCCATCCAGCAACACCAATGCAAAATCGTGTGGCTCGGTAATGGTGAGTTTTCCATTCTTATGTCCGATCAGTTTGGTGCGGTAGAGGATCAGTCCCTGGTTTTGACCGAACGCCTCCATGGGTTTAGGCTGTACCGAACTAACGGAAACGGGTAAATGATGCCAAAGATCTGTTGCATATTTCATGTCAATCGCTGGAATGGAAATGGCGGGAATGGCCGCCGGAATCGCCGGTATCGGATAGCTCACATTGGCAGCAATCAGGTTGCGCAGCATATAATATTTTGGCGTGGCCGCTCCTTGTTCGTTGATGGGAGCGTCATAGTCGTAGCTCGTTACCGCAGGCTGGTATTGGGTATTAGAGAATGCGTTGGCACCGGCGGTAAATCCAAAATTCGTTCCGCCATGTACCACATATAAGTTGAAAGATTTTTTATTTTTCAACAGCCAGCTAACCTCTTTTTTTAAGTCATTTGTATCGGGTCGCTGCCATTTTTCGCCCCAATGCGTAAGCCATCCGGGGTAGGTTTCACTGCTGAATGATGGAGCAAGGGGGTCGGCTTTTTTGGCTGCATTAAAATCGTCATCTCCACTGCCGCTATCTAGCCCGATGGCGGTTCCGGTTAAATGGCCGGCTTCCAGCATATAGGCCGTGGCTCCATCGGCCGTATAAAATGGAACTTTTATTCCGTTGCGTATCCAACAAGTTCGCAAGGCTTCCAGATAATTTTTATCATTGCCATAGCTGCCATATTCATTCTCGATCTGCACCATCAGGATAGGGCCACCCTGTGTGCATTGTAAGGGAGCCATTTCCTTCGCCAAACGAGTTATGTACTTTGTTGCGGCTGCCATATATCGTGGATCCATGCATCGTAATTTGATGTCGGCATATTTCAATAAGTAGGAGGGGATGCCGCCAAAATCCCATTCGGCACATACATAGGGACCGGGCCGCAGCAACACCCACATGCCTTCTTCCTGGCAGATCTTAACGAATCCTGCGATATCGTGGTTGCCGGTTTTAAAATCGTATACGCCTTCCCGTTGTTCATGGTAATTCCAAAAAATATAAGCGGCAATGGTATTGCATCCCATGGCCTTGGCCATCTGGATACGATGACGCCAATATTCCCGCGGGATCCTGACCGGGTGCATTTCACCGCTGATGATCTGCAGGGGCTTGCCGTCGAGGAGGAAGTCGTTGGGGGTAAGACTGAACTGATGAATTTTCTGTGCTTGCAGGCTGGTAATGGATAAAAAACATATCCCCATCATGATCATGATTCGGTATGCTGATGAGGGGAAACGAAATTTATTCAACTTAATATTTAGCTTAATGGAGTACATCATACAATGATTTTATTGTGATATGAGCATTGGTAATCGTTGTTTTTTTAGCAGCATTAAGGGTAATGTACCGGGTAACTCCGGGTAGGAGGTCAAAATAATTGTCGGAGAAAACAGTTTCGTTATTCGGTACCGTTAGTGTAACATATTTTGCCAGGGTTTGTGCACTTATGGCGATCGTATTGCCTGTAAACTTAATGGAGAAAATAGGTTTTTCCAAGTGCAAGTCTTTGGGGGTAAGGCTATCGTTCACCGGTAATGGATCATCGCGGTAAGCTTCCCGAACGGCGTACCAGGCTGCTTTTGGTTGTCGGCTGTAGTCAGTAATGCTCCAGCTAACTACGGGCCAGCAATCATTTAATTGCCATAATAGTGTACCCATATTATTCGGTTGCTTGCTTCGGTGAATGGCAATGCTGTTCTTCAATACATAATACTGCATGCATTGTGTGAGATAGGTATAATCTTCTAGGTTCAATGCGGATAAGCGCGTAGAATCAATAAAATATCGCAACAGATAATGATCCAACTTGTTGAAACCCTGATTGGCTTTTTGATGTGCCTGTATAACGGGAGCGAGTAGTTGCCGGTCGGATGGGAGGGAAAAACCTTTAAGGGTATTCCAATTGGGCATCGATTGCATTCCGTATTCACTCACAAATCTACCTGTATGGGTTTTAAAGGTTTCCCAGTCTTCAAGTCCCCACCACAGTCCCCAATAATGGCTATCGCCTGAGATAAAACTTTCTTCATGTCCCCAGCCAATTTGTGGCGAAGTGGAAACATATGGGCGCAAAGGATCGAGTTGATGAACCCAGTTTGCCAGGCTATCGCGGAACAGGCGGGTATAGTCGTTCCAACGCTGCACGGAATCATTGCCATGAATATTGAATTGATCCTGCCAACCCCAGTTGTGCCATGCTTCATCTATTTCATTATTGCCACACCAGAGTACAATGCAGGGATGTTTTCGGAGTCGAGTAACCTGGTAGATCACTTCTTCCCGTACATTATTCATGAACACTTCATCGCCTGGATACATGCCACCGGCAAACATCAGATCCTGCCAAACCATGATGCCCAGTGAATCGCAGAGATCATAAAATGCATCATCCTCATAGATCCCTCCGCCCCAAACACGCAGCATATTCATGTTTGCGTTTTTGGCACTTAAGAGCATGCGGCGGTAATCTGCTTTTTTTAATCTGGGTAAGAATACATCGCCGGGTATCCAGTTTGCGCCTTTGGCATAAATGGGTTTCCCGTCTTTCTGAAAATAAAAACTTGTTCCGGTTGAGTCGCGTTTACGGATAAGCGTTATATGGTTATCAGC
>Ga0194056_10002025_pt1 | contig 10862 bp, 4 predicted proteins | sample SepL4413m_MetaG_FD_155458 | JGI IMG/M metagenome (GOLD analysis project Ga0194056, IMG submission 155458) | Anoxic zone freshwater microbial communities from boreal shield lake in IISD Experimental Lakes Area, Ontario, Canada - Sep2016-L442-13m | ecosystem: Environmental > Aquatic > Freshwater >...
GTCCTCATTCACTCCTGTATTCAATTTTTTTATTTCTTTCCAGCCGTTGTCTGTATAGTTGACTGAAATCCCGCCCGCACTGCCCTTCGTATTAAATGAGAGGGTGTAATTCGTATTTTGCTTCATCCAAGTAACGTTTTGTAGGATGGCTTGCCAACTCGTCGTCCCAGTAAGCTTTAATGCCTTTGTACCTGTTTTTACAGAAGAAGTTTCAATACTATAAACGCTATTCGTTCCTGAGAAACTCCAGTTCAAAAAGTCTTCTTCAAAGCCTTCATTTCTAATCAATCCACCCGGCGGCGAATAAATATTGATGTCAGCTAGTGGTGTTTGTGATAATTGAAGTAATGCTTGATATTTGGGACCATTTAAATTATCAAAACTTTCAACCGCACCCCAGCAACCATAGATTCCATAAGCTGATGAAAGACCAAAGTACATAAATCCCTTCGCGCCTAAGTCCCACCAATTGTTCTTTATGTCGTTGAGTAAAATATCTTTCATATTTGCATCTCTGTGCGCGGCTCTTCTGATACTTAAATTGACATCCACTTGACCTTGATGGTGTGGTCCCCCTTCATACGCCAAAACCCCACCCGACATGTTCCATTTTTTTGCGGTAGCAACTAAATCAAGCTTGTCGTATCTTTTGCTGTTGGAAGTTTTAATCATGTTTGCATGAATTGCAGCAACGCTTGTGCAATCCGCCGGCAACGGTTCCATGAAGTAAGGTGCCTCGGATAACGCATAAAATAAATCATTGGGATTTCCTAGTTCAGGGTAGGTGTCTTTCAATCCATTTAACATAAAATCAAATGAACTCCCGTTTCCTGATTGCCACGCCAACACACAGCGAATGCGTTGGTTCATTGCCTCCGTTCCGAAGACAGACTCAAAAAGTTGAGCCATATGAGCAGATCTCTCCGCATATCTCACAACATATGCTCCGGCACCATATTTAGTTAATTTTGGATCATTGTTTGCATAATAAACATTTGACTGTGCCTGTGAAAACTGCCAGTTCCAAACTTCATTGCTATACTCCACGTAAACATTTATTTCACTGTCTAAAGTACTAAGTAATAACTGTGCTACATTTGTAATAAAGTCGTCCGTAGCATTGGACGGAATATTAATCCAAATATCTTTTTTTGAAAGATTAGCAAGTTCGACCGCATACTCCCATGCCATTCCACCAAACCCTCTGACTGTGCTAGCTTGTGTGGAATCTGTCGGGCGCCTTCGGTCCTCCCAAGTTTTTAGTGTTTTTGAAAAATACAAAGTCTTTTCATTTTCCACAAAACTACCCCCATCTTGATTGTTAGTTGAAAACATTTCCATCAATCGCAAGGTGGAAAAAGGTTCAAGTGCGCTTAAAAACTCATTAGTAAAAGTCTGATAATTACCATTTACATCTGGCACGTATCCTGGTCTAATTAAACGGACATTCTTGACGCCTTTACCCGTAGAAGAATTGCATGTTGTATTTTTGAATGTCATGATGACACTTGTGACTCCAGGCAACAGATTCACATCTGCAGTTGTCACTCCATTAGTCACTATTTGATTCGAAATCGTAAAGGAACCAAACAAATTTGGAATTGTAGCCGTTCCTTCAAAACTAAGTTTGTAGGTGCCGCTTACATCACGGTATGTATCATCTGCTTTTTTTGTGTTTGTAAAAAGACAAATACCTGCATCCTCTAGGGGCCAACCATCAGCTCCTTGAAGAGCCTTTTCATCCCACGGAGCGTTTACTGACCCCCATTTTCGAGATGTCTTCATCATATCTACAAACATAGCCCCAGCTGACCAATCAGCTAAGCTCTCAATATTAACTCCTATTAAAGGCTTACAAGTAATAATTTCTGGTGCAGCCGCAGTTATCTGAATGTTCATTGGCACGAACTGCAATAACGATATCATCATCACAATAACCATAAAATAACTCATTGCTTTCGTTTTCCAGTTCCTAATCTTCATTTCACACACTCCTCATTCTGTTATATTCGCTTGAGCAATCAGCACTAACTTAATTTGGCCATTTGAATGCCGTCCGTTGACGGAAATATCAATGATCAATTCAACCTTTCCACCTTGACTTTTTTCGCACAACACTTCAAAATCGATATTTACTTCACTCTTATAAAGCGTTTGGATAAATGCGCAACACTCAGTATTCGGAGAAACTTGCACTCCTTCCGGTGTATACCATTTCACTGTGACCCATTTTTGATTGTGGTCTCCAAGTTTTTTATTCGAGTCCTTAATGTTCAACCTCATTTTTTTAGGCTGATTAAAAGCGATATACGGATTATCAATATAATCCAACGTTGCTTCAAACGCAGGAAATTTATAATTCACACCGTGATGCCCCCACCTGTAAAATTCCGAAACTCCCTTTTCAAGCACAGCAGAATAGGAAATGCCTTCAATAAACAAGTCATCTCCAATGCAATACAAGCCATCGCCTTCTTGCACTTCAATGGAATAGCCCTGCGTCCAGTCTGTAAAGTCACACATGCCTTTTTTCAAGAATTTTGGAGTCAGATTAAGCACCCGATTTGTTAATTCGGTAACTGTATTTGGTATTTGAACGCCGCCTTCCAAACGATTGATGCAGCAAGTACTGATATAATCTCCAATCGGTTCAACCCACTTCTGGGGAATTGCTTGCCTGCCGTTGATGATTCCAAGCAAGGCACCAAGCGTCGCACAAGTACAGTCTGTGTCTTCTCCGCAGTTATTTGCAATACAAATACTTTTGCCGAAATCATTCTCCCCATAAAGTAGACCAATGATCAAAATCCCAATATTGCCGGGAGCGTCATATCCAGGCTTTCCAGGAGGCAAATCGGTCGGAATTTTCTCAATTCTTAAATTTTGCACGCCAAACGAACCTTGCTCAGCTTGAAGCACTCTAATTCTTGCATCTTTAAAATCAACGCCATCTTTATACGCTTGAAGCGCCACACGCACGGCGTTAGTAACTCCTGAATCCTTCGGGATATAAGATAATCCAATTTCAATTAATTGATACACATCCTTTTCCACAAATGCCGCGCTTTGCAAGGCAGCACAGAAAACTTCTGCATGCATGCCTTCGCTACTGTGATCAACAATAGCATCTTCATAAGCATATTTGGCGGCTATTTGAGGGTTTCCAGGCGCGATGCAAGCCCATAATTCAGATCGAATAAAGCAACCACAGCTATCTCTATATGGGTTTTCAAGATATCCCGATAATGGAGGTACAATCCCCATTCTTAAATTATTTTTAGCGGAACCATATTCCACCCAGTTGGGGATGATAAACGAAAGCCAATATTCTCCGAGAATTGAAGCATTTATTGCGTTGCCATATTCTTCAACTGCGTTCAGCCATACCAATTGTAAATCAAGATCGTCATTGGCAGGAGGATGTCCGCTCAATTCTTGAACATAGAAATCAACATCGAAGACCCCTCTTTTACCTTCAAATGGCGCACCTAAAACGCCTCCAATGTTCTTTCCCATCCAGCAACCAGCCATTTTGTCTTTGTAAGTTTCAAAATCCAGTCTCATAAAAACACCCCTTCATAAATAAAATTGATTCTTTGTATTACACGAAGAGTTTCATTAAAAACTACCCTGCCCTTATTCACGCTGAAAGGCACACTTTTACCATCTACATAAACTTCTTTCGGGTCTTTCGGAATAAAAACACTGCAAATATCCAAGTTCCCATAAACTACATTTAAAATAAATTCGTTTTCGCTTAAAACAATATTTCCCCATGCTTCGCCAACACTCCAAAATCCCTTGAAATTATCTTGTGTTTCGCCTCGAATTGGGTCGAATCCAATATGTCCTGCGCTTAAATCAAACGTCAAACCAGTAAATGCGTTTATTAACGCATAGCTTGCCATAGATCTAGCATAATTACTTCCGCATTCAAATTCATTCCAAGGATTGCGTCTCTCACCGTCATAGCGATTTCGAATTGACCTGACAATTTCTAAGCCTTCCTCAACCATTCCTTCTTGAATCATATGCACCGCGGCCTGATATTCGAAACCATTCATCGTCTCTTCGGAATAAGGTGCAGGTACTACTGGCCGCCTGCTGCCTTCGGGCCACGAACAAATAATCACACCTTCTTCATCGTTAAGTGAATACAATCTGCACGGGTTAAAGAAATCTCTCATGCTTCTGAAGTTGTTGTCGTAAATAGATTTTAATGCAGAGCGGACATGTGACTTATCAAGTACTTCTCCAAGGCAACTTACATTCGACAGCCATTGCCCTAGAACTTGGTCTACTGCGCAACCTTCACCCATTTGATATTTTATTTCTCCGGCCTCCTCGTTCCAATAAGCTTTGTTCATATAATCATTACCATACACTGATGCCCCGCTAAATTGGTCTAGAATGCTTTTATCCTCAAGGTTAATCTGATGAAAGTAATACTTCCCGTTGAACAAATTCTCATCCACCCAGGCACGCCCCGAATTAAATAGTTTTCGATATAAAGAAGTTGCTTCGGTATCCCCTAAAAAATCTCCCATTTCACAAGCCGCTTTCAATGCCGCCAAATAGATTCCCGTAAGCCAAGCATTTGGTCCGAAAAGTTCCATATCCAAAGTGTGATGTTGGCGACCTTCAATGACGCCATTCATGTCTAAGTCCCATTTTTCAGTGCTCTCTGGATTCCACGCGTAAGCGATGTTTCTTTTGACAGCCTCCCAGTGGCTTTTCATCCAGTCATCTTTACCGCTGATTTTCCAGTCTCTATAAAGTTTGATGATTCCCCCAAAGTGACCGTCGACACAAGGCCTAAACGCCCATTTGTCAGCTCCTATAGGCAGCTTGAGTCTAAACGACATCCCACCGTCGGGAAGCATGTTGTATTTATAATCCAAATCACGCATGGAACGTTCTAGCTTTGGGAACAAAAAAGGAAGCGCCTGAGCATAGTTCCATACATGGGTACACGAACCCTCGCAACATCCACCGTCACAAAAGCAACCCTCAAATCCATAAAACGACCCGTCTTCCAAGCGCAAGCAGGTTGGCGATTTCAGAATTGAGATGTTAGACGAAACTGCATCCAACACTTCCTTGGGAACAGTCGATCCAAAAAGATTATCGTGAAATAAAAGGGTTTCTTCATATAAACGCTGCCAGTTATTCAAGGCATATTCAGCAGAATCTTTCGAGTCTTTCCATTGCGTGGCGTAATAGTTTTTCCAAGTTGGGAGCTCGCATTCACCGTCACACTTGCACTCTGGTTGATCCCAATACTTCTGAAATGTCGGCATGCTCCAGGAAAGAATAAACCGAACCTTTCCTTTTTCACCTGGCGCCAAAGTCTTGTGCGCCGCCAACACACAAGAATCCATTCGCTCTTCTAAATTAGAGTAATATCTATTTTTAAACTTGCCAGACTTCGTGAAATCTTGCCAGTAAACATTCAAATCGTCAAACCAGCTACCACGATACCAATACTCTTGAAAACTCAATTCATCATGGTCTGATGTAATACAAAAGTTCCCGTATTTATGACTTCCAGGGTTGTCCTTCGCATTTTCCAAATGCAATTTTTTTTCTTGCCAGCTGATTTTCGTTTTTTTAAAAGGGCTTGAGAGTACAAACGCAAGAGAGTATGTCAGTTCCTCGTCAGTGGTGTTTTCAATTTCGAACTCAAAAAAAGCTGCGGGAATTGAGGAGTCCTTGTCGTTCATAGGAATAAGCGGGTTAAATGCGAGCAGTCCAATTTCTCCAGGAAAAGAACTATTCACATATTGCAGATTCGCTAGCGGGTATTCTCCATTAAATACAACTTCAGAAAAATGCGGCAGTCCCGACAAAGTCGCTCGGTCGACACCGAATCCATACCCGTTGTACCACTTCACATGATGCATCCCAGTATACGGAGGACATACGTCCCCGTTGAGAACTCTTGCATCAATTACTTCGCCACGCCTTTCAGCCTTTACCGCGAAATGTGTGAATCCCTGAAAGGTTCCCTTGTTGGGTTTATTAAATATCTCCCAGTCAATTAAGCTACCGTTTCCAGAAAGCCCAATACAACCCGTGCCAATTCCGCCTAACGGAAATGAAATTTCTTTTGTCTTAGATCCTTTATAGGTAAACAAATTTACCACCTCTTTTCAGAACGTTGTTCACGAATATATATCAAAACCGCAGATCGTTTATCTTCACGTTTGATAATTAGTCCACTCATCCATTTCTCTCCAGACTGGATTCCCAAAGTCCCCCTGTCGGCATCGATTAATTCATAATCATTCAACGGGTTAAGCTCTTTCAGATTTAATAAGACAGATTCGTCCTCTGTCTGCTCCATGCGGAACGCAAACAAAGCTCCCGCGCCTTTATCTGGATCAAATACCATGTAACTCGTCCAGTGCGTGTCATCCGTATGCTTATTCCACGGGGTCAGGACATAAAAGTCCTTAAGGAAGAAGTGCTTCACGGTGTCCCATTCCACAATTCCGTTTCTGACGATTTCCGAATCCAATTCCGGACGCTGTACATATTGGAAGCCAAGATTGATAATTGGTCCATACGACGCCCTGAGCACATACGTATCAACGTGCTGATTGAACGTTAACTGCTCTGCTTGTTCGACTGCAACATTCCCGCAAAAAGGAATCCATTTGTCAAATGAAGTTGTCATCGCGAGCCTTAGTGCTGTGGTCGTTCTGTCTGCGTCACTTCGCATAAATGGAATCCCTCGTCTCAGAGACTCCAGGTCGTTTCTACCGCCTCCGCTGGCGCAAACGTCTACAAAAGTGCATTTCCCATTTGCTGCGCAAAACGCAATAATGGCATCCCATAGTTTGTAATGCCCCTGGACGCATTTGTTTTCGGTAATACCGGTGCGGTCCTCACCCTCGCGCAAATCGCCTGCTTCCCAGTTCCAGCCTGGATTCAAGTTGTTGTCTTCTCTGTATAAATCTACATTGCCGCGTTTCATCGTATTTATAATTTTGTCTAGTGTCCATTGAAAACAATCCTCATTCCCAATGTTATTGGTGCATACTGAAGAGGAATCGATTTGTTCGCAGCTGAGCGCCCACTCTTCTTGATAATCAAAGTTTTTTGTCAACGCCCCAATATTGGTCACACGTTCTGGTTCAAACCACAAAAAAGTCTTGATTCCCTTTGAGTTGCAATAATCCACCGACTCTTTGAAGGTGTCACCCGGCCATTTTACCTCGTCAAATGTCCACGTACCCACTGTGTGGTACCAGTCACTTTCAACGGTTTGGCCGTTGGCATCACAATACCAGCCAGCGTCTACCCAGCGAAAGTCGGTTTTTATACCTCGCTCAAGCATTTTATCCAACGAAGGTTTCCAAGTATAATAACGTTCAGAAATGCTTCCATCCGAATTCGGGATTCCTGTGTCAAAAGCAAAAAACGCCGTGCTAAAAGGTTTGATCGAATCGCCTTGTGCGTTTGCCTTTGGAACATTATGTTCCATGAACCATCTCCGCCAGACATTCGTGGCATAGGCCTCGTTTCTTGTGTTATATGGAAGAGTTAGAATAAGTGGAGTTCTGATTTTTTCTCCTGGCTTTAAATAAGTGCAAAGATATTTACCCTTTACCCCTACATTTCCTTGGCCGAGGAATTTCGCTTTTCCGGTATCATCCATATAAAAATCTGCTTCCCATGTGCCGCCCCAACCAATCGCTAGGAATGTTCCGCCATCTCCATGTTCTAGATTGAAATAAGGAAAATACTTGTGAGTCGGACGACCACCTTCTACTTTAAAGTTTACTGGATTGTTCGCCAGCTCCTTGACATAAGGCGTATAGTCGTTTTCATGATCACCTAAAATACCTCGCAGGAAAGGATTTTGACCTTCGAATTCCAAGTCAGCGGCAATGACATTACTGATAACACCCGTATTCGAAGTGCCAACGTTTTCAAACCAGACGGTGTACTCAAATGCCCCAAACAAAGGATACTGCTTGCACTCAACTCTAACTTCAAGATTTTTGTCAGGGTTCATTACCAGATCCTTATGCGGATCACCAGAGTAAGTTATTCCTTCATATTTAAAATGAAACATATATACCTCCAAATCTGAAATCTCGCTTATATATTCTTCTTTTCTAGGTTTGTTAAATATATAAAATTTTTAAAGCTCGCTTTCCCTTTTCCCGCAGAAAACAACCCAACTCTTAGACTTACGAAGTCATCAAAGACGTTATGGTGATAACCAGATGTTTCAAAGGAAATACTTGCTTTCTCCCAATCGCCATTGTGTTCACGATAGTGAAAAATAGTATCGTGGCAATCGTTCGTAATTTTCAAAGTAGCTTTTTTCGACGAAAAAGGAATTTTCGATTTGATCAGGCCTCTCCCTGGCTTCTTTGAAATGATTATTTCTCCCTCAGAAAGAGCAATACTTAAAAAGCAATCTGGGCTATAATAGAGTGCCAATCCCGCTTGATTTCCTTCCCCGATTTCGACATCAACAGAGACTTCATACGAATGATCCATTGGAATACAAAGTAACGGAGAAGAGTCTTCGAGTGTTGTCCCCTGAGCTTTTAATTGAAGTCCATTGTCCACCAAACTATATCTTGACTTGTCGTGTTCTCTGTAAAATCTCCATTGCAGACCTAAATCAGGTCCTTCGAACCCACCTGATAATGGCAATCCATGCGTGACCGACTTGCCGTTAGGCTTCTTAATTGGCTTTTCCAAATCCGTGCTGTCCATACATTTGAACCAGCCATCTTCCATCCATTCAATCGGTTCCAAAAGCGTCTGTCTGCCAAGTGTGTGGAAACCTTTTTCATAGGCATGATACATGATGAACCAGTCCCCGTCAGGTGTATCGACTAAAGTGCCATGTCCTTTTGACCACCATTTTTCACTTTTGTGCAGGGTTCTGATGATGGGGTTGTACGGCGAGTTTTCCCACGGGCCCAATAGCGATTTCGACCTCGCGGAGATTACCATATGACCCGTTGACGGGCCGGCTGTTCCGCCCTGCGCGGTGGTAATATAATAATATTCGCCTTTACGAGTAATCTTAGAAGATTCATATGTCATAACTCCAAAGCCGTATTCTACGACAAAATCCTCGGGTATTTCCCAGCCCCCATATGAATCCATCAATTCCCCATCCAAAGACATTCCGTCGTCCGTCAACTTGATAAAATGCCGATCAAAAAACAGATATCTGTTGCCTTCGTCGTCATGTGCGTGACCAGGATCTATATACCACAAATCAATTTTCACTGGCTTGCACCAGGGGCCAGTTACGCTTGGTGCAGAAATTACCCAATTAGCACCGTCAGCATAATAATAAATATAAAAAGTATCTTTATATTTGATAAAGTCAGGAGCCCAAATGTTTCCCTCGAAGGCTTCGTTAGCATTACAAACAGGCTCCCAGTTCACTAAATCCTGAGAATGCCAAATCAACAACCCTGGTCCATACATAAACGCGGAATGAGTCATGTAATAATCGTTACCATCTCGAAGCACCGATGGATCCGGATAGTCGCCGCTTAAAATTGGATTTAAAAAATGGCTTTCAACTTCAATCATCGCAATACAAACCCCCTGTATGTATCATCAAACACTATTTCCACGGCCTTATCTAAGTCCATTTCATCAGTACTTTGAACTATATCAGGATACATTTTAATCTTTGAATTTAGTTTGACATAGACAGGCATCTCAGACAATTGCGAATGCACATTCTTTAATACCAAAGGACCGCGAATTTTCTTGCCAATCCAAAAATCTATCCATTCCCCTTCGGGTAGATAGACATCCCTTATTCCTTCAGAATTAAGGATAGGCGCAATTAAAAAATGGTCTCCAAAGTAATACTGATCATCCACATGCCAAGAATGCATGTCTTCCTGGTGATGAAAAGCCAGCGCTCTAAATATCGGATATCCCGTCTTTACAGCTTTTTGACTTTCTTCAAGAATGTAAGGGATCAATGCATATCTGAGGTTTAACCATTTGCGCACAATTGGAGCGATTTCGGGATATAGATAGGGTTCCCTCGGTGTAGAGCCGTGATATCTCATATGAGAGCTAAATATGCCTAGCTGTGTCCAGCGAACATACAAATCATCTTCAGGCCAACTAGAATTGAAGTTTGGCGAACCGTAAAACCCAGGAATATCATGACTCCAAAATGCAAAGCCTGAAAGTCCAAGATGCAACCCACCTCTAATTGTTGCAGCCAATCCTTCCCAGGTACTTGAGGCATCCCCGCCCCAGTGTAAAGGATACCTCTGGCAACCAGCCCAGGCGCCTCTTGCCCAGATAATTCCCTCGTCAGTAACTTTTTCAGTAATTTCAAATGCTGCTTTTTGATAGAGAAGCGTATATAAGTTGTGTAGTTTTGCAGCCGGGATATTTTTATATTGTGCAGACATATTTATCTTTTCACCAAAATCGGTCTTTATCGCTGCAACACCAATGTTCAGAAGATTCTCAAGTAGGCCCTGATACCATTCGTAGGCTTCTGGATTACTAAAATCTATGTCTCCACCATATTCGACTTCACTGAAGTTAGAAACCGATTTGTCAGTTTTTGAAACCTGCGCCAAATATCCTTTTTTTATTGCAGTATCATAATGCAATGTGTCCTTTGCGACACTAGGAAGCTGCCAAAGTGTAACCCGATATCCAAGATCCTTCATGTCTTTCAGATATTCTTTTGGATTAGGGAATCGCTCTTTGCTAAATTGCCACTCGCATTTCCAGTCTTTTTCAAACCAGCCGGTATCAAGGTGAATGACATCACACGGCATTTTTTCATCTCTTAATTTTCGTGCTATTTCAAGAGTCTCTTGAGCCGAGAAATATGTCAT
>Ga0194056_10002026_pt1 | contig 10860 bp, 9 predicted proteins | sample SepL4413m_MetaG_FD_155458 | JGI IMG/M metagenome (GOLD analysis project Ga0194056, IMG submission 155458) | Anoxic zone freshwater microbial communities from boreal shield lake in IISD Experimental Lakes Area, Ontario, Canada - Sep2016-L442-13m | ecosystem: Environmental > Aquatic > Freshwater >...
GCTTTGGGCTAAGGCAACGATGCTGCTGACCTGGGCGTTTGTCACTAGGTGGTTGTAGTTGTTTTCTTCGAATAAAAGGGACATCACTGCATAGCCGCCGCCGAATGCGAAGGATCCGATTTTCATGAATAGAAGGATGAGCTGAATGAGTATGTTCATTTGTCTACGCCCCCCTTGCCCGATGCGTCAGCCGGTTCGTCAAGCGATGCGTCAGCCGGTTCAGCCTCGACCGCGTCCGCGCCTGCAGCAGCACCAGCACCCGCCCCTTCTGCCTTTGCGATTTTGCGAAGCGCGAAGCCTGAAAGTCGCGTGATGTTCAGGACGATTCCGAGGATGGCGCTGAAAAACAGGATGTTGATGACGTTGAAATTCAGAATGGTCAACACGACCGCGGCGACCAGCGACAAAATACAAATCAACAACGACCCGTAATCCTTGACGCTGCTCTTGAAAAGCTTAAACGTCGCGGCGAGCATAAGCCCCGAGACCACCGGAATCACCCCGCGTAGCGCCGCCTGAAATGTCGGATTCTCAGTGAACCCAGCCATAAACATCACGCACACAAAAGTCATCGCGACCGCCGGCAGAACACACCCGGCCAGAGCCACCAAGGCCCCGCGGACCCCCGCGACCAGATAGCCGACGTAGAGTGAGGTGTTCATGACAATGGCGCCCGGCATCGAGGACGAAATCGAAATCACCTCGCCAATTTTGTCTTTCGGCACCCAGTCGTGTTTTTCGGAGGCCTCGCTCTGGACCATCGGCACCATCACGTAACCGCCACCAAACGCAAAAGTCCCAATCCTCGCAAACACCAGAAACAGCTCCAGCAAGGAATTCTTATCACTGTCTTTACTTGATTTTTTCTGCGAGATCATGCAGATAAACCCACCTTTCCATCTTTTCGTCGAGCGCTCGTTCGAGCGAACCCTTCAGCTCGAGTAACTCCGAAAGCTTCACGTAGTCGGACGCATCCGCATGGATTTGCGCCGCAACGCCCTCAATCTGAGCCTCAAGCGAAGAAACTTCGTCGTCTATTGTATCAAATTCACGTGCTTCTTTAAAAGTGAATTTTAATTTCTTCCTTGTTTCGTTGGTTGCGCCTGAAAGTTTGGGCGCATTCGGACGCACGTCGCCGCTTCCAGCGGTCGACGACCCGGCCTCGGCAGCGCGGGCGGCCAGGTATTCGGAATAATTGCCGGTGCGTTTGATTATGGCGCCAGAATCTTGAAATTCGAAAACAGTATGCACGACCTTGTCCAAAAAGTAGCGGTCATGCGACACAGTGATGACGGCGCCGTTGAAGTTTTCGAGGTACTCTTCGAGGATGGCGAGCGTCTGGATGTCGAGGTCGTTGGTGGGCTCGTCGAGGAGCAGGATGTTTGGGGCTGCGACGATTATGCTCAGTAGGTAGAGCCGCCTGCGCTCGCCCCCGGAAAGCTTTGCGATTGTGTTCCACTGCAAATCTGGGGGGAACAAAAATTTCTCGAGCATTTGTGTTGCGCTTAGCGTGCCGTCGGGGGTGACTATGACTTCGGCGATTTCGCGGATGTAGTCGATGACGCGAAGGCTGAGGTCCATCTCCTCGCTGTCCTGGGAAAAATAGCCGAGTTTGACTGTGTCGCCGACGACGACCGAGCCGCTGTCAGGGGCCAGGCGGCCGCTTATGAGGTTGAGCAGGGTTGATTTGCCACAGCCGTTTTTGCCGACGATACCGATTCGCGAGTCGCGCAGGACTATGTAACTGAAGTCTTTGACTATCTGCGCGTCGCCAAAACTTTTTGAGACGTTGTGGATTTCGAGGGTCTTTTTGCCGAGGCGCGAAGCCATCGAACTTAGCTTGAGCTTTGAGGGTTCGGCTAGGCCTTGGCGTTCGCTGACTTCCTCAAAACGCGCGATGCGGTCTTTGCTCTTTGTGCCACGCGCCCGAGGTCCGCGTTTAATCCACTCGAGCTCGGTTCGCAGGAAGCTTTGGCGCTTGCGTTCGGACCCTATCTCCATTTCTTCGCGCTCGGCCTTGAGTTCCAGGTATTTGGTGTAGTTCGCTTCATAAGTATAAAGCGCGCCGCGGTCAATTTCGACAATGCGATTTGTGACGCGGTCCAAAAAATAACGGTCATGCGTGACCATGACAATCGCGCCGTTGTAACGCGCAAGATATGTCTCGAGCCAAATCACCATGTCGTTGTCGAGGTGATTGGTTGGCTCGTCCAGAATAAGCATTTCGCAGGGCTGAATTAAGGCTGCGGCAATAGACACCCTACGGCGTTGGCCCCCAGATAAAATAGCGATGGGTTTGTCGAATTCAGTGATTCCGAGTTTGGTAAGAATGGTTTTGGCTTCGTGCTCGAAAATTTCCTTGAATTCTGCCGCCGCGCCTCGGAAAATGTGCTCCATGACGGTGAGTGACTCGTCCCAGATGGGGTTCTGCTGGAGGTACGCGATTCGGACGCTAGAGTTCTTGACAATCGCACCGCTGTCCGGCTCCTCGACCCCCGCAATAATTTTGAGAAGGGTGGATTTTCCGGTGCCGTTGATTCCGATGACGCCAATTTTATCCCCCTCTTTAATGTAGAGCGAGATATCCTTAAGCAGGATTTTTTCGGTGAAACTTTTCGAGATTTTTTCAACGGATAATAACATTTATGGAGTGAGTTCGCCTCCAATTTCGGGTTGAACTACCTGCGGAGTGTGTTTTAGTTTGTATTCGTTGTAAATGATAAAGAGCATGGGAATTACGACGATAGAAATAACAAAATCAGCTATTATAAGTAAATAGTATTTTGGTGAAAGCAGGAAGTTTGTATTTGTATCTACTAATTCAGATAATTTTGCGGATGCAAATAAATACATAAAATTCACCGCTGTAGGAAGTATCGAGATTATTGTTAAAAGAAGCAGCTTCCAAAAATTCTTTTTAGCGGCTTTAAACCCACTTACAAGTGCTTTAATAATTTTCGAATCATCCATTATTATTGCTGGAATCCACAACATCAGAAAAACACTAAATATAGCAATTATGAATATTGCGATTCCTACAAATATTAAAATCTCTAATGATGGCAAATTGCTACTTGATAACTTAACTAAATTGGATAGACTACTCAAAAAAGTTACCCCAATAATAATCATTATTAAAAACATTATAAGTAAAAAAGCGGCACACAGCATAATCGATTTACCTATACGCCAAAAATATTTTTCCACTCCTGCTGAAAAAATATCAAAAGATGTTTTCCCCGTCTTCACTGCTAATGATAACATTGTTCCTGCTCCCGAGAGAAAAATCAAACTGAGTAAAAGTATTATTATCGAGATACCCCTTTTGAATAAATAAGAAGCGATAAGCTCCTGAGCCGATAATATCGACCCAAGTTCCGTAATAACAGTAAAAACCAAATACATAACCACAAGCACCGGGTTGTTCTTAATTACTGCAAACGCCTTTTTAATCATGATTTTCCTCCTCAATCTCCTTTGGCAATTCGCTCTCAAGAACCGGCGGTGCGTTCTTCAGCCTGTATTCGTTGTAAATTATGAAGATCATTGGCAAAATAAAAATCGCAAGAACTGCTGAAACCAGCATTTCCACGTAATACGCAGGTGAGCCTTGTATATTTCCCATTGATTTATACGCTTCGGTAAGGTTTGAACCTATAAGCAAATATACATAATACCCTGCTGTAGGTATAAATGTTGCAAGCATTATAAGAATTAGTTTGCCGTAATTTTTCTTTGCAGCTTTTGCTCCGACACCAAGGGCTTTTGCGACTTTCAAATCATCAATGAATAGTGCTGGGAGCCACAACATTAAAAATGGCATAACTGCAAAAATTGAAAGAAACAAGATTCCTATGACAATAATCGTTGAAGTTATAGTCACTCCAGCAGCCGAAGCCTGATTTGCGCTGGCGGAAAACAAAGCAATGGGGATTGTAACCGCAATAGATAATACGATAGTTGCTCCCATAACTATTCCTAAAAGAAGCAGGGCAGCTCTGAAAATCCGCCCGAAAAACTTTTTCACTCCGGGTAAAAAGCTAGAAATAGAAGTCTTTCCATTAATCACTGCCTCGGAAAGCATAGCACCCGCTCCTGAAATAAAGAGCATGCCAATCAAACCAATTACTCCGAGGAACAAATACAATTTGCCGATTTGAGCCATCATAATTTGGGGCTTATTACTCTGGACCACACCGTTTGGCAGGACAATATACATCCCTACAACCATAATCACCATATAAACCAAATACATAACCACAAGCACCGGGTTATTCTTAATCACTGCAAACGCCTTCTTAATCATGATGGTTCCTCCTGTGTTTCTATTTTTTTGAGTTCTCCGCGTACATCTTATCAATTTTTTCCTTCGCTGCATACCACTGGCGGTTCATTTCGTCGTTTGTGCCGCCGGTGAAAATGTGCACGGCGAGTTTCACATCAGGATACAAAAGGTCGCGCAGAAGTTCGACGTTCGTATGCAAAAGCCGTGTCTTCACTATAGTGTCGGTTCCCCGAAACGTCTCACGGACCACACTTGCCGAGTTAGGGTTCGGGTCTGCGGCCAAGTCTAGGGCGCAGTCAAAGACAATGAGATCTTTGGTTTGTTTTACGAGAGGTGCAGTTGCGGCAAAGTTTCCGCAGGTGTGAATCGAAAGGCCGCCGAAGTGTTCGGAAAGGCGGTTGTTGTAGGGCAGGGCTGAGGCCTCGTAGGACGCGGGCGAAATCACGGCCATGTTGTCGTCCGAAATGCTGATTCCAGGCATCTCGCGAGACGAGTACATGATGTGTCCGGGGCGCGCAAGGCAAGGGCCGATGGCTTCGAACTGCTTCTCGGTGAACTCGATTGTGAGGTCGGTGATCTGGTTCATGAAGCGCTCGAGCCGCTCCATCTCGGTAATCGTGCCTACGAAAAACTCGCACGAGTCAAGGATCAGGCTGGCGTTGTCGTTCGGGCTTTGGGTGTCGGTGATTGTGATGTCGAGCTGGTCGCCTGTTTGTTCGCGGAAGTATCGGATGCTGTCGAGAATGAAATTCATGATCTCGCAGTCCTTCATGCTGGGGTATTTCAGGTTCTCGACTTCGTCGATGGTTTCGTAGATGGCGCGGGTCTGAGGAGATGTGTGTTCGCTCCACTCGTACTTACAGCCAAACGCCGCAGCATAAAGCCCCACTCCGTGCCAAGGCTCAAGATACGTCATCGCAATGTCGGATTTCAGCTCTGTATATCGCGCCAAATACTCTAGTTGCGACTCGAGAGTCCCTTCCTTTGTGTTGCAGATGCTGCCGAAAAAGTTCGACGGAGGAGTCTGCATGACTGGCACATAGTTCAACTCACCGCGGTGCAAACGCATCAGTTCCTGATCCCGAATTTCTTTGTATTTCAAGAATTTTTCATATGGAAATTGTCTTTTGTTCATTTTATTTTTACCGTCCTTCCACTCACTCTCGACTCTTCAGCCGCAAACGCCATCAAGTGGCTCTGGAGCGAATCCTGAGCACTGGTCAGAGGCTTGCCACCTTCGCGCAACGTCTTTACAAACGACTTCATAATTCCCTCGTCGCCTCCACCATGGCCGGCAACAGCTTTCTTCATTTTTATCGTGTGTGTCTCGCCCGACTTGAAATCTGTGACAACGATTTCGTCCTTTTCGATGTCCCCGGAAATCTCGCCAAGCGTACCCATGAGCTTGATTGTGCGGTAGCACTCGTTCGTGTAGGCGCAGAGGTTGAAGGTCGCGGTCACGCCGTTCTCAAACTCCATCGCTGTAACCATGTGGTCCGGCACGTTGTTGTCGCAATGATAGACGCAGCGTCCAAACGGACTCGTCTTCAAATTTTCCATAATTCCCGCGATGTTTTCGGTGCTGCGGTTGGCAGTCGAAATCCAGGAGAATCCGCCGTGAATATAAATGTTTGGTGCATAATACATACAATCATCCTTCGACGGACATCCGTCCAAACACCTCAAAGGCGCACCATCAGGTGCATTCTCTTCCTTGAATTGCACTAAATCTCCAAACGCCGAGATGCTCTTGCAGTTTGCATCCGCGAGCCAGTACAAAATGTCCATGTCGTGGCAACTTTTCGCCAGGATAATCGGACTGGATTCTTCTTTGTTTCTCCACGCGCCGCGCACGTAACTGTGGGAGAAGTGCCAAAACGCGATGTTTTCGTCCAAATGCATGCTGACGAGTTTGCCGACGCGCCCCTCATCTAATAGCGCCTTGAGTTTGCTGAAGAACGAGGTGTATCTAAGCACATGGCAAATTGCCAAAATCTTGCCAGTCCGCTCCGAACACTCAGCCAACGCCACGCACTCCTGCGGACTCGGCGACATCGGCTTCTCCAGCAACACATCATAGCCCTTTTCCATCGCCATTATCGCAGGCGTGAAATGGAACTTGTCCTGCGTGCAAATCAGCACCGCATCTACGTCCCGAGGCTCTTCGAAAAATTCGTCCCAGTCGTAAAAGCAATTTTCATCGCTTATTTTATACTTATCCGCGAAGTTCCTGCGGTTCAAATCATTCGGATCCGCGACCATAACCATTTCAACTTCATCAAAATGCGACAACGCAAACACCGAGTACGCATTCCCTCTTCCACCTGCTCCAATCACTGCCAGCCTGATCTTTTTCATGTTTTCATACCCCTTTATATTTAAGTCTTTGTAAGAAACTCCCGAATATTCATATGAACAATCCCCTGCCTGCTCATATCCACTTCATCCATCGTTAATACATATTTCTGATAATTATCTTCTAGCGCCATCAAAGCTCCAAACTCTCTTTCAACAGTGCTTTCAGCTGCTAGCAAATATGCAACTTGAACATATATACGATTATTGCCCTTCTCAGCAACAAAATCAATCTCAAGTCCTTTAATTTTCCCAACCGTAACAGAATAACCTCTGCGAAGCAGCTCAATAAACACAATGTTCTCAAGAACAATCTCAATATCTCTGCCATTCCCGCCGTAAATCGCTTCGCGAATTCCATGGTCAGCCAAATAATATTTTTCGTTTATTGTTAGGAGCTTTTTCCCAGGCAAATCTAGCCTGCTTGCCCGAAAAAACAAATACGCGTCCGAGCACGCTTTTATGTAATTCAAAATTGTTTCTGGGGACACACTTCGGTTTTCACTTTTAAAATACTTCGAAATACTCGTCGCCGAAAACGTCTTCCCTATGTTTGCAATTAAATATCTTATTATTCTTTCCAACAAATCGACGTCGCGAATATTATTTCGCTTAGTGATATCCTTTAGCACGACCGAACTGTATACATCCTGCAAATACTGAGTAGACGGCGCTTCTTGAAAATTTAAGTTTGCCAAAAATGGCATCCCGCCAAGAACAATGTATTTTTTAAATATTTCACTCGAAGTTGTATTTGGATTTGAATTCAAATAAATCTCAGAGAACTCAAGAAAAGAAAACGGATACACGACAAACTCCACAAATCTTCCTGCAAGATAAGTGGCTAGCTCCCCAGATAATAGTTTTGCATTTGAACCTGTGATATAAATGTCTATTTCAAATTTAACCCTAAAAGAGTTCAAGCATTTTTCCCATTCGTTCACTTCTTGAATCTCATCCAAAAATAAATAAGTCTTTAGTTTTGAACCAGCAATCTTTTCAGACACAAAGGCGTGCAGTTCATCGGAATTAGTCAGCCCTTTGAATTCAATATCTTCAAAATTTATTGAGATAATCTGCTCAGGGATTACGCCCTTCCCAAGCAACTCGTCTTTGATTAATTCTAGCATTACAGACTTGCCGCTACGCCTAATTCCAGTGACAACTTTGATCAAATCGGTGTTGATAAACGGTCGAATTTGCTTCATATATAATTCACGAGCCAACATAATTCTTCACCTCACACCGCAATTTTATCAGTTATAACCGTCAAAATCAATAGAAACTTGAAATTCATCAGTTATAACCGCCAAATTTTCATCTATATCAAATCATTCGCCGAAGGACTATAGCACGAAATTCTGTTAATCTTCGCGCCCTCAGGCTTCTCCACACGGCCGTCCGGAATCAACGGGTCGTTCGTCCTCGCCATCCAGTCCTCCAACCGCTTCGTCATTTCGGCATAGACATCCGCATACTCCGGCGCCGCCGCCACATTATTGCGCTCGTTCGGATCCAAATACAAATCAAACAACAACTCCTCGGCCAGCTCATGCTCCGCGATCCCGCTCTCATACACAAACGTCTTGCTCAAACTATCATCCGTGTTCGCCGGAATATACTTCGTCGAGGGCTCGTAAAGCCGAATCAACTTATACCTGCTGGTCCGCACGCAACGTTTCGGCTCATATGTCGCATGAAAAGTCACTTCCGAAAAAATCTCTTCATTCACTTCCTCCCGCTCACCGCGGAACACAGGCAAGAGCGACACGCCTTGGAGCCACTCAGGTTTCGGGCTGGCTATCAGATCGCAGATTGTCGGAAACACGTCAATCTGCGACACAAGTGTATCCACGGCACGCCCAGCTAGCGGGTTGCCGGGATAACTCATCATCAGTGCAACCCCGATTCCGCTGTCATACAGGTTGCACTTCATAAACGGGAATGCAATCCCGTGATCTGTCGTGAAAATCACCAACGTGTCCTTGTCGTGCCCCGTATCTTTTATGGCTTGCAAGACTTTGCCGATGCACTCATCCGCAATTTTTGCCGACGTAATAAAAGCCGCAAAGTCCTCGCGGTTATTCGCGTTATCATAAAGTGGAGCTGGCGGAATCACATAATCCGGATTCACAGTCAGCTCTTTCGGAAACTCCCTATGCGTATGAAACAAGCCGTACGAAAGAAAAAACGGCTTGTCTTTAGGCTCCGCCAAATACTCGCACACAGCCTCTGCGTTCTTTATGTCCATATTTTCAGCGTACATTTCGCCTGTACCCACAACCATTTTCTGATATCCAAGGTCCTCTTGCACCCTGTCATACCTGGTCTCGTGTTGGACGCCCGAAAGCGCGGTCTCGTAGCCTTGCTCGAGTAAGTAGCGCGCCAGGTGTTGCGAATAATCTTTGAGTTTGAATCCTCGATGTGCGAGCCCAATCATTCCGCTCTCATGCGAACACATCCCCGTCAGCAACGCTGCACGGCTCGCCGAACATGTAGGGCCGGCACAATATGCGTGGCGAAAAAGTGTTGCGCTCTGCGCGAATTGCATTAAATTCGGTGTCGGAACGCCGTACCCATAAGGCTGGATGTATCGACCGGTGTCGTGCGTGTGGATGTAGATGATGTTCATCATTTGACAATAATCTCCTTTAGTTCGCTGAAAACTCCATTTATTTTACTGTAAACATAAACCACGTTGCCCTTAAATATTTTAGTAGTTTTCACAGAAAATGCACCTGTTTTCGCACTCGCTTTCGCAGAATAATTTTTGAGCGTGATTTTGACATAAACCGTCGCCCCCTTCGTCGCAGTGCCTTTGACATAGTAGCTGTTTGGCTTGATTTTATTGACCGTCGGAGTCGCCGGCAACACAAATCTCATCGCCGTCAAACTGGTCGCGTCCCCAAGCTCGGTGCACACAGTGAACTTCGTGCCCGCCGCCAGCTTCTTCGGCAACGTCACCTTCCACTTCTTCGAGACGACGCTCGCCTTGTACTTCACCATGCCAACAGTCACTGCCACCGGCCAGTCGCTTTCGCTCGTGCCGGATATGGTGTTCATTTTGTCGGTGACCGTGCTGGTTTTCGGGGTTATGAGCAGTTCAAGCACAGGATCGAAGCCATACCACGGATTCGGGAAAGCTGTCTTCCCCTGTATATAAAAAATCGTAATTGAAGGGGCGCAATTCAGAAATACGTTGGGATTGTTTATGAGAACCGGCGCCGCACCCAAAAAGTAAACCGAATTCAAATTTGAACAACCCGAAAAACTCGCCGGACCCATTAATCCAACCTTTTCGGGAATAATCACACTCCGCAATTCCGTGTGATTTGCAAATGCGTAAGGTGCGATGATCACGACCGGGAACCCTCCGAGGTTTTCCGGAATATATACCGGGCCCTTGTTCACACTTCCGGTATATCCTAAAATAGTCGCAGATGATGTTTTTGTTTCAATCGAAAATGTAAAATCACCCGACTGCGCCGCCTGCACCCGCACCTGCATCGGCGCAAACACGACAGCCCCCGCCGCCAAAGCCAAAGTCAAGACCACTACCAAAACCACGCTCAAGATTCTTTTCATTTTAAGCCCTCCCAGCCCATAAAACTTCGCAAAATTTATATGCTTCATTTTATACCTTTTGGAGTTAAAAGTGAAGTGGGGCGGGAGGCGCGGGTGGACAAACGGGGACGGTTCTCGTTGCGCCCAACTTTCCGCACGGCTCTAAGGCTGGCGGGCATATGTTATGCGTCAGGTCGACGGGCGGGCGCGAACGCAATGGGAAGCGATTTTATCAAAATTTAATATTCATGACGAAAAGTATAATTATTGCCCATTTTGAGCAAGTTTCTAGTCGAAAATCTGCCGGATTTTATCACCTCTTCCAAACCGATTGAATTTGTATAACAAAATCCGTGATTTGATATACAAATTCAAGCATATTTATTCTAGTGATAAAATCCCACTTAAAAACCCTAGATTTCAGCTCAAAATGAGCCGAAAATTATACTAATTCCAATAGTTTTGAAATATAGATAAAACCGCATCTAAAAAACAGAATCGGAGCGCCTGAGATTATGGGCGCGGACGTAGCGGGAGGCGCGGTACCGACGGGCAGGCGGCCGCGGCGCCGCCAACTGGCGACAAATTAGGCGAGTTACTCATCGGTAAGGAGTAACCGCAAGTTTTTGTCGCCACTTTTTTGCCAAAAAGCCCGT
>Ga0194056_10002027_pt1 | contig 10858 bp, 8 predicted proteins | sample SepL4413m_MetaG_FD_155458 | JGI IMG/M metagenome (GOLD analysis project Ga0194056, IMG submission 155458) | Anoxic zone freshwater microbial communities from boreal shield lake in IISD Experimental Lakes Area, Ontario, Canada - Sep2016-L442-13m | ecosystem: Environmental > Aquatic > Freshwater >...
GTACAACCGCTGGTGGGCGAGTCGATCCAGGAGCGCTCTGCCGCAGGCCAGGAGATCGCTCTACAGTGGCTTCGCCTGAACGGAGGACAAGGATGAGAGTGAGCTCGCCAATCGGCGATCTGCCCTTCAAGCCAACTCGTCTGCGCTACGCGTCAAGAGGGCTGGAGGTCGAAGGCGTTATGGGCGCTTGGCCGGCCAAGGTGCAACTCGACGCGTCCGATGTACCGGCGATCGTTGCACTGGTCCGTGTCCCGCTGGCTCTGGCCTTCGCGGCCGCCGCGTTGCTCGGCATGGTCCGTCTCGCCGCCCGCTACCGTCATGCATGCTCCATCGGCAAAGGAGAGAAGAGCTAATGAACGAGAATTGGCAACGCACTCGCCAAGACGTCGTCGACTACTGTCGCAGGCTTCAGGCTGAGCACCTTGTCTACTACACGGCGGGGAACATCAGCGCGCGGATTCCCGGTGAGCCGAACCTCCTCGCCATGACGCCGACGTCGACGCCCTACGACGCTCTCGAGCCAGAAGACATCTGCATCGTGAGCACGAGCGGCGAGATCGTGGAGGCACGCAAGGAGCCGACCTCCGAGCTGCTGATGCACACGCTGATCTGCGCCCGTCGGCCAGAGGTCGGCGCGGTCGTCCACACGCACGGTGCCGGCGTCATGACGATGGCGAACCTCGGCTGGGACCTGCCGCCGATTCTCACCGGTCTCGTGGAGGCGGCTGGCGGCGATGTCCGCTCGGCCCCGTACTCCAAGCCGGAGAGCGCCGAGATGGCCGACCTGACCGCCGACGCGCTTGTCGACCGTGGTGCCTGCTTCATGCGCTTCCACGGATTGCTCGCTGTCGGCGCCGACCTCGCTCATGCCTATCGCACGGTCGCAGTCGTCGAAGGTGCGTGTGAGGTGTACCTGCGGCTGCGTCAGCTGGGCGATGTCCATCTCCTGCCCGAGTCGGAGATTGAATGGATCGCCGAGGCGTGGAAGTCCCAGTTTGCGGTGCCGGCGGAGTCTTCAGCCTCGTCATGAGTCCCTATCTCATTGGCGCCGACGTCGGATCGTCGGCTCTCAAGGCAGCGCTGGTCCATCCGGACCGCGGCGTGGTCGCGATCGCCGAGCACAGCTACCCGATGCATCGACCGCACCCGGAGTGGGCGCAGAACGATCCCGACGACTGGTATCGTGCTCTCGCCAAGGCCATTCCGGAGGTCCTCGCCAAGGGCGGCGTCGCCCCGGGCGAGGTGGCTGCGCTCTGCCTCGCCGGTCAGCGTGACATCGCGGTGCTGCTCGATGAGGCGGGTCGCGCTCTTGCCCCGTGCATCCACTGGTCGGATCGTCGGGACCCGGAAGAGACGACGCAGCTGTACGAGGAGCTGGGGAGGGAAAGGCTCATCGACCGCAGCGGCACGCTGCCGATCCCCGGCTTGGAGCTGCCCAACTTGGTGTGGACTCGGCGTCATCAACCTGAGGTCTGGCGCGAAGTGCGGCATGCTCTTCAGCCGAAAGACTATCTAGCATATCGACTGACGGGCGACATCGGCACGGACCCGACCGGGCCGACCCGCAGTATCATGAACGATTGGCGCACAGAATCGTGGTCAGACGAGATCTGTGCTGATGCGCAGATTCCTCGCGAGATCCTTCCGGACGTACGCTATCAACCGTGGGAGCCACGAGGTGTCCTGGGTAGAGATGCGGCGCTGGAAATCGGTCTCGAGCCGGGGACCATGCTCGTTGCCGGCGGCGGGGATGACCCATGCGCCGCTCTGGGCTCTGGCGTGGTCGGGCCAGGCGATGTGAGCATCGGCACGGGCTCGTCCAACAGCTGGCGCGTCGTCGCCGAGTCGCCCAAGTTCGACCCCACAGGCCTGCTCAGTCTGCTGCCGCACGTCGCTCCCGGACGCTACCTGCACGAGATGGTCGTGTGCGGTACTGGCACCACCTTCCGCTGGTTCCGCGACGCCTTTGGTGACGGGGCGTCCTACGAGCAGCTCATTGCCGAGGGTGGGGGCGTGGAGCCCGGTAGCGAGGGCTTGATGTGCTTCCCCTACATCGAGGGGGCGACTGTGCCGTGCCTCGAGGACAACGCGAGGGCGGTGTTCTTCGGCATCTCCGGACATCATCGCCGCCCGCACTTCGTGCGCGCCGCGCTTGAAGGCATCGCCTATCAGTATCCAGCCTTGCTCGATGTCATCCGAGACCGTGGTCACGATGTCACGACGATGACGATCTCCGATGGAGAGGCGCGAAGCACCCAGTGGAACCAGATCAAGGCCGACGTGATGGGGCAGCCGCTGGTCCCGGCACTGCGCGTTGAAGCGCCGGCAATAGGTGCCGCGATCCTCGGCGGGATCGGTGCCGGGGTGTTCGACGAGGTGGAGGACGGCCTTGAAGTAGTGCTGGAACTCGCTCCCAAGGTTGAGCCAGATCCAGCTGCCCAAGCAGCGTACGCGCAGCTGAGAATGCGGTGGGAGGCGGTCAAAGGTGATCTCTTCGGAATCTTCGCAACCCGTTGCCAGTGATGCAGCTTTGACGCGCGTTCACGGAGGCCATCGGGGTTGGTCCGCCGGTCTGGCTGGACGGATTCTCAAGGAGCGTACATGGGCCGGCTAGAGGGCAAGGTCGCCATCGTCACAGGCGGAGCCCGGGGCATCGGCGTGGCGACCTCAAGATTGTTCTCTGCGGAAGGAGCCAAGGTCATCATCTGTGGCCGCGATGAGTCCGCAGGAAGAGACGTCGTGGGCGAGATCGAGACGGCTGGTGGGACGGCGAGCTTCATGAAGATGGACGTCTCACGCGAGGCTGACTGGGAGCGTGTGATCGCCGACACGCTGAAGCTGCATGGGAAACTCGGGGTCCTTGTCAACAACGCTGGTGTCACGCTAGGTCGTGACGTCGAGGACACGAGTCTGGACGAATGGAACTTCGTCTTGGGCGTCAACGCGACCGGCGTGTTCCTTGGTATGAAGCATGCCATCGCAGCCATGAAGGGCAGCGGTGAGTGGTGCTCAATCGTGAATCGGTCCTCCGTCGATGGCCAGGTGGGAGAGGCAGGCCTGTTCGCCTACTGCGCCTCGAAGGGCGCGGTCACCATGATGACCAAGGCGGCGGCCCTGGATGTGCGCGCGAAGGGCTACCGCATTCGCGTCAACTCGGTTCACCCCGCCTGCGTGCGCACCTCATTGACAGAGAAAGAGGCCGCGGACCTGGGAGTCTCTGTGGATGAGTACGTGGCGAGACTCGCGGCTTCGCATCCGATTGGCTTCATCGGAGAGCCCATGGACATCGCCTATCTCGACCTCTACCTGGCGTCCGATGAGTCGAAATGGGTCACTGGTGCCGAGTTCAATGTCGACGGTGGGTGGACAGCGCAGTAGGGATGACCGAATCAAAGACTGCCGTCGGCGCTCTACGCTGGCACGCGACTTGCACCGGCGGCATGGGGCAGCGCCTACTCATCCCCCCGACTAGGCGCAGCACATGCCCCTGTGCGGGGATGGCGGTGACTCTGCCACGTCGCCGCCGTCCCCGACTTCCTCAACACGCAACCATTTGGAGAGCTCCATGACCACACACGTAGGAGTCAACGGCTTCGGCCGCATCGGCAGGCTCGTCATCCGTGCGGCGCTCAGGCAGGGCGCCGACATCGAGTTCGTGGCGATCAACGATCTCACGGACGCGAAGACCCTGGGCCATCTGTTCAAGTACGACTCCGTGCACGGCGTGTTCCCCGGCACCGTCGAGGTCGAAGACGCGGCCCTGGTCATCGACGGCAAACGCATCCGCGTGATCAGCGAGACCGACCCCGCCCAGCTGCCCTGGAAGGAGCTCGGCGCCGACGTCGTCATCGAGTCCACCGGCCGCTTCACCGAGCGCTCCGCCGCCGCCAAGCACCTCGAGGCCGGCGCCAAGAAGGTCATCATCTCGGCGCCCGCCAAGGGCCCCGACATCACGATCTGCCTGGGCGTCAACGAAGAGATGTACGACAAGGCCCAGCACGACGTGATCAGCAACGCCAGCTGTACCACCAACTGCCTGGCCCCCATGGCCAAGGTCCTTGTCGATAACTTCGGTATCGAGAAGGGCTTCATGACCACGATCCACGCCTACACCAACGACCAGCCGGTCCTCGACTTCCCGCACAAGGACCTGCGCCGCGCCCGCGCCGCAGCCCAGTCGATCATCCCCACGACCACGGGCGCGGCGCGCGCCGTGGCGCTCGTCATTCCCGACCTCGAGGGCAAGCTCGACGGCTTCGCCCTGCGCGTGCCCACGCCGGACGGCTCGGCCACCGACCTGGTCGCCGTGCTCCAGACCGAGGTCACCGCCGACGAGGTCAACGCGGCCATGAAGGCGGCCTCCGAGAGCAGCCGCATGAAGGGCATCCTGCAGTATCAGGAGGACCCCATCGTCAGCATCGACGTGGTCGGTAACAGCCACTCGTCGATCTTCGACCCGGCGCTCACCATGGCCAAGGGCAACCTGGTCAAGTGCGTCTCCTGGTACGACAACGAGTGGGGCTATTCGTGCCGGCTCGTCGACCTCGTCCAGAGAGTGCTTCCGTGAGCACCAGCGGGCGAGAGGGACAACGCGCGGTCGCATTCCGCCATCCGCAGCCCAGTGACTCACCGCGCAGGGAGGATTGGTGAACTTCGACGAGGCGAAGGCGGCCCGGCAGCCCGCGTACTGCTTTCTCGAGAGCGGTGCCGTGCTTCGGTATGACTCCGAAGCTGATCAAGTCCGCCATTTGGAGTATCCGGCGCAGCCGAGGGCCTGGCAGCAGGCGCAGTTCTTCCACGGCCAGGTACCTGGCGACGGCTGGCGTCATCTCGCCGGCTGCTCCTGCACTGCGTGTTAGAACGTCGACGAAGTCGCTTCGAGCCGAACGATGACTCCGGCAAGGTAGCAGAGGGAGACCGGCGGCATGAGACCCAGTTGTCCCTTGAGAGCGGCCTCCAGAATCGAGGAGAGAGCATGAGGCCTGCAGGCAGAGTTGCCCGCCTTGGTACCGAGACGGTGTTCGCCGTGTCCGCCGAAGCGGCCGCAGGCGCGGCCAAGAGGAACAGCCGGCCGCGCTTGAGCGGGCACCTTCTTGGGGTCGGCTCAGGAAGCTCCTGAGCTCTTCATCTCTGTGCTTGCCTTGATAGGATTCCGGTCTGGCCGGAAGCTCACTGGAAGGGGACGCGAGTGTTTGACAGCTCCTGCTGCGTAACGACTCCGCAGAAGCGCCTGATGGTCTTTTCTGGGCGCAGCAACCCCGAACTGGCGGCCAAGATCGCCCAGGAACTCGACGTCAGACTTGGTCGCGTGTTGCTCAAGACGTTCGCCAACGGCGAGATCTATGCCCGCTTCGAGGAGAACGTGCGAGGGGCCGACGCGTTCATCATCCAGTCCCCGGCGGACAGCATCAACGACGAGCTGATGGAACTCCTGATCATGATCCAAGCGGCACGGCTAGCCTCGGCGCGGCGCATCACCGCCGTCATGCCGTACTACCCCTACTCACGGCAGGACAAGAAGAGCGCCGCCCGCGAGCCGATTACCGCTCGCCTGGTCGCGACGCTACTCGAGGCGGCCAAGGTCGACCGCGTCCTCTCGATGGACCTGCACCAGGGCCAGATCCAGGGCTTCTTCGAGATTCCAGTCGACCACATGACGGCCGTGCCAATCCTGGCGGATTACTTTGCGCGCAAGGACTTCGGGGGTACGCCGATCGTCGCCGTCTCGGCGGACGCCGGCGGGGTCAAGCTCGCCAAGAGGTTCATCAGCCGTATGCCCGAAGCTGATCTGGCCGTGCTCACCAAGATGCGCCCCGAGCACAACAAGGCCGAGGTCATGCACTTCATCGGCGACGTGCAGGACAAGATCGCCATCATCGTCGACGACATGATCGACACTGCGGGCACGATCACGAGCGCCATCGACACTCTGTATGAGAGGGGCGCCAGAGAAGTCTACGTGACGGCTACACACGGCATCCTCAGCGGTCCCGCATACGAGCGCCTCCGCGCCTCGGCAGTCAAAGAGGTCGTCGTCACGGACACCCTCCCCATCCGGCTCGCGCAGAAGGACACCAAGATCAGAGTCCTCAGCGTGGCGGGTATCCTGGCGCGCACCATCAAGAACGTGTTCGAGGACGAGTCGGTGAGCGAATTGTTCGCCGGCGAGAACCAGCTCTTCTGACCTGTGCCGCCCACATGATTGAGACGGCGCTCACCCCGGTCTGCAACCATTCTGCAACCCAAATCCCCGGTCCGCGATGAGCTTCGTTGGGAAACCTTGGGAAACCGGACGCTGATTTTCGCTGCAAATCGCCACAGTTCTTGTGACTGCCTGTGACTTGTTGGATTTCCTTGGGCCTAGATGAGCAGGATAGACAGCCTGCCTGATAAGGAAGAGGTCCGTGGTTCGAATCCACGTGCGCCCACCAGTGATCTGCAGGTACTTCTCCCGCTAGGAGTGTGTCGAGAAATAGTTTCCGCGAGATCTCTGACCGCGGACTGACGGCCGCCCTTCAGGTCATTGCCTGCGGCCGTCTGCCCGTAGAGCCTTCGCCTCCGGCGCCTCTGCGGGCCCTTCGAGGAGGCCTCGAAAAGCTTGCTCTTCGCCCCCCGTTGTGATACACTTTCCCCTGCAAATCAGGTTGAAACAGTTTGCCGAGGAGGCGAGCGCGCCGTGGCCAGAGACTTCCTGCCTTACGACCTCGATCAGCACTACCTGCTGCCTCAGGACATGCGCGAGTGGCTGCCCGAAGGGCACCTCGCGTGGTTCGTCAGCGACGTCGCCGATGATCTCGACCTCTCGGAGATTGTGGGCGCCTATGAGAAGCAGGAGCTGCGCGGCCGCCCCGGCTACGACCCCACCATGATGGTCAAGCTCCTGCTCTACGCCTACTGCGTCGGTAAGCCCTCCTCGCGCAAGATCGAGAAGGCCACCTACGAGGAAGTGCCCTTCCGCGTGCTCTCCGCCGATCAGCACCCCGACCACGCCAGCATCGCCGCTTTTCGCCGCCGGCACCTGGCCGCTTTGTCCGGCCTCTTCCTGCAGGTGCTCATGCTCTGCCGCAAGGCGGGCCTCGTGAAGCTCGGCCACGTGGCCCTCGACGGCACCAAGGTGCGGGCGAACGCCTCGCGCCACAAGGCGATGAGCTACGAGCGCATGTGCGAGGCCGAGGAGCGGCTCAGCGCTGAGGTCGCCGCGCTGCTCGCCGAGGCCGAGCGCGCCGACGTGCGCGAGGACGGCCTCTACGGCAAGGAGAAGCGCGGCGACGAGCTGCCCAAGGAGCTGAAGCGGCGCAAGACCCGCATCGCCAGGATCCGCGCCGCCAAGGAGGCCCTCGAGCGTGAGGCCAGGGAGCGCGCCGAGCTGGCCGCCGAGGCGGCGCGCGAGCGCCTGCGCGAGCGTGAGGCCAAGGAAGCCGCGCGCGGCAAGAGGTTCGGAGGGCGCCCACCGCGCGTCCCCGATCCGGAGACCGCGAAGCCCGGCCCCCGCGAGCAGAAGAACTTCACCGATCCCGAGTCGCGGATCATGATGGACGGGGCCACCAAGTCATACGTGCAGGCCTACAACGCGCAGGCCGCCGTGGACTCAGGCTCCCAGGTGATCGTCGCCGCGTCCGTCACCCAGGAAGCCAACGACAAGCGGCAGCTGCGGCCGCTGCTCAAGCAGATCGCGGTCAATCTCGGCGAGCTCCCGAAGAAGGCCAGCGCCGACTGCGGCTACTACAGCGCAGACAACCTCACCGACCCCGATCTGGAGGCGGTCGAGCTCTACGTGCCTCCGGAGAAACGCGTGCTGAGCTGCGCGCTGGCGGACGCCATGCGCGCGAAGCTCGCCAGCGAGGAGGGCCGCGCCGTCTACGCGCGGCGCAAGGCCGTCGCCGAGCCGGTCTTCGGGCAGATCAAGGAGGTGCGCGGCTTACGCCGCTTCTCACTGCGAGGCCACAAGCTGGTCGGCGAGGAATGGCTGATCGTTTGCGCGACCCACAACATCCTGAAGCTGTTCCGCTCGGGAAAGTGGCCGCTCCCAGCCTGAGCGGGCAGGAGCAGCGGGGCCTGTGCGGCCCGCGAGCGTCCCCGAGAGGGACCCGCTCCAGCGGCCAGGGGCCGCCGGAGCGGCCGCATCGGCCGACACGGCCGTATCCGCCGAACCACCCGCCGTTTGTCACCTTGGGGTATCCCGTCGGGGGCATATCGGGGCATGATTGTCAGACACACTCCTAGCGCGTCGGCCCGCCCGGCAGGGGCGTCACCTGCCGACCGTCTGCCACACCTTCACGTGGTCGGCCTCAGTCACAGCCAGGCCCACCGCGTCCCCTATCGTGCCATCCATGACCAGGCATTTGGGTTGCAAAAGGATTGCAATCGGGCAGTGACGAAGCGGGGCGACCGCAGGATTTCCCTGCACCGGGGTATCCATTTAACCGGAGGAGTCGCGGTCTGCAGCTCTCCACGGGCGGTTCGCTGGAGGGCGCTCCAGGCTCGGCGGGTGCCCGCGCGCGCCCGGTGGCGCGTGCGGCGTCGCCCCGGGCTGCGGGCGGGCGATGAGGTCCCGGTAGCGCACCGGGTCGTGGGCGACGGCGAGATCGAGCAGCCGGTAGAACAGCATCCCACGGCTGCGCGAGCGGCGGCGGTTGAAGCGGAACACGAACTCGTTCAGGTAGCCGGCGAGGTGCGCGCCGTCCACCGCGCCCTGATGGGTGCCGAGCAGCCAGCGCTTGGCCAGCGCGGCGACGCGGTGCACCGCGGGCAGCAGACCGCCGGGGTCCTCTCCGCGGGCGCGGGCGGCGCGCTGGCTGCGCCGCTCGTGGACGTAACCGAGCTTCTCCAGCCCGCGATAGCCCTGCCAGCCGTCGCTGATCACCCTCGTGCCCGGCTCCACGTGAGCGGTCACGAAGGCGTGCAGCGAGGCGGCGGAGGCATCGGCCAGGGGCGCCATGCGGCAGCGGCCGAGCCCTTGCGGCTGCCCGATCTCCACGGCGATGCCGACCAGGACTTTCTTGCCCTTGGCCCGACCGCCACTCAGCCCCGGCTCCTCACCGCCGAAGTAGGTCTCATCTACCTCGACGATCCCGGCCAGCCGCTCCCGGCCCGGGCGCACGAGCACCGCACGCAGGCGCTGCAGCATCGCCCACGCGGTCTGGTAGGAGCCGATCTCCAAGGTCCGCTTCAGGCTCAGCGCCGAGATCCCGTCCTTGCCTGAGGCGAACAGCCAACAGGCGGTGAACCATACCGTGAGCGGTGTGCGCGTGCGGTCGAAGATGGTGCCCGCCGTCACCGAGCTGCGGGCGCCGCACCCAGAGCACATGAAGCGGCCATCGGCGAGCCGCCAGCCGCCGGCGCGGCCGCAGCCCGGGCAGACGAAGCCGGCGGGCCAGCGCAGCCACTCCAGGTAGTCGAGGCAGTCCGCATCGGTACGGAACCAGGCCTGGAACTCGCCCACAGACCTGGGATAGTGCTTGCCGGCACGAGGATGCTCCATTGCCTCAGTCTACACCGGTTAAATGGATACCCCTGTCGGGTGAAATGTGCTTGTGGTGTGGATCAGTGCTTTGCAAAGACAAATCATCTGGATGTGGTTGCGAACCATACCAGTAGAGTTCTTCTGTACCTTTCCAGATTTCATACCCATACCAATCGATCAATGCTGGTAGACGGTCATACACAATGCGTTCTCTGACGATTAACCGATAGCCTTCTTCAAACCTCTTGCTGACGCCACATGAACTAACCCCTCCAAGCTCGAAGACCTGGTTTGGTAACGCTGAATGTCATCGCGATATTCCGATTGCCGAAGCAACCAAGTTCTGTATACGCTGAACCACTCGCCAAAGTCGAGTACCCAATTATCATCTTCTGGCTCTTCACCGCTACTGTGAGCAGCATAAAAAGTCTCTGAGCGAATACCATACTTCCGTTCAAAGGCTATCAACTCTTGTTCAAGAGCATGAATATCTGCCAAGATCGTTTGGATGTTCATTTTGGCCTCCAAGACCAATCATAGCGCGGATTGCACATGCCCAAACTGACGGAGCCACTTGGAGAATCGCTCCTTCTGGTACTCCACTACCTGCCGCGTGGTCCGTGCGATCTCGTCCAGGGATTCGCTGCCGAGACCCAGGCACCGCACGTCGTAGAGGTCCCCCGCTTCGTGCGACTCGCGTCGTGCGTCCGGGTGGAAGCCCGCATCAGGAATCCGTGCGCGCGGCGAGGAGGTCACGCGCCAAGCTCGCGCGCGTCGAGGGATCCAACCGAAGCGCCGCGCGCTTGAGCTCGTCGATGGTCATAGCTACTCCCCTCTCGACCGTCCGGCCGCTGACCTCATCATAGGCCCGGGGCTGACATCCCGACGGCGCGCCCGCCGTGGTGGTTCGAACGTGTTGGGGATGAGCGGCGGCCGGAGCTCCGTCGCAGACGACGGACGTTGCGGCCGTCCGCTCGATCACCTGGTCGGCCCCACATCAGCGACGGCCGCGCCGGCGGAACGGCCGACGCTTCTGATGCGCCACAGCGAGGACACGCGGTTTGTGCTTGCGCACTGTGGCGACCGCCCCTTCGAGCCGCCCACCACCGCCATCACCCGTTCGCGCCCCGGCGCACCGCGCCTTCACAGGGGGGACAGATGCCCATTGCGTGTGGGAACCATCGCGCCGATACCCGTTCAGAGAAGCCGCGGAGCGCCGCGCGCGGAAGACGCGGCCCGGCGCCATCAGACCCGACGGGGAGGCCCCATGAAGAGAGCAGCGTTCACCGTGTTGATCGTGTGCCTTTCGCTGACCCTCCTGACGGCAGTCGCCGCCGCCGGCGGCAAGAAGCCGACCACGAAGTTCCCGCCAGGTGCGAAGCTGACGGTGACGTC
>Ga0194056_10002028_pt1 | contig 10855 bp, 9 predicted proteins | sample SepL4413m_MetaG_FD_155458 | JGI IMG/M metagenome (GOLD analysis project Ga0194056, IMG submission 155458) | Anoxic zone freshwater microbial communities from boreal shield lake in IISD Experimental Lakes Area, Ontario, Canada - Sep2016-L442-13m | ecosystem: Environmental > Aquatic > Freshwater >...
AAATAATTAAATCAGTTGATAAATAGGGAAGGAGCGCATAAAATGCCTATTAAGATACCTAACAATTTGCCTGCTTTTGAGACATTAATAAATGAAAATATTTTTGTCATGGATGAATTTCAAGCGGCACACCAGGACATAAGACCGCTCCGAATAGCAATATTAAATCTTATGCCAACTAAAATTGAAACAGAGACTCAGTTGTTGCGCTTGCTGGGGAATTCGCCTTTGCAGGTTGAGGTGACTCTGTTGCATACCAAATCCCATAAATCAAAAAACACACCTGAAAAGCATATGCTCAACTTCTACAAGCATTTTGACGAAGTCAAACATCTAAAGTTCGACGGGCTTATAATTACTGGTGCCCCTGTGGAGCAACTGGAGTTTAAGGATATCAATTATTGGGACGAGTTGTGCGAAATCATGGAATGGAGTAAGCACAATGTCTATTCTACTCTTCATATCTGCTGGGCGGCTGTTGCTGGATTGTGGTACCATTTCAAGGTTCCTAAGAAACTTTACAAGAAAAAGGTTTTTGGTGTGTTTAAGCACACGCTTAATAAAAGGTACGTAAAACTTTTCAGAGGATTTGATGATCAGTTTTATGTTCCGCATTCGCGGTATTGTGGGGTTGAAAAGAAAGACGTACTAGCTGTAAAAGAATTGGAATTGCTTTCAGAATCAAAGGAAGCGGGCGTTTATATTGTCGCGGCGAAGAATGGGCGTCAACTATTTGTGACCGGACATTCGGAATACGATCGGAATGTGCTGAAACGAGAGTATGAACGTGACGTCGCAAAAGGAATGGAAATTGAAATTCCAGTTAACTATTTTGTGGATGATGACGCTGAAAAGTCACCGGTTGTGAGATGGCACGGGCACGCTAATCTGCTATACTGTAACTGGTTGAACTATTATGTATATCAGGAAACTCCATTTGATTTGGAGTCGATTGAATAATCACTTTAGAAAAGAGGCATATGATGAAAATTAAAAGAATTGTAACGTTTTTATTACTTGCTTTTATGCTGTTTTCAGGTTTGAACGGAATTGTTGTATTAGGAGAGGTAAATCCCTTCGAAGCTAATGACAGGGCATTTGAATATGCTGTTGCAAAAGGACTTGAAGAATATGTCCCATCTGATATTCCTGTTGAAAGAGAACTGCTTTCGAATCCGGAGAAAGTTATGCTTGTAAAAATTAAAGCTTCTGTCTCAATGCAGACTTTGAGCAATGTTTTAAAAGATGTTGGGTTTGAATTTATCGGTAGAAGTACCGACAGAGTGATAAAAATACCTGTAACTCGGTTTGCAGCATTCAAGAGTGTAAACAAAAATATAATTGAAATGTCTATGAAGGATACCGTGAGAAAGTTGAATGCCACTCCTAATGACTTGGTATATAACGCTCAGTGGGCTTTGAAAAAAATGAACTTTTCTAAAGCCTGGGACATTACTAAAGGTAGTGAATCTGTCAAGGTAGGAATTATTGATACAGGAATTATGCGTACGCATGGCGACTTGGTAGGTACTTATATTTTAAATGGTTGGGATGTTACTAAGGACAAACCAGTTGTGGATGACCGAGTCGGGCATGGTACGGCGGTTGCGAGTATTATTGGAGCGAGCACAAATAATTTGGTTTGTATGTCAGGCGGAGCATGGAATGTCACTATTTTACCAATAAAAGTCTCGGGTACAAGTAGCATCACCACATCAAATATTTTAAAGGCAATTGCTTATGCAATCGAATCAAAGTGCAAGATAGTAAATATGAGCCTCGGTGGAGGTTTCAGGAATCCGTTTGATCAATATTATTTGAACAAATTGAATCAGACTGGTTGCATAATTGTTGCTTCATCAGGAAATAGCGGGAACACAGGTTATATGTATCCCGCCTCAAATTCGAATGTAATTAGTGTTGGCGCATGCGACTATAAAGGGAAAATTACTTATTATTCACAGGTTAACAATAGAGTTGATTTGACTGCACCTGGTGACAACGTTCTTGTAGCTGCAAATACAGCGTACGGTTATCGCTTAGTAAGAGGCACATCTTTTGCTGCGCCTTATGCAGTTGCTGCAATTGCATTAATGTGCTCAATATATCCGACTTTGACTCATGATGAACTTCAGGCAGCTTTGCCATTAATTTGTGATGATGCTGGGCCAAAAGGCAAGGATAATTCATATGGATATGGTATAATGAATGCAGAGAAGGCAGTGAAGAAAGCGTTTCAACTTCAGTCTTTGCTTGCATCACCTACGCCGACAACTACTCCTGCACCTACTTCTCAACCATACAACTAGTTTATCTTGTTTTGGGGGGCATGTGTTTTAAAATGAAAAAGTTGATTTCAGTGATTTTAGCGACCGTGCTATTTTCAAATTTGGCTTTTAATGGGCAAATATTCGCGACAAATACAAATCCGTTTAAGTATTATGATGAAGTATTTCGCGGCAATATTTCTGCTGGATTTTTAATAAAGCATACTGATCAAAAAAGATTTATAGTGCAATTCCTTGAAAGCGTTTCGCTGAGCGAAGTGTACGAGTCAGTAAAGAATTTCGGTTTTAAACCCCTCGGACTCAGTGAAGACAGGATGCTGGAGGTATGGGGGATTGCAGAAAATGATTTTAAGTCACAATACTCTTCGATAATAAAGTATACTTCTAAAGTTGAAAACAGGAAACTTTTAAGAAGCCCAAATGATACACATTTGTCTGAGCAGTGGGCGCTTTCTAGTTTGAATTTGAAAAGCGCATGGGATGTCACAGTTGGGTCAAAAAGCGTTAAGATTGCAGTGCTTGATACTGGAGTGGACAGATCTACAAAAGATATGAATTCTTCAAATATTTTAGACGGTTATGATTTTAATACTCATGGCGCCGTCACAAACGACTTGAACGGCCACGGAACTAGCGTAGCAAGTGTGTTGGCGGCAGCCGCAAATAACAACTATGGAATGGTAGGTGTATGCTGGCGAGTTTCGATTGTGCCTTATAAAATATATGAACCAGATGGTACTACTGATACAGGGCGAGAAGTAGAGGCTCTTAAAAAAGCGCTACTTGACGGTTGCAAAATAGTGAGTCTAAGTTTTGGCGGTCCCACAAAAAATGATGCAGAAGAGACAACAATCAATTCACTTGTAGAAAAAGGGGTACTGGTATTTGCGGCGGCAGGGAACGATGGGAAGTATGTGTATAATTATCCAGCTTCATATAAAAATGTGTTTTCGGTTTCTGCGATTGATAAATATGGGGCAAGGTGGAGCGGGTCGAATTATAATCAGAATGTAGATATTACTGCGCCTGGAAAAGAAGTTACTTTGATTATTAAGAACGGTTCGAAGTTCGAGATTGGACTTGGGTCAGGGACTTCGTTTGCTACTCCATACGCAGCGGGCACAGTTGCATTGGCTTGCGCATTAGCGCCGGACATTAATTTCAAGACCTTGTATAATGCGTTGCCTAGTGTTTGTAAAGATAGGGGTGTACCTGGGTACGATAGATATTATGGATATGGGTCTATTGACGCTAGGAAACTAGTAGATTATGCAAATGCAAATTGGATTTTAAAAGAACCGCTTGAGTCTGCTGCTCCAAAAAAATTCACTGTAAATAATTCCAGTAAACCGAAACCGGGCACGATGGAATTTGATCCACCGACATCAGGGACTTATTTTTTTGATTCATTAGGTACGAACGACACGGATTTAAATATTTTTAAGGCGGAATTTAGCGGGAGTTCATATACTTATTATTTTGATAAAGTTTTTGCAGGAGATTCATTAAAACCTCCAAGTGAGGTCTTGACTCCTTTTGATTTGCGGACGAAACTTTCGAGTTCATCGAAGTACTTATTGGACGCTTACGCAAATGATAAATGTATAGGTGATACGATAAATTTCTTGATGTTTTCGCCTTTTGAAATGCTTGGACGTACAGTGAATTTCTCTTCAAGCAATTTGTCCAATAGTTGGGGACAGGAAATAATATATAAAGCAAAATATTCTGGGCAAAAGCGTGCTGTTTTAAGTTCAAAGGTAGCCGTTGCTACAGGAGGATTTGTGGTCTATGAGAACGACACATTGCTTGGACAAAGTGTGCTGAATGGGGGAGAGTATGTTTTTGATTTTTATGCAACTGCGGGAGATGAGTTTTCAATAATTATGAATTCAAATTCTAATGCATTATGGACTTTGAAAATTAATGAACTTAATAATGCGCTAAATTCAAACTTAAAGGAATTTAATGTGGAAGGTGGCAATATTACACCAGAATTTAGTCCGTCAATTTATGAATATGACATTGAAGCGACAAATAAAAGAGTATCTATGTACTGGCTTCCTTATTATTCGAGTGTTTCTTCGAAAATTAATAGTAAGGACACAAGAGCAATTAATTTTTTTGTTGCAGGTGGATTGGAAAAGGATTTTTTAATTACTAATAGCGATGGTAATGGAAATACAAAAAATTATGAATTCCATTTGAATGCTGAAGTAAATGTAGTTGGAACAGCAACTCCTAAGCCGACTGTGACCGCTGCACCGACACCTTCTGCGAGACCTGCGATGACACCAAGGCCTTTGGTTACTAATTTGAAACTAGTTAAAAAAGGTTCGAAAATCTATCTGTCGATATCAGTTTCTTGGAACAAAAAAGCAGCATTAAAGTTATATGTTCTTAATGGTAGCGGCAAACTTGTGCGTTCTTTATGGTCGGCAAAAGCTTCTAAGTCAGGCAAGAGGACGGTGCTATGGAATTTAAAGGACAGTAAAAATTACACAGTTTCAAAAGCGCTTTATGTCATAAAATTTATTGCTGATAAAAAATATCAGACAAAGAGATTTAAAAAAACTTTTTAGTATTTGGAGGGGACATGACGAAATTTTTACACTGCGCTGATTTACATATTGACACGAAGTTTCAATATCTTGATGAGGAAAAGAATACAATTAGAAAAGAGGAATTGAGAGAGGTTTTCTCAAGAATAGTTAGTCTGGCAATCTCTGAAAAAGTCGATGTAGTATTTATTTCAGGCGATTTATTTGAAGGGGTCAATGCGACCGCCGATTCCCTAGAATTGATTACAGCTGAGGTTTTACGTGCGCAAAATATCCGATTTTTTATTTCACCAGGGAATCATGATCCATATACGCCTGCTTCTCAATACACGCTTTTAAAACTTCCATCTAATGCACATATTTTCTCTTCGACCAGTATCGAGAAAATCGTATTAGATGATTTAGAACTTGAAGTCTATGGTGCAGGATTTGTAACTGCCACATGCGCTTCGAACCTACTTGAAGGTTTCGTGCGGGAACCGAGTGGAAATGCCTCGGTATATTTAATCCATGGTGATATATATAATCAGGGAAGTCCGTACAATTATATGAATCCTTCTGAAATAGAGAGATTTGGATTTGATTATGTCGCTTTAGGTCATGTTCATGCACACAGCAACGATATGTATGGTAAGACTCGGTTTGTATATCCTGGAATCCCTGAGGGACGTGGCTTTGACGAATTGGGTGACAAAGGTGTGGTAATAGGCTCAATTTCAAAAGGACAAACTCAAATTGAGTTTAGGCCAATTTCAAAGCGAAAATATTTTGTCGAGACTTTTGATGTAAGTCCGTGCGATGAATTGGGAAATATCGCATCGATGATTCGCAATCATGAATTTGAGGACTCTGTGAGTAATTTTTTTAAAATTGTGCTAAACGGAGTTATTGATTTTGAAATTGATGTTTCTGCTTTGTATGAAATGATATGCGACTACTTCTATTTTTTGAAAATAGAGGATGTGACGTCAGCGAAAATCCCTGAAAACGAATATCATGAAGATTCTCTTAGAGGAATATTTTTAGATAAGATCCACTCTGAATTAAAAAATACTACTGATGAAAATCAAAAGAAGTTGCTTACCATGGCAAAAAACTTTGGACTAGCAGCACTTGAGAGGAGAGAAATCAGACGATGAAATATATTAGCAAACTTGTCGCAGAGAAATTTGGTGGCTTAAACGATAAGACTCTTTCTCTTAATAGTGGATTGAATATTGTGTTTGGTCCAAACGAGGCGGGTAAAAGTACTTGGGCTGCTGTAATCAAAATGATGTTTTATGGTTGGGGGACAAAAAAGGATGAGAAAATTGACTATGAGAAGTATTGCAAAGACTCAAATTTTTTAATACGCACGTTTATTGAAGAATATAATGGTAGACAGTTGTTTTTAGAACGCGCGAAAAAAGACACCTGCAAAGTTATCTATGCAGATGATGGAACTTCAGTACCAGATTTGACGGGTGCAATGCCTGGAGAAATACTGTTTGAGGTAGACAGAGAGACTTTTGAAAAGACTTCTTTTGTCGGACAATTACAACTTCAACCAGGCAAGACAGACGGGATTGAGCATAAACTTGCTTCAATTCTTAAGACGGGCGATGCACAAGGTCTTGTTTCATTTGAAGATGCCAGAAAAGTTCTGGATGAGTTGATTAAAGACTTTAGCGGAACCCGCGGGAATGCAAAAATCAAAAACATTAAGAGCAAAATTTCCGAACTAGAATCTGTGCTTTCTGAAAACAGAAGCCTTCTAGTTGAGTTGAACGAGGCTAAAGTTCTTTTAGACGAAAAGTCGGATGAATTTGAACGACTGAAACTTTTATCTCATTCAAAAGAAGCTTTGAATGCAAAAAAGACTCTCGAGAAACTGACTGGATATATAGATATAGTCAAGGAAAAAGAGTCGAAATTGCTTTTGAAAAAAGAACTTATTCAAAAGGACGGAATATCACCCGACCTTGAATTTGTTAATATGTGCGAGGAAAAGTTACGCAACTGTGAAAACATTAGACAACAACTTGAGACAATAAAATTTGACTATCAGACAATTAAGCAAGAACTTGATGACTGCGAACTGAAGTGCACTGAAAAATCTAGATTCTCTGAGGAAAAGGCAACTACTCTGAAAAATGAAATTGATAGCCTTAAAAACACTATAGTTGTCCAAGAGCAATTAAAAATAGCTTCGGCAAAAAGTTCGAAAAGTCTGTGGGCTTTATTATTCTCGGCTTTGGTCCTGCTTTTAACTGGAGTGCTCGCCGTATTTTTGAGTGCACCCATAATTATGGTTTTGGTTGTGTTGGCGGTAGCCGTCGCGCTTGGAATAGCGTTTTTTGCTTTAAAATTAAAAAGAACGCCAGAACCTGTGCAAGCTAGCCAGCGCATCAGTGAGATTTTAGAAGAGCTGAATTGCCAGTCGGTCCAAGAACTCGAGACTGAGATTAATTCAACTGCAGTTTTAGTTCGCGAGTGTGCATCGAAGAAATCAGCCCTCGCAACGCTTGGCAATAAGCTTCAACTAAAAAGAAATGAATTTGAGGGAGCATTAGCAGACTTGAAATCAACCTCGAAAAGTTATTTTGTGAATTACGAGGATTTGTTTGTATTAAAAGGCGAACTGAATGCGTTGAAAGTGCAAGTTTCGGATATAATCGCAAACGAGACTGAAATCAATATAGCAAAGCAAAGCATTTCAGCTTTATTGGTTAATAATTCCGAAGAGCAACTGATTTCGCTCGCGAAACACTCGGTAGAAGAGTTTGACGCAGCCGCGGCTGAAGGTGCTGCAATACAGGCAAGCGCTGTTGACTTAGAGATTCGCACCTTGGGAGAGGAAATAGCAAGGAAATCCGCAATGCTTGGAACAAAAGGCAAGACGCTTGATGAGATTGAAGTTGAATCGTCTCATCAATATGAACTCCTTCGGGAATACACTGAAAAAGATCAGGCTGCAAGACTTGCGATGGAGCTTCTAGGCGAAGCATATGAGGAGTTTTCTAGTAAATATGCTCCTGAACTGGCAGTTAAGGCGCAAGAAATTTTCTCGAGAATTACTGGGGATAAATATGATGTCACAAAGATGAATTCTGAATTTGAATTGACGGTTGGAGATTCTAGGATTGAAAGTCGTTTTGACGAATCGAAATTGAGCACAGGTACTTTGGAACAACTCTGGATCTCTCTGCGACTCGCGCTTGTTGAAATGATTTATGAAAAGAGCGGCATGAAACCACCATTGGTGCTCGACGATGCGTTTGTGAATTTTGATGATGAACGTTGCAAAAAGGCGCTCGAATATCTGGTCGAAATTTCGAAAGAACGTCAGATAATTTTGTTTACCTGTCATACACGTGAGGCTGAGTATTTGAGGAAAAATGGCGAAGTTAACATAATATTAAGTGACTCGATATGGGCTATTTGAGTACGCTTGCGGGTTTTTTGCAACTTGTTTGGGAAAATATGTCTTGCAAATTGGGGCCATTTGTTGTATATTGATACGCGACGCCGATGACTTAATGTTTCGTGGAACGAAAAGCTAAAGAAATGAAGGAGTTGTTTTTATTTTATTAAATACGGAGAAACGGTTATCCAAGCTAGTGTGTGTATTCACATACGCGCTGATAGTGATAACGCTAATGCTTCCGGCAGTAAAGTTGGGTGAGGTAAATGTATCCTCAAGATATTCGTTTGATACGCAGATCTTGGAAAGAGCAAGTGCTAAGGGCTCACTACTGACCAAAAAGAATCCGAAGTTGAAAAAAGATATTAACAAAAGTGATATATCTAGCAAGAAAAAAACTGCAGTGAAGCCTAAAAAAATTGTAACTCATACAAAAAAAGTTCGTGTCGCAACAAAGAAGATTAGTCGTGCATATGAAGGAAGAGTACTCATGGCTCCGTTTGGAGTAAGTAATTATACTTCTGAAGACTATAATAAGATGTTAAAAGGCACTGGACTCGAAGGTTACGGCAACACATTTAAGAAAATGGAAATCAAATATCAGGTTAACGGATTATATGCGATAGCAGTTGCAATGCATGAATCAGGACTTGGTAAGGATCCGCTCAAAGGCAATAATTATTTTGGCATGATCGGAATGAAGTTTGATTCGATTTCTGACAACATTTATTATTTTGGTCATCTCATGAGTGGAGGTCTATATAAGGGATCTGGATTAACAACTATTAGTGCTATAGGTTCTCGCTATTGCGTAGGGGATACATGGTCTGCAAAAGTCGAGACTCATATGAGGGAAAGAGCGCATAAAGTAGGCTAAATTATTAGGAATACTTTTAGGGGTAATTAAATGATATTTTTGTTCATCCTCGTATACTTTGCTGGTATTTCATTTATAAGTTTTAATATAATTCTTTATGACAAAAGAGTTGCAAAAAAGTTGCGTAAGAGAAGAGTAAATGAGCATGCAATTTTTTTGTTAGCGATTCTTGGTGGATCTTTAGGGATTTTTCTAGCGATGCTAGTTATGAATCATAAAACACGAAAGGCAAGATTTATGTATGGGATTCCACTCATCATAATTGTTCAAGTTATAGCAATTTCATTTTATCTTACAAGTTGAGCGCCAGACTTTTTGCGAGGTGATAATATGTGTGCGACCTATCAGTTGTATTCGGATGAAGAAGAAAATGTCAAAATTCAAAGCATTATTTCTGAAGTTGAAAAGAAATATGGTGAAGAAACTGCTTTGAAAATTTGCTCGGGAGATTTCTTCCCAAAAAGCATGGTTCCAGTCGAAACTCAAGAGGATGGGATCGTTTTAATGCGTTGGGGATTTCCTATGTTTCAATCTAAACAAGTTGTATTTAACGCTCGAGAAGTGACGTTGGCTGAGAAGCCTATGTTTCGGAAGAGTTTGATTTCCAAGCGCTGCTTGCTTCCTGCTTCCAAGTTTTATGAGTGGGATTCCGGCAAAAAGAAACTGGCAATTAGACCTGAGGATTCAGGGATTTTCTATATTGCGGGGTTGTATAATGAATTTACCTTACTTAGCGGGGAGAAGCAGACATGCGTTGTTATGATAACTACGGCACCAAATTCTCAGATGTTGCCTATCCACAACCGCATGCCGGCAATTTTAGCAGACAACTCAATCTTTGATTGGATGAATGCGGGGGAAGGGCTCGTGCCATATGCGGGGGATTTGTGGATTTCGCCGGTTACGCCGGTTACGCAGTAAAGGAGCGTAAAATGTACCCCTTTGTACAGTAAAGGCGGGAATTTTATACCCCTAAGCCATAAAAAGGTAGAATTTATTGCAATTGAACAGTTTTGGTTATGAAATAATCGACTAATTCGTCCCCGAAGGGCAATTTTTATGCATTTGGGGTACATAAAAAGCGTCTCTACTGCGTTTTGGACAGTAAGGACGCTTTTTTTGTACCCCAAAATTAAATTACTCAATATCCTGCAGTGCGGCCCAGCCAGCTTCGCCGGTTCTGATTTTGTAGACGTTAGTAAGTTCGGATACAAATATCTTGCCGTCTCCAATCTTGCCAGTCCGCAGGACTTTCATCGCTGCATCAATGACTTTTTGTACGGGAACTTCGCATACTACTACTTCGACTTTAACTTTTGGTCTCAGGTTTATCTCGACCTCGTTCCCACGGTAGTATTCTTTGTACCCTTTTTGCATTCCGCATCCTAGTACGTTGCTGACGGTCATTCCGGTTATACCGATTTTGTTCAATTCATCCTTGAGCGCATCAAACGCCTCAGGTCTTGTCAAAATATCAATTTTTAAAAATGGTTTTTCGTTTGATCTCATAACTAACTCCTCCTTCATATGATTCTCCTCCATTTCTTATACAGCCATTCCGCTGTATGCTTCTTCTCCGTGGTCGGATACGTCAAGGCCGATTGCCTCGGATTCTTCACTTGAACGCAAGCCCATAACCTTGTCGATTACTTTGAGTAAAATGAAACTTACTACTATAGTAATTGCATAAGTTGCTGCAATTGCGATTGCTTGTTTTCCGATGAGG
>Ga0194056_10002034_pt1 | contig 10841 bp, 9 predicted proteins | sample SepL4413m_MetaG_FD_155458 | JGI IMG/M metagenome (GOLD analysis project Ga0194056, IMG submission 155458) | Anoxic zone freshwater microbial communities from boreal shield lake in IISD Experimental Lakes Area, Ontario, Canada - Sep2016-L442-13m | ecosystem: Environmental > Aquatic > Freshwater >...
AAGGAAATCGTTGCCAGATGTACCGAAAATTCCATCATCGCCGCCGCCGCCCATAATTTTTATACCGGAAGTTGACGAAGGATCTCCAAAGCCAGTTACGTTATCTAGGCCTTCGTGAATCAAAATTCCACTGTTTGGATCGACGTGAAGTGATGCCGCATCGCACTGTGCAGATGTAGGAACAAGATTTCCAGGTGAAGCAAATGCGCAATCTGAAATGCTAAAGCCCGGGCTATTCATACCAAGAATTCCAGATGCACTTGATCTCGAAATCGTGGCTGAAGCAGATGGCGTATTTCGTCGAAGAATGTCAGTAAGTTTTTGTGCTGGAATTTCTTCACCGAGGTTCTTACCCATCAATCGGCTTAGATAGTAGAAGCGATCACCATTTTGAAGTTTTAGCGCTACGTTCTCAAATACAAATTGGAATGTAGTTCCGAGTACTGGTGGTGTGATTGGCTGTTTAGCTGGGTTTTCTGCAAGTCCACCCATCCACAAATCAACGTTATTAAATCCGGTTTCCTTGCCAGCCCATGAACCAGATGAAGTCATGAAGGCAAGTGCATCTGCTGGTGCAGTAGGGATTGAAGGATATGTAGAACTTGATATCGGCATTGAAGAGGCAACAAGTGCCAGCGCTGCTTGACGTTTTTCAGCCATATTTGGTTCGCGCTTTGCAACAGCTGAATCTGTTTGGCTTCCAGCACTTCCGGTTAATTTCGTAGGCGTTGCCGCTCCGTAAAGCGCACCGGATGTTGAGTAAGAAATAATGTCCGAAGCCGCATGAGACATATTCGAAGTTATAACAAAGTGTGAACCATCAGCAGAATCAACAATTGCATTTGAAATATTGAAGGCACTTGAGGCGAATCCTGTAATTGAAACTACATCTCCTGGCTTAACTTCCTTGTCAGTTGGTGCTGAGTAAGTGTATGAAATTGAAATTCTAGAACCAGTAGTAGTCGTTGCAGTAGCACTAGTTATATTTGCAATTGTTACTGGGTTCGAAAGTGTGCTGTGAGTTCCATATGCCGCTACAAAATTGACGCCAGATTCTGGATAGCGAAGCTTGCCAATGAAATCACGCCATGATGTGTAAGGGGCAAGAGATGAAGCACGTTGGCTGCGGAATTGGTTAAGAGTCGGAACTCCAACATCTCGGCCACGAGTGATATTCAGAGAAGCTAGGTCAAGTGGTAAACCTAAAAGATTGTTTCGGACAGCATCAGTAACGAACTCATCGATTTCATTTCCGCGTTGCGATGACATTCCTTGCGCAATTGCCGCAGCAGAAGATCCTGGTGAATAGTCATAGCTTCCGGATGGATCGTTTATAGAAACGTATGCGATATTTGTTAAATTATCTGGTGACCTTCTTGAATTGCTCGTCACAATTGATCCAGTAGAAGGTAGGGGTACTGCACTTGAAGATACGCCGCCTGGATAATAGGTAGAAACTGTAAATGTGGTTGCTGTTCTTGCGCGAACAACTGCGCTGTCGAGTTTGAAATCTAAATTGTCCATCTCAGAGGTAGAAACAATCTGTCCTACTTGTGGAGGTGTTTCGCCGTCATTCATAGTGAAGACAAAATCAGAACCTGACCATGCTGCAGTTTTTAGAATCATCGGACGAGGCATTCTTGCCTGAACCGGATTAGTAAAACCATTTAAAAGTGCAACATCTTGGTTGTTATTCACATCGTAGAATTCACCTGGATTTGAACGAGCGATTGTTTCATTTAGCATTGAGTGACCAACTCGATAAACCGCACTTGCAAATTCAGCAGGAATATCAGCATTTAAATTTGGATCGTACTGGGTAAAGAGTGGAAGGCTTGGCGCAATACGGCGAATAAATTCGTCGTAAACCATATGTTGGTATTCCATCTCATTTACTAAACGAGCAGCTTGATACAACCGCTCACCATTCATCACACCACCAGAAATCCACTCGCTCTTGAATGCAGGAGTGACTTCTGGGTCGTTATTCAATAAATCAGTTATGTCTTGCGCGAGCAAGTTATGTTCACCATGGAAAAGATGGTGGATCGCAGAAAGTCCAATATTTTCATTTAAGCGACCATCGCCAGAAATGTAATGCTCATTTAAGTTTTCATCATCGTAATATCCGGTTGGCATAACATTTGCAGAGTTCATTACTGCGTCAGCATCTGGAGCAAGTGGAGTTCCACCACTTGTAAATGGAACGGCCGATGCCATTGTGTCATTTAAGAATGCGTGTCCAGTTGTAACTGCGAACCAATTTGATCCAGTTTGACCAGGAAGTGAAGTTCCACCTGCAGGATCGGCAGAAGTTTTTGCGCCAGTTCCGATTGGTGCTGCTGGGTTTCCTGGCTCCCATACATAGCTTGATCCATTAGTGAAGAGCATCATTGGGAAATTGTTAGCCGCACGAATAAATTTTCCATATTGATCAGTAGCAATTACCGGAATGCTGCGAGCGTCATAATCAGTCAGATTAAATCCAAGTAACTTTGCTTGCGCCTTTATGTCACGCCAAGTTGCAAGTCCACCATTACCAATATCGCCTGAACCATTTGGATGTGTAAGCGTTCCGCCAACAGTTCTAGATGTCCAGCCACTTGGAAGAACTGAGTACTTCTCGTCGGTACCTTCTATCAAGCGACCGGTAGATGTTGGAACGCCAGTACCAGTTGCAAATTTGTATTCGCGCAAGAAGAAATTCTGTGATGGGTGTGAACCATAAGTCTGGCTCTGGTCAATGTAAGGAGTAGTTGTATTCATGCTCTCGCCAGTGGTGCCATCAGCGCCACGTGTTAGCACCATAAAGTTAGGTGCGCCAGGGATTGCTACATAAAGCGGATCATCTTGCATCAATGGAATCAGTACAGATGCGCCTGCTTTAGGAATTAAATCAAGACCATGATCAAAAAACTGGCCGAAGAGCGTGAACCATGAGTTATATCCTGCGGATACGTTGAAGTCTGAAGTTACATTTGGAATCTTTACAACCGTTGAGACTGCACCTGTGCCAGCATTAACTGAATATTCGGTGGCAGTTACGGTCTCACCATAAAGAGTGTTTACTGTTTGGATTCCAGCCGCAACTGCAGCTGGGTTTGAGGTTGATTGATCTGAAATTAAGTTGCTTATTTCGCGAGGTGAAGGATCGCGAACACTTTTACTTGGATCTTGATATGCCAGCTGTGCATCGCTCAGCGCATATGGAGTTGTTGGCTTAACTGCGCTTGGTGATAGACGAGTAAATAATTGGTCGGCCGCTCCCCAGCCTGCTGGGTCGCTCGCCTTGATTGGTGTCGTATAAACAGTGGACGGTGCAGTTTCGGCAACAACGCTGTGGATGTTGTTGCATTGGCCATCTACTTGGCGAAGTCCCCATGGGTATTCAACGTTAAATGGATATGCATCCGACAAACTTGTTGGGGTTGTAATCGCGGTTGCGGCTAACAGATCTGCATTTGTTAGACATCTGTTGACGCTTGTTACATCGTATGGATAAATAATTGTGCTTGATGGGTTTGCATTGGTCGCTTCAAGAGTTGCTGCGGGTGTAACCGTGCGTGCTGAATGAGCCTCGCTAATTTTAATTTGGTCGAGAATATATTGAAGATCCCCGTAAGTAATATTCAAGTGACCATAGGGCATTACATACGCTTCGTGTGGTGATGGGTTTACATGGAATGCACCAGGTGCAGCGTTCGCAGTTTGTGCACCAATGCCAATGAAATAAATTGGCAGCAAGGCAGAAGCCAAGATCAACGAAATTGATCTTGTAAGTTTCTTAGAAACCTTCTGCACCGATCTCCTTAAATAACTCCAAGAAGCACCAAATTAGGCCCACTCTCATAGACCTTAGCCCCTGCAATCTATCAAGCGGGCGAATTTTGATATATCTGCCCTGACTAGAGCTTGAGTGATACCCGAACGATGGCGCCTCAGGTGTACGGGCGAAAGCTGCCTTTTCTTTGAACACCTCAACTGTGCACGATTTGAGGAACTACTATGCGCAAATGGCCAAAGTAAAGAGTCCACCAGCAGCCGAATTGCTTGGCAACAGCATCCAGAGTTGGGCGGCCACTTACGGCGTTGAGAATGATATCTACGTCAATCAAATTCAACGAGCTTTGAGTGACCGTAAAAATTGGCCAATGTGGGCATCGCTCGACCCCCTGAATTTTCTTCCAAATCCAATTGTTGACATCGACGTAAGATTTAAAAAATTACTCTTCATTCTGACCATCATTCGAAATGGACTCGTTTTTACGCCTGTGGCTCTCACTTGGCTTGCAATTAGCAAAGCCACGGCCGCCTTTGCCATATTTTCAACTAAGAATCCCAATGGAGTAGCCAACTTCCTAGATTTCTGGGAGAAAGGCTATGGAATTCTCGGAAAGGAATGGTCAATTGGAAATGTTGCATTCCTAGATTTCTTGATAATCCTTTTGATCATCACTATGACAGTTGCAACCACAATTCTGGGACGCCAAGTCGATGAGGCTCGTGAACGTGGACTTCAAGAGATTGATGATGAGCGTACGGCTATGGCGCTTGAAATATCCGAGTTCTTCTTCGATAAGCAACGAATCACGGATGTAACAATGAACCAGGGTCTTGCAAAGGCAGTCCGAGACTTGATGAACTCTGCAGATTCAATCTCTAAATCAACTTCGGAATTGAATAAGACAATTAAAGCTCTACCAGCACATAAAGAATTGATGACTGAAATCAAAAACATCAAATTGAATATTCTAAGCAAAATTAGAAACTTAGATTAATGGCACGTCGGGCCAAAGTTACCGAGTTTGAGGATGTAACCCATCTTGCTGGGTGGATGTATGCCGACTTACTTCTTGCGCTGATGGTGATTTTTCTCGCGACTATTTCATTCGTACCGCGACTCAGCTCGACCTCGGAAGGCGTAACCTCATCTTCATCTGCTCAGACTGATTTAGGGAAAAACTACAAACTGGGCTTAGCCCTTGTTTATTCATCTTTTGATCCAACCAAAATTCTTGAAGATATCCGCGCCTTTAAAGTACACGAGAGCTTGGCAGATAGTTCACAAATTCTCTATGCCCAAATAACTGGTGGGTATGCCAGCGGATCAGAAAGCGCTGAGACCGGCAGAGCCCGCGCGCTCGCATTTAGCCTCAAGTTAATTCAGTCGATTCCGGATACATTTACAAAGGCCCCTACTTATCTAGCGGCTTCAAGCAGTCTTAAATCAAATGAAATTGGCTTACGGCTAACTTTTACTGAAAAGGTTGGCTAGTTTTTAAAGTCCAACCACTGACAAGATTGCGCCAACAAATGGAACAACTGCTATTAACTTGCCAGAGATTTGATCTGTCTTAACTCTAACTAATTTCGCACCCGCTTGAAGATCAGCATTTTTACCACTGACTGCATTTACTATTGCAATGACTGGACCTTTTGCAGGAGCATCAACAGCAGAAATTACTTTTGCGCCAACAGTAAAACTTGAAGCCTTGTGATAAATAACAAGTGTAGATTTTGCCGAGCCAAGTGCATTGGTTAAACCATCCTTTGGATGGCCCCAGCGAAACCCAAGAGCGAAAAGCAGAACCAAGGCAATAAGAATTCCTGCCGCTGGTTTTACGAAACTTCTCTTCACACTCAAAGTATACCTAGCGTAAATGGATACCTAGCGCTTCTTGGCAGTTTTTTTAGAACTTTTCTTTACAGGAGCACTCTTCTTTAGGCTCTTTGATGTGCCTGCTGCTGCTGTTTTGGCGCTTTTCCTATCAACCTTTTTTTCTGCTTCCAATTTAATGCTGGTCAACCATTGCTCGATATCAAGCTCGGCCACAGATTCAACTGGGGCTAGCTCTTTCGATTTGGCAACAAGTTTGCTCTTGGTCTTCATGAATGAGGAATAAATCCCTTTTAGGTCTGGCTTCTTCAAAGCAGAAATATCAATTTTCGGAACTTTAAATGCGACTGCGCCAACTTTAGGAATAGTGAAACTAATCTTCTTTGCCCTAGTTGCGGTGGCTTCTTCGTTAACTTCATATGAAGGTTTTGTTTGTGCAGGATTCTTTGGCGTGGCCGCGGGTGCATCAGTTTGGCTGTTGCTCATACCAAGCATCAAGCGACTAGTACGTGAATCAGGGCGGCCAGTTCCTCGCCAAGTTGCAACCTCAATCACTGAACCTGAATCCATTTTTCCAACCACAAGTTTCTGGCCATCTGGTAAATCAATAACAAGTGGGTTATCTGAAAGAGGCATAGGCAGATTACTAACTGCTGGTTCCTTCTTTGGTTCTTCTTTCTTAGCCATTAGTTCTGCCCCCCTTCTTCATTGGATAAATCTACTAGGTCAATCACGGATTCGTGATTGTTATACCAACATTCGTCGAGTCAGTTCCATCTAAATCAGCAATTGCAATATCCGAGAGGTAAATCGACTTGGTTGAAACTGTCCCAAGGCAAAGCGCAGTACCTGAGGGTCTCTTATTTACTAATGTCACTGGAACTACTGGATCTGGAATGTTGTAAGAACAGGTTATAACTTCGGCGTCATATCTATCGTTAGCAGATGCGTGTTGTGTCTTGAAATAGAGTTTTAAAACTTTGCCTTTGCAAGAATCAGGAATTGAATTAACTGCAACTGAAGATATTACGAAACTGCTTCCATTAAATTCAGGTTGAATCGTGAAGTTCAAATCTGGAGCTGGTCCAGTCTGAGTTCCACAAACTGAAACTCCAACCACGCCACCTCCAAATTTTGTATCTGCGCCAGTACCTGGTGGTCCTGCTGGACCTTGTGCGCCATTTGCACCTGCCGGTCCCGCTGGTCCGGTTGCACCAGTTGCACCAGTTGCACCAGTTGCACCGGTTGCACCGGTTGCGCCAGCAGGTCCTGCTGGTCCTGCTGGTCCTGGTTCTCCCATTGGTCCTGGCGCTCCTGGCATTCCATCAATTCCATTTATTCCATTGAATCCATTTTTGCCAGCAACTCCAGCAGGTCCTGGAGCTCCTGAAGGTCCAACAAGTAAACCAAGTACTTGATTCAAATTTGAATCACTCATATTTGCAATGTTATTTCCTAGAAAGAAATCACCAATTCCAATCGGACTTGTTCCTGCTCCGAATGAGACGCCCATGCGAGTGAAGATTAAAAGAATGAGGAAGAAGACTATTTTTTTCATAGTACGACAATCTTATCGCGGCTTGATGTATCGCAGATTGAACTATAGATCGCATGTCCTATAAGCAGGAGCGCACTATAAATAATGAAGTAACGTCCCTTTTGATTAACATCGTATGGCATACCTTGGATCTGCATAAATATTCCATAGGCAAGGAAGCACATGAATAAGGCTTCAATAACAATGTTTCGTTCAACTCCACTAAAACGCTTTAGGTGTGGTTTTCCGAATCGAACCAATAGAAGAACTAGAGGTACCGAAAGAATTAGCGAACTGCTGGTTGCAAAAGATAATGACTGTGTCCACGCATATGAAATTCCGCCCAGATAAAGGGCAGTGAATAGAACTGTTCTTGGCGAAACTACCCGGGGCAAACTAAGTGTTCTGATCTGATAGTTGTCGCCACCAATATGGATATTTCTAAATAGAAACTTCTCGGCTTTGATTCGAACGAAAATGGATAAACCAACAATTAACGGTATATATAAGCGATCAACACCGAAAGATCCGATGTGGTTAGTGAAGCTATTAGTTAAGAGTGTGGCTAACAAAAATACAAAAGCGCCGATAGTGCTCGCGAAGATATCGGGAAGTTCTCTTGTGACTGTTGAAACATAACCATCTTTTTCAAGCATCTGGCGATAGAGGCTAGATATAATTCCAGGTGCAATCCATGCCATTCCAACAGCTAGAAGTCCCATAAAGGAACGAACACTTCCAACGTTTCCAATAACTGCTTGAACAAAGGAAAAACCAACACTTGCCATGAAGCCAGAATATGGATCAATGATTCCCAAGATAGCGGTGACAATAAATAGCGCTACTGAAACGTGGCTGATGCCACCACTTACTCGAGTCGATACCGCGATATAACAACCAAGAATGGTTGAAGCAATTGGCACAACAGCCCATGCAATTGGGGAAATCTTGTGAAGCATTTCGCCTTCGCGAGTCAATAAGAACTTAAAGAGTGATTTTTGAATACTTTCTACTGAACTATTTCTGAGACTGTATAGACGGGCCAAGATATTTGGCAGCTTAACAGTTCGCTTCTCTTTCAAATATTGAATCTGTTGGTATTTAGACATTCGAAGAACCGAGAGGGTTGAAATCAGGAAGATCATTACAAATAGGATTATAAAAAGCTTGATTGGGATTTCAATAAGATTGTAAGAAGTTAGCTCGACCAGGCGAATACCGGCCACAACATTTGATTTTTCAGTTTTTCCTACTGTTTGAATCGTATAAGTACCAAGTGGGAAATCGGCCGAGATATTGGTTGAAAAAACTATGTAGCCACGGGCATTTGGCTTGCTTTTAGTGAAAGTTAAATCTGGTGCAGTTGTAGAGTGCAAAATAATCTGCCAGTTTTCTGCAGTATTTCCGCCAAGCACGATGTTGTGCTCTTTGCCTCGCTCCCACGTCAACACTGGAAGATCAGCTGCAGAGGCAGATGGAATGTTCAATACAAAATAGAAACCAAGTAAGAGTGCGGCAACAAATTTATTCCGCATTCTTCATCGCATCCAAAATTAACCAGAAACCAAAGAGTGATGGCACGATCAAAAAGAGCGCTTTTGGTGTGAGCAAGTTTCCAATGAAAGGGATGATTAGCAAAACAACACCTGAAATGTCATTAAGAGTTGGGTGCTGGACATCTGGCGATGGGTTGCTATCGCCCTTAACAATAAATCCTTTGGTTGCATCGCCCCCAATAATACGGTGCGAGATCGTGGCAACAGCTGCACCGTTAAAGCGACGTGCCGTGTAAGCCACGATGTCGCCTTTTTTTGGCGCCTTATGTGCGGTGGTCGTTGTAATGATGATATCGCCAGCACTAATTACCGGTCTCATTGATCCAGTCATAACAATTCGCGCCTTCAATGTCCCAGTAAATGAGAAGAAGGAAAAAGTCAGAAGAATTACTGCAAAGAAATAACCAAACCACTTCATGTAAGCACGTATTTTTTGGTATCTAGCAACCGGTGCTGATGCCAAACGCTCTGGTGGAGCGTCAACAAACAATCGAGCTTTGCTTTGTGTAATTCCTCGGGCATTAATCAGAGCAGTCTTCTCACCTGTTGCACTTGATACCGTGAGCAATACATTTGAATCTGGATGTATTGAAGTTCCCTCAACCCAGATTTCATGGCCCGTGGATTCGTCAAATACCTCTTGGCGAATCTCGGACATTGGTGCTCCTAGGGGTTAAAGAGTTGGAAGCCAAAGTTACTGTTAAATGGCTGAGCCGCTTAAAAGTAATTAGTTGGTCAATACTCCAGAGCCTGCTCCATTGCCCCACAGGTTGTAGCCATTTACATCTTCTTTGGTTTCAATAATAATTTTTGAAACATCAGATGCTTTGATTAGCCAAGGACTAGGAAGAGTCAATGTAAAACTTCCGGCATCTGGAACTGAATGATCTGGAGTAACCCACACATTTGTAGAGTCGGTTCCATCCATTGGAATTGGTCCAGCTGCTGTATCGAACCAAACCATCGCACCGGTCGCCTGGTAGGCACCAGCATTTGGATCTGAGCAAAGAAGTTTTGTATTAGCGGCAGTAGGACAACCATCTGGGAACCAGACGTTTGCAATACCTGCAGTACCAACTCCGCTGGCAAGAGAAGTTGCCATATCCGCATCCATTGGTAGTGCGTTAGGCGTCAAAGCATTATCAAAAATTGAAACAGCAAAATCCACGCCAGCACATGCGCTTGGAATTCCAGTTACCTTGATTTGGCCAACATAAAAAGCTTGAGCAGGAACTGGATCAGTATTATCGAATACCGATACTGGAGTTACGTGAACTGTCTGCTGCGAACCGCCGCAGTAAACAGTTGTGCTAATTCCTTGACCGAATTCAGTTGCAGCACCATTGTTCAAAGTAATAGTTGACGCAAGTGTTGAACCAACGCCAAGAACAGCAGCAACTAAACCAATACCAATCCATACTTTTACAGCGCGCTTGTTGCGAGGTGCACGACCTCCGCTACCGGCGTTGAATTCTAGATTAAGTATCGACATTGTTTATTCCTTAGAACCTTGTTCCGCTGTGAGCTGAAGAAACTAAAGTTACGTAGTCAATATCGTTTGTAAAGTTTGTACTGATCTCGAAATCGTTAACTCCGATGAAAGTTCCCAAGTCAAGCCACAAAGTTCGAGTTTTGCTGTCACACTGATAATCAGACACATGAGTAATTGCTGTGACAGTTAAATCTTCACATGCGATTGCCTGTATCGCATGAGTATCTTCACGTTCGTCGGAATTCGTATCGAATTTTTTGAATACCTGAAATCCAAAATCTGCACCGCTGCAACTATCGCTTACTTCAGAAATCGTAACTGATGTAGTTCTGAAAACCGGATTTTCACCGTCAAGTGATACCGAACCGGTTGCTTCTGGCGAAACAATTACATTTGGATCACAGTTTGTAACTTGCGCGACACCTTGACCCAATGAAACTGTTGGGATTGTGATTGTGCTGCTCGCAAATGCGGTACCAACACCCATCAATGTTGCAACTAAACCAATTGCTAGCCAGCCTTTAGATGCGCGCTTGCGTTTTGGCGCAGGAACATCCGATTCATCAAAGCGCAATATCTCCATGGCTAACTCCTTATTTGGTTAATTTCTATGCGTTAGTTAAACACTCGATAGCAAGC
>Ga0194056_10002036_pt1 | contig 10831 bp, 10 predicted proteins | sample SepL4413m_MetaG_FD_155458 | JGI IMG/M metagenome (GOLD analysis project Ga0194056, IMG submission 155458) | Anoxic zone freshwater microbial communities from boreal shield lake in IISD Experimental Lakes Area, Ontario, Canada - Sep2016-L442-13m | ecosystem: Environmental > Aquatic > Freshwater...
GTCGTCCGCCATCGAGCGCCTTTCAAACCGACGATGGTGGCGCCCCGAACTCAACCGGGTCGTGGGCGGGTGTGTTCCTCAACGCGCGTGCTGGCTCTATTTATGCCGGCTCAAGCCAAATCCAGCGCAACATCATCGGCGAGATGGTGCTCGGCCTTCCCAAGGAACCTAAGTAGATGCAGGATCGCCGATGACCTGGCTGAGGGTGGGGTGGGCAGTGCTCGCGCGCCCACGGTTGTGGCCTACGGCGATTCGTCAGATGCGGCGCATGGCGGCACCCGGGTGGTACCGGCGTGTTCCGTTTCTGCCGCTACCCAGCGGCGACTATTTACGGTTCCGGCTCGTCACCCAGTACGGAGATCCCGGCCATCGTCCGGATCCCATCGATGTCGTCAACTATCTGTCGTGGTGTCGGCAGTGGAACAACCTAGATAGCTGAGGTCTGGTCCACATGCGCAGCGCCCTCGTGTTAAATGCCACGTACGAGCCGCTCAGCGTTGTGCCTGCACGTAGAGCTGCGTGCCTTGTGTTGGCCGAAAAGGCCGAGGTCATCGAAGACGACGGAACCTTCCTGCGTTCTGAGTCGCTCCTGCTGCGCAGCCCGCTGGTTATTCGCCTGCACTACGTGGTGAAGGTGCCGTTCCATCGCCGAACAGCGTTGTCTCGTCGAGCCGTCTTTGTGCGAGACGAGCACCGTTGCCAATATTGCGGCGCTCACGCTGACTCGATCGACCATGTGGTGCCACGTTCGCGTGGCGGACCAAACGAATGGGAAAACGTTGCTGCGGCGTGCCGGCCATGTAATGCCCACAAACGCGATCGCACACCAGAAGAGGCCAACATGCGTCTTGCCCGCGAACCGCGGGTTCCGCGCGAGCAGGCGTGGGCGGTTGTCACCGTCGGCCGTATGCCCGATGCGTGGATGCCCTATCTCACCAGTGTGTGGTAAACGGCGCAGGTCGGGGCATGCTGGCAACCGTGTGGCAGATCGAGCAGTTCAGCGGAAGTGCTGGCGACTTTCATCAGCGTGATCTGCCCAACGTGATCACTCCCACCGTGTGGTGGTTTGATATCGATCATTCGGCCGTGGTGCTCGGGTCGTCACAGCCGATCAGCGATATTGACGTAGTGGCGTGTGCCCAGGCCGGCATCGACATTGTTCGGCGGCGCAGCGGCGGGGGAGCAGTGTTGCTCGAACCGGGCGATGTGGTGTGGGCCGATGTGCTGATCCCTGCAGGTCACCAGCTATGGACCGCCGATGTGAGTTCGTCGGCGTGGTGGCTCGGAGAAGCGTGGCGAAGTGCGCTGAACTCGCTCGGTATGCACGGTCTGAGTGTGCATACAGCGCCGATTCGGCATACCGAATGGTCTCGACGGATGTGCTTTGCCGGCGTCGGCGGGGGCGAGGTGATGCTGGGCGACCGCAAGGTTGTGGGCGTCAGCCAGCGTCGCACCCGCGCCGGAGCCCGCTTTCAGTGCGCGTATTACCAGCAGTGGCGGCCGATCACCCATGAGCTGGTGTTCGGTTCGTCGGGTCCCAGAGCCAATGAACTGGTCGATCTGGTGGCGCCCGTGGCGGTGTCGACTGCGGCAGTGCGCCAGGCGTTGCTGCTCGCATTGAACTCGCTCGGCTAGTCCGGCCTCGGCAGCCGCTGAAGCCGGGGAGATACCTCCACTCTTCCCCACTGCGCTTTCGCGCTCTCTGCGCGAAGCATTTTCGTTGTTTCCTGCGTGTTCGCGCTCTCTGCGCGCACTTTTTTCGATTTGACCACCGAATTTTTTGGAAAAGTGGGGAATTTCTATTGACTTTTGGGGCTGAGTGGGGCATTGTGGGGACATGTAGGGACCCGACCTACGTGAGGCAGCGATTCGGGAAGTCATCGAAGGGCACGTGCAGAAGTTTCTTGGCGTTTTTGAACGACAACTCGACGTAAAAGGTCGATTGGCGCTTCCTGCCACGTTTCGAGCGCGCCTGGGCACGAGCTGCTACCTCACGTTGGGAACCGACAACAGCATCGAGGTCTTCACGACCGAGAAGTTCGAAGAGGAGGCAGATCGGATGCAAGCACTTCAAGCACGAGGCGAAATCAGCATGGATCGCCTTCGTGCGTTCTCAGCCCGGGCCACCGCCATCGAACCCGACGCACAGGGTCGCATCTACCTCGACGAGCGTCTGCGCCAGCACGCCCGACTCGACGTGAAAGGCCCCGCCATCGTGATGGGTCGCCTCGACCGAATCGAGATCTGTTCAGTCGACCGCCACGAACGCAGCATGACCGCTGGCGAGCAGGAGTTCTCAGAGTCAGCGCTCTGAGTCCTGCACCGATCACACCACACCCAACGACCGACGAAAGCGAGAACGAAGGCCCGAACAACACACGACAAACACCAGACAGGTACCGATGAGTTCCGCTCATCGGCAGTCTCCCGGTTGACAAGATGCAGCACACTCCACCCGCTCACATCTCGTTCATCCCGGGGAGAAATCCCGGCGACAATCGTTCACCGGGGGGCTGCCGATCAGCGGAGCGCAAGTGCGAGGAAGCCCCGTGAAGACCAGTAGCTCAGGCAAGGACAATCGAGTGAATGAAGCAGCAGCGCCACAGAGCGCTGGCTTTCATCACCTGCCGGTCATGGCCGCCGAGATTGTTGCCGTCTTCGCCGAGGTCACCGACGGAGTGGTGCTCGACGCCACTCTGGGCGGGGGAGGGCATGCAGAAATGCTGCTCGAAGCCCATCCGCACCTGAACATCCTTGGTATCGATCGGGATCAGACGGCGTTGGCAGCAGCTACCGCCCGCCTGAGCCGGTTTGGTGACCGTGTCCAGACAGTTCATTGTCGATTCGACCACCTTCGCGACGCCATGAAGACCGCCAATGTTGCAACGCTCAACGGGGCGCTGTTCGACCTTGGTGTTTCGTCGCCGCAGCTTGACCGTGTCGAGCGTGGATTTTCTTACCGTAACGACGCCCCACTCGATATGCGCATGGACCTGACGGAACCATGGTCTGCAGTCGACGTCGTGAACGGTTATACCGAACAGGAACTCACCAGAGTGCTGTTCGAGTATGGCGACGAGCGATTTGCCCCCCGAATCGCTCGAGCCATCATCTCCCACCGGCCGATCGAATCGACCAGTGAACTCGCCGACATCATCGTGTCGGCGATCCCCGCTGCGGCACGCCGCACCGGTGGCCATCCGGCCAAGCGTTCGTTCCAGGCGATTCGCATTGCCGTGAACCATGAGCTTGAGATCCTGCCGGCGGCCATCGATGCAGCCATTGCGGCCACTGCAGTCGGTGGCCGTATCGCCGTGCTGTCGTACCACTCGGGCGAGGACCGCATCGTGAAAGAGCGATTCCGTGCAGCCGAAACCGGCGGATGCGCATGCCCAACCGGGTTGCCATGCGTGTGTGGAGCCGTGCGAACCGTTCGTTTAGTGCGTCGGGTCCCCAAGACTCCATCGGCCGCTGAGATGGCAAGCAACCGGCGCGCCGCTTCTGCGCGCTTGCGAGTAGTCGAACGAATTGCAGCACCGGTCTGATGGCTGCTGTCACTCCACTTCACGATCCGTTACTCGGCGGATCATTGCCCCGCGATGGGGCGCGCCGCGCAGCGCCAGTTACTCAGCGCACGCCGCGCCCAGAGCTTCAGGTGGTTCCCCGCCGCCGTCGCACTGCGAGCATCATGGCGCTCGGCTGCATGTTGTTGTTTGCGATGCTGCTCGGCACCGTTGCGTTGCAGACCCGCATCGCTCAGAACCAACTTGCTCTCGACAAGACCGACCACGCCGTGAAGGTTGCTCGCGAGCGGTACGACCTGTTGCGCCGAGCGCGTGCCGAACTTCGCTCACCCAACCGCTTGGCGGTTGAGGCCAATCGCCTTGGCATGGTTCCCGCTGACAAGGGCGAGTTCATGACAATCTCCCCAGCGACGGTTGCGCACTTGATGGCTACGTCGGGGTGGCTGGCCAATAACCCGGCCCAGAACAGTGTTTCGTCGCTTGAGCAGTTCGGCGAAGTGAAGGCCGTCGCCGGAGGCGCTCCATGATCGACGAACGCGTCATGCCCACTACTCGTACGCGCACTCGCACGTCGGCTTCAACAGCCGCTCGAGGCACTCGCTCGCACGGCCCGGTTCCGGGTCGAGCGTCTACAGGCGTGGCGCCTCGTCCGGCACATTCATCTCCGTCGTCGCGAACCGTTCCGTCGTCGCGAACCGTTCCGTCGTCGCGAACCGTTCCGTCGTCGCGAACCAGTCCGTCGTCGCGTGATCGTCACGCAACGCCTCAGCCGCAACGCAGCACCCGCAGCGCAGCAACGACACAGTCGGCGCGCCGGCCGGCTACTCGAGCGGCAGCAACCCGCAATGCTCGTCCTCTTCAGAAGCGCACGATTCGCCAGCGCGCCGAGTCACGTGGCTACTTCACCGCCGGAAGCACTCACAAGCGATTGATCATCGTGTTGCTTGTGGTCGCGTTGGTGTTCGGCTACGTGCTTGTGCACGTCGCTCAATTGCAGACCGTCGACGCCGAGACCTATACGCGGGCAGGCACATCGCAGCGAACCCAAGATGCTGTATTACATGCCAGTCGGGGAGTGATCTTCGATCGCAATGGCGATGAACTCGCCCTGTCAGTTCCGGCCACCACGATCTTCGTGAATCCAAAGCTTGTTGGCGATCCAGCAGGCACAGCTGCGGCATTGGCAACGATGCTCGGGTTGTCGCCCGACAAACAGCAGTCGCTCGCCGTTGCAATAGCAAACAAGGACAAGAGCTTTGTATATGTGGCTCGACAGATTGATGACCAAAAAGCTGCCGCAGTTACGGCGCTGAAGCTTGCTGGTGTTGATTCGTATCGCGAAAGCAGTCGGGTCATTCCTGGCGGCGATCTCGCGAAGAGCGTGATCGGACGCACGAATACCGATGGCATGGGCACGGCAGGACTCGAGCAGCAATACGACAGTCTGCTCACCGGTGTCGATGGCGAATTGGTTCGCCAACACGACAAGAGCGGTCACTCGATTCCGGGCTCCGGCACCGTCACCGTGGCAGCGGTTCCGGGCAAGGACATTGTGCTGACCATCGATCGGTCGATTCAGTTCTCGCTCGAGCAGGCGCTGCTGAAGCGCGCCAGCGAGCTGGGCGCTCGAGGTGGCACAGCAATTGTTGAGGAGACAGGCACCGGCAACATCTTGGCGATGGCCAGCGTGCGCCGCGACGATCTCGGTGTCTACCGAGTGACAGTTGCCAACGTGGCTGCTGTCGACTCATATGAGCCAGGCTCAGTTGCCAAGGTCATCACGATTGCAGCCGGACTCAACGAGCGTGTTGTCACCCCTGAGTCGGTACTGAGTGTCGAGGGTAAGCACACCTACGACGCTGGAACGCCCTACAAGTTCACGATCACCGATGCAGAGTCGCACCCAACAATGGACATGACGGTTCGTGACATTCTCGTGCACTCATCAAACATGGGAACTATTGGTGTGTCCGCGATGATCGGCTCGGCCAAGCAGTACGGCTACATGCGCTCGTTCGGTCTTGGTGAGCGCTCGGCGCTCAACTTCCCTGGCGAGTCTCAGGGCATCTTGAAGCCATGGCAGAAATGGCGCGGCACTGAGAACCAGACGCCGTCATATGGCTACGGCGTTGCCGCCAGCGCCATTCAGTTGGTTGGCGCTATCAACACCATCGCGAATGGCGGCGTGTACATCGCTCCTCGGCTCGTGCAAGCCACGGTCGGTTCTGACGGTAAGCAACAGCCCGCTGCCCCCGCCGCGAGTCGCCGTGTGGTGAGGCCTGAGACCGCAGCCTCAATGAACCTGCTGATGCGGCAGGTTGTGTGCGATGGAACGGCCAAGAAGGCTCAGGTGGATGGCATCACCATCGCCGGTAAAACCGGAACAGGCATCAAGGCCGTTGCTGGCCAGTACGGCACCAGCGCTGCGTCGAAGGCGTACTACTCGTCCTTCGTTGGTTTCTTCCCCGCTGAAGCTCCAAAGGTCACGACACTGATCTCAATCGACGAGCCGCCAGCCGGAAGTATCGATCGCTTTGGTGGAACCGCAGCGGCTCCGGTCTTCCAAGATGTTGTGCCAACGATCATGCATCAACTCGGCATTCAGCCCCCCACCAGCACCGGCGGATGCCCGGCGAAATGATGGCCGGGCGATGAGCGGGTCTTCGTCCGATCAACTTTCAGAAATTCTTGCTCGCACTCCAGATGTGCGTGTGCGCGAACTGATTCCAGGCGCTTCAGTTGTTGACCCCGTAATCACTGATGTTGCGTTCGACTCGCGTCGGGTCAAGCCCGGCTCAATGTTCTTTTGTTCGCCTGGCGACCGCGTCGACGGCCATGAGTTTGCGGCATCTGCGGTAACAGCCGGAGCGGCTGCGCTGGTCGTTGAGCGCAAGCTCGACAATGTCGGCGACGCAGTGCAGATTCTGGTTGATCAGACCCGGCCCGCCATGGCGCGCTTGTCGAGTGCATTCTTTGGATACCCGAGCCGCGAGCTTGATGTCGTGGGCATCACCGGTACGAACGGCAAGACGACCACGGCGCACATCCTCACATGCGCGTTGAACCACCTTGGCTCGCCAACGGGCACCATCGGCACGTTGTTCGGCGCGCACACAACGCCAGAAGCCCCTGATCTGCAACGTCGACTTGCCGAGTTCAAAGCGCAGGGATGCGCAACGGTTGCGATGGAAGTCTCTTCGCATGCGCTCGCGCTCGACCGCGTGCTTGGCACGCAGTTTCGCGTTGCAGTATTCACTAGTTTCGGTATCGACCATCTCGATCTGCACGGCACGCCCGAACGATATTTTGCGGCGAAGGCACGGCTGTTCGAGTCCGATCTCAGTGAGCACGGCGTCGTCAACGTCGACGATGTGCACGGACGTCTGCTCGTCGACACGGTGTCGATTCCTACGTCGCCGTTCTCACGCAACGATGCGGTTGATCTTGAACTCGGCTCGTTCGAGCACTCGTACACGTGGCGCGGTCAACGCATTCGTGTGGCGCTCGGCGGCGCGTTCAATGTGATGAATAGCCTCGCGGCGGTCACCACGCTCGACGTGCTTGGTTTCGATCTTGCCGATATCGCTGAAGCGGTTGCAACAACTACTCAAGTGCCGGGCCGATTCGAACGAGTAGATGCCGGGCAGGACTTTGAAGTGATTGTCGATTTTGCCCATACGCCCGACGCTCTTCGTGAGGTCATTGCGAGCGCGCGCCAAGTTGCGGGCGGTCATCGGGTCATAGTGGTGTTCGGCTGTGGCGGGGATCGCGATCAGCAAAAACGTCCGCTGATGGGGTTCGAAGCTGTCACGGCGGCAGATCAAGTAGTGGTCACCTCAGATAACCCCCGCTCAGAGGTACCGCTCGCGATCATCAATGACATCATTGCGGGAGTGCCTGACGACTACCGTGAGAAGGCCGTGGTGGAGCCAGATCGTCTTGCCGCCATAGCCATTGCCCTCCGGTCCGCCGGTACGGGTGATGTCGTGATCATTGCTGGAAAGGGTCACGAAACCACACAAACAGTTCACACCACCGTTTCGTTCTTCGACGACCGAATTGCTGCTCGAACCCTGCTGGAGAACATGTCGTGATTGCCATAATTTTTGCCGGAGCTACTGCGATGGTGGTGTCGATGTTCGGTACACGCATCGTCATTTCGTTTTTTCGGGCGAGTGGCAAGGGTCAGCCGATTCTGGGCAAGGAAGACAATGGCCCAGAGCATCACATGAGCAAGGCCGGCACACCCACCATGGGAGGCCTGGCCATTGTTGCCGCGGCCTTTGCCGGGTGGATGGTGGCTCACGTTCGCGATCTCGCTTTTTCGCGACAGGCCGAGATTGCGTGGATCGCCATTCTCGTGATGGCGGGAATGGGCTTTATCGACGACTACCTCAAGGTGAAGCGCGCGCACAACCGTGGTCTGTTCTGGAAGAAGAAGAGTTACATCACCTTCGGGCTGAGCGCGTTGTTCGCATTGTGGTTGGTGAGCGCTACGAGCATCAGCACCACATTGTCGTTCACGCGGGCCGACCTACCCGATTGGCACATGCCGTGGTACGTCTGGGTGCTTTGGGCGGCCACGATGATTTGGGCCACGAGCAACGCTGTCAATGTCACCGATGGGCTCGATGGATTAGCTGCGGGCTCAGCGATGATGGGTTTTTTGGCGTTCACCATTATTGGCTACGTGGCGCTTCGCTATCGCGGTATCTATGCCGATGTGGTCAACCCGCTCGACTTGGCCGTGCTCGCCGCAGCCTTCGCAGGTGCGTGCGGAGGCTTTCTGTGGTTCAACGCCGCGCCAGCGCGGATCTTTATGGGCGACGTCGGTGCGCTTGCGCTCGGTACTGCACTGGCCCTGCTGGCGCTCACGCTCAACACTCACCTGTTGTTGATTCTGATTTGCGGTATCAACGTGATCGAGGCTGGCTCGGTAGGCATTCAGATGACAGTGTTCAAGGCCAGCGGCCGCAAGAAGCGTCTGTTCAAGATGTCACCCATTCATCATCACTTCGAACTGCTTGGTTGGCCCGAGACCACGGTGATCGTTCGGTTCTGGCTGATCTCGGGTATCTGCGTTGCGAGCGCGCTGGCGTTGTTCATCGCTGACTTCACCAAGCAGGTACATGGCTGATGCCTCGCGTGTTGGTGTACGGCGTTGCCATTGCGGGCACGGCAACGATTCGGGCACTGGTGCAACGTGGCTACACCGTTGTTGCAGCAGATGATTCGATAAACGACGCCAAGGTCGCTGTTGCTCACCAGTACGGCATTGACCTCGTTGCGTCTCCTGATGAAGCGACCATTCAGCGTTTAGTAGCCGACTGCGACTTTGTGGCGCCTGCCCCCGGTGTGCCGGAAACGCACGCGGTGGTCGTTGCAGCATTGGCGTTGAGTAAGCCGTTGCGCACAGAGATTGACCTTGCCTACGAGTGGGAACAACAACGCAGTGGCGGACCGCGGCCGATGCTGGCGGTCACCGGCACCGATGGCAAGACCACGACCACGTTGCTCGCCACCGACATGCTCATCGCCGGCGGACTCAATGCTGTCGCTGTCGGCAACACCGACATTCCACTCATTGAGGCAATCGGTGATCCGTCTCGCGACGCCTTTGTCGTTGAGTGCAGCAGCTTTCGATTGAGTTGGACCACGATGTTTCGCGCCGAAGCTGCTGCGTGGCTCAACCTCGCTCCCGATCACCTCAACTGGCACGCCGACCTTGCGAGCTACGAAGCCGCCAAGGCGCGTCTCTGGCTCCATCAACGCCCCGACGACGTTGCTCTTGGCTTCGCCGACGACCCCGTCGTTATGCGACATCTCGATGGGGTTCGCGGACGTCGCCTGAGCTTTGGACTTACTGGCGCCGACTATCGCTGCGAACGCCTGCCAGTTGTGGGCGGGGCACTGGTTGGCCCGCGGGGCACGTTGTGCTCGGTCGATGAAATGCGCCGGTCGTTGCCCCACGACATCACCAATGCTCTCGCGGCGGCAGCGCTGGTTGAGCAGAGCGGACTTGCTGGCACGGCTGCGATTGCAACGGCGCTGCGCTCGTTTGCTGGGCCACCGCACCGTATTGAGCCGGTTGGTGACGGCGACGGCGTGCACTGGTATAACGACTCAAAGGCAACCACGCCTCATGCTGCGCTCACCGCGATTCGAGCGTTTAACCATCTGGTGCTCATCGCTGGTGGTCGCAACAAGGGTCTCGATCTGGCCTCGCTTGCGTCTGAGCCACAACGCATGCGCGGTGTTGTAGCCATCGGCGAATCAAGCGACATCATCGCCGACGCGTTCACCGGGATCTGCCCGATTCAGCGAGCAACGTCAATGCGCGAGGCTGTCGAAATCGCAGGCTCAATGGCACGTAGTGGCGATGCCGTTGTGCTGTCTCCGGGGTGCGCCAGTTTCGACTGGTATCCCGATGGCGGCTACCCGGCACGCGGTGATGACTATCGTGAGTGCGTGCATGCGTATCTGGGCGAGGGGCGAATGACCTGATGAGCACTTCGTCAACAATGATGAGCGAGCGCCGACGCCAGGCCCTTGAGCGGATGTCCGCTCAGCGTCAGCGTCCCGACCGAGGTTCGAATCGCAAGCCGATGGGGCCACCGTCTACGTCGTTCTATGTGATTGCCTTCATCGTGACGGGTCTCACGATGCTTGGCTTGGTCATGGTCTTTTCGGCCTCTGCGATTACCTCGTTCCATCGCGGTAACTCGCCGTGGCGTTTGTTTAACCGCCAGCTGATCTGGGCCGTATGTGGTGGCGCAGCGATGATCGTCGCGGCCAAGGTGCCGTACTACAAATGGCGTCGTTTCGCCGGAGCCTTGCTTTCGGTCACCTTGGGGCTGATGTTCTTGCCGTTCGTTCCTGGCCTCGGCCGATCGGTCAACGAATCGCGCGCGTGGGTCTTTATCGGGCCGATCGGATTCCAGCCGTCTGAGTTTCTCAAAGTTGGCGTCATCGTCTACGGGGCGCATGTTCTGGCCCGCAGTAGCAATGACATGTCGAAGTTTTGGCCAACCGTAAAGCCGCTCGCTTTGGCTGGCGGGTCTGGGGTTGTGTTGTGTGCGCTGCAGGGCGACCTTGGGTCGGCCATCGTGTTGGCAGCGATTCTCTTTGCCGTGGTGTTCATTGCGGGAAGTCCAATTGTGCCCATGGCCATTTGCGGCGTCGGCGCAACGGCAGCCCTTGGCGTTCTGATCTTCAGCAGCACGCGTCGCTTCAATCGCTTCACGGCGTTTCTCGACATCACTGCTCACAAGGATCACTTGAGCTATCAGGTGTACCAAGCAATGATC
>Ga0194056_10002037_pt1 | contig 10829 bp, 10 predicted proteins | sample SepL4413m_MetaG_FD_155458 | JGI IMG/M metagenome (GOLD analysis project Ga0194056, IMG submission 155458) | Anoxic zone freshwater microbial communities from boreal shield lake in IISD Experimental Lakes Area, Ontario, Canada - Sep2016-L442-13m | ecosystem: Environmental > Aquatic > Freshwater...
GCGTTTAATAGTTTCTTCAATTGCATCTAAGTTCTCACGGCCAAGGCGCTCAATTGTTTCCATCTCATCGCGAAATCTGCTGTATCCATTAACAAAACCATGTGTGAGAGAGGTGCTACAAAATCCTCCATTACGACCAGAAGCGCCAGCGCCAGTTTCTCGTTGTTCAATGATCACAACTTCGCGATTGGGATCACGTTCTTTTGCAAGTAGCGCAGTCCATAAACCTGTGTAACCAGCGCCGACGATACATAAATCTGCAGTGACATCACCAATAAGTGCAGAGTGTGACTGTGGTTCTAATGGGTCAGCATCAAGCCAATAAAGAAGTGGTTGAAGGTGAGCTAAATGGGTAAGGACAGTAGGGTCGATGGTGGCCATCGCGTAGCCGGCTTATCGCCGGACTCACCCCTTACATCTATGAATAGCGGGCCCGGGTCCTCCGGAGTCCTACCCAAAAGTGTTAAACCCTTCGATTTAATTTTGCACTTTCGTTGTTGCCAATATAGCGACTAAACGCGATTCTTTCTACTGGACACGAACTGACTCGTTAAAACAATGCCTAACGCAAGTAAAAACATGAGCGAACCGATTACGTTGGCTTGGGCAGGAATACCTCGTGCGGAAGATATATAGACAAACTTTGGGAATGTAGTCAGCGTCCCAGAGTTGAAGTTGGTAATAATGAAATCATCAAATGAAAGTGAAAACGCCAAAAGCGCTGCTCCAAAAATTCCCGGCATAACGAGTGGCAGTGTAATTTTTCTAAAGGTTTCCACTTCGCTCGCATAAAGATCCATAGCAGCTTCCTCTAACTTAGGATCCAAGCTTGCAATGCGTGCCTTAACTGTTACTACAACGAAAGAAATACAGAACATGACGTGCGCAATAACAGTTGGCCAAAAACCAGGATTAATACCCAAATTAAGGAACATGGCCAAGAGTGAGGCACCCAAAACAATTTCTGGGGTTGCCATTGGCAGGAAAATTAAAATGTTAACTGTAGAGCGGCCTCTAAAACGATGACGACCAAGCGCGAAAGCAATCATGGTTCCGAGAATTGTTGCCAAGAGTGTGGCAATGAAACCAATCTTGAGTGAGTTTCCTAGGGCGGTACAAACATCTGGTGCGCCACATGGGTTCTTCCAATTGTTCAGCGTGAAGCCCCGCCAGGTTAAATTACTTTTGCCTGCATCGTTAAATGAAAACGCCATCGTGTATGCGATGGGAATGAATAAATAAACAAATGCCAAAAAGGCGTAGATCTTGATGAGGTTCTTTGATAGCCAGCGTTTCATACGAGTTCGTCCGTACCTGCTCGGCGCACATACACCACAACAAGAATCAAAATCGCTGCCATCAGGAGGAATGAAAGAGCGGCAGCTGTTGGGTAATCAACTATTTCAAAGAAGCGAGATTCGATGACATTACCGATCATTTTCGTTTTAGGATTTCCAAGCAACGTTGCGTTGATGTAATCACCTGCTGCTGGAATGAATGTCAGGAGCGTTCCCGCCACAACCCCAGGAAGGGATAGAGGGAATGTAACTATTCGAAAGGTTGTAATTGCATTGGCATAGAGATCCCCGGCAGCTTCCATAGTGCGAGGGTCAATGCGCTCAAGGCTTGCATAAAGCGGCAACGTCATAAAAGGCAAGAAGTTATATGTCATACCTGTCACTACAGCAAAAGCGCTTGCCGTTAAGCCTGATTGTGGGGAAAGAATGTGGAGCCAACGCAACACCGTAACTATTGGGCCTTCATTACCAAGAATCTGTTTCCAAGCGATAGTGCGTAATAAGAAAGAAGTAAAAAATGGTGCAACAACCAGCACAAGAAGCAGATTCTTCCATTTGCCTGATTTAAATGCGATTGCATAAGCAAGTGGGTATGAAATTGCCAAAGCCAAAAGGGTTGCAATGAGTGCATAGACAATGGAGCGAGCAAACTGATCGCGCGCACCAGAAATTGCATCAATGTAATTGGCAAATCTAAATGTTTGAACGTAAGAACCAATTTCCCCAGTATCAGTTGGGGTTTGAGTACTAGTACTGGCTAAGTTAACAAGCGGGTAAATAAAGAAAAAAGCTAACCAAGCAAGGCCAGGTAGTAGAAGTAAATAAGGAGTGCTCGGGCGTTTAATCCCGCGGACAATACTCGACCTCTTGGCAGCCGATGCTACAAATGCCATTACAACTCGTCTGGATTTACGGACGTACCAGCGTCAACATCGGATCTTCCATCAAGTGCAAATGTAAAACTAGGTTTCCATGAAAGTGTGACCGTGTCACCCTTCTGCAAATGCGAAGCGCCTCCATCGTTTTGTTCAAATACTGAAAGTTCTTGACCCCAAGGCATTTGAATTTGGAACTGCGTGCTTACTCCAACAAATGAAATATCTGTGATGACTCCCCCACCGAATGAATTCGCCTCTGCATGTTCTATAGAAATCTTCTCTGGTCGAATTCCAATCAACACACTCTTTTCAGAATTATCCTTGGCAAAGTTACGTGAAGCTGGAACGCTAATTTTATTTCCATGTACAGAAACCTGGAGGTCACTTCCGTCGCTTCCGACCACTGTTCCCTTTACCAAATTTGATTGACCCAGAAAGTTCGCGACGAAAACCGTGCGTGGAGACTCGTAAAGTTCCACAGGAGTGCCCATCTGCTCGATACGTCCTTCATTCATAACGGCAATGGTGTCTGCCATTGTCATAGCTTCTTCTTGATCGTGAGTAACGTGAACGAATGTCAGACCAACCTCAGTTTGAATCCATTTGAGTTCAATTTGCATTTGACGACGCAACTTGAGGTCAAGTGCACCTAGTGGCTCATCGAGCAGTAATAACGCGGGGCGATTAACAATGGCACGGGCAACGGCAATTCGCTGCTGCTGTCCACCAGAGAGTTGTACTGGTTTTCTTTGAGCTAAGTGCCCCAACTCGACAAGTGCCAAAACTTTAGTCACCGCCTCTGTTACATCTTTAATTCCACGGCGACGAAGTCCAAATGCCACATTTTCGAAAATTGTTAAATGTGGAAAGAGTGCATAATTTTGAAACACAGTATTCACTGGGCGTGAGTATGGCTTGGTGTAAGTAATATCTGTATTTCCAATAGCAATCTTTCCAGACGTTGGTTCTTCTAATCCGGCGATCATGCGAAGAGTTGTCGTCTTGCCGCATCCAGATGGCCCAAGGAGTGCAAAGAATGATCCTTCTGGAATAACTAATGAAAGGTCATCTACTGCTTTAAAATCTCCAAATGCTTTCGTTAAGTTCGAAAGTTTAAGATCGCCTTTAGTAGACGCTGCTGCATCTACCACTAGTTGCCTGTAGCTTTTTGGAAAGCAGCTTGATATTTAGTCTCATCAGCTGGGGAAAGTGCAGCAAAGACTTTCACTTTTGAAAGAGCAACATCGTCAGGGAAAATGAATGGACTCTTTGCGAGAACCGGATCAATTTTTTCCATTTCTGCTTGTGCTCCCTGTACTGGGCAGATGTAATTCACATACGCTGCAACTTGAGCTGCTACTGCAGGCTCGTAGTAATAATTCATTACTGTTTCAGCATTCTTTTTGTGAGTTGATGTTGATGGAATCATCATGTTGTCACTCCAAAGCGTGCCACCGCTTTCTGGAACTGCGAATTCGAACTTACCCTTATTTTCAGTGGCCAGCTGAAATACGTCGCCAGACCAGCCAATAACAGCGATGGCATCGCCTGAAATAAGGTCCTCTTTATAAGAGTTTCCCTTTACTTGGCGAATAAATCCGTCTGAAATCTTCTTTTCTAAGAAATCAATTCCATTCATGAATTGATCTTCAGTAAACGAACCAGAAATATCTACGCCTTGATATTGCATGATGATTCCCATGGTGTCGCGCATTTCTGAAAGGACTTCAATGCGCCCCTTATTGGCGGGAGCAAATAAGTCATCAAGTGTATGAACGCCTTTAGGCAACTTCTCTTTATTCCAGCCAAAACCTGCGAAACCAGTTTGCCATGTAAGCGAGTTGTTTCTACCTGGGTCAAATCCAACATTTGCCAACGCTGGGAGAATATTTTTCTTGTTAGGAACATTTGCCTCATCGATTTTTTGTGTGTAACCCAAGCGAATCCAGCGACCAGCCATCCAGTCAGTCAATGTAACTATGTCATACCCGATATCTTTTCCAAGCTTAAGTTGACCAGCAACCTTGCCGTAGAAAGTATTGTTATCGTCGACATCTTCTTTGTAGGTGATATCTAAACCAGATGATGCTTTAAGAGTCTCAAGTGTTGGGTACTTGTTTGTTTTTGAGTCGTAATCCAGATAAAGAGTCCAGTTAGCCCAACGAGCTAATTTCTCAGTTGCAGAGACATCGGTAGCTACCGCAGCTTGAGAAGTAGAAGAGGATTTAGTCCCGCAAGCAGCAAGTAGTCCTACAGCGCCTAACCCACCAGCACCTGCAATCAATCCACGACGTGAAATCTGTGCCTTTATCAGTGCACGTGTTTCTGGAGATAAATTTACTTTGTTAGGCATTACGGCTCCTTGTCGCGGTGGTAATCATGTTGGAAAGTTATCGATCCTTCAAACAATTAGTAGTGGAGTGGTGGAATTGCCTGGTGCTGATGCGTGTGAGTTTATGCCCTGAAGGATTGCTTCGTCACGCATTTCGTCACGCATTTATGCATTGAGATTGGTCATGACGTGTTTGATGCGGGTGTAGTCCTCAAATCCATAACCTGAGAGATCTTTGCCATATCCAGACCTCTTGAATCCTCCATGTGGCATTTCTGCAACAACGGGAATATGGGTATTAATCCACACGCAACCGAAGTCAAAAGCCCTGGCTAATCTCATAGCCCGACCATGGTCCCTGGTCCACACACTTGACGCTAAGCCGTAATCAACGCCATTTGCCATAGCTATCGCTTCTTCTTCTGTCGTGAATTTCTGAATCGTAATGACGGGGCCAAATATTTCATTCTGAATCATTTCGTCATCTTGCTTGAGGTCAGCCACGATTGTTGGAGGGAAGAAAAATCCCGGACGAGCGAGCGCTTTTCCGCCCGCCATAACGCGGGCATGGGAAGGTGCGCGATCTAAGAATCCACTCACCCGCGAAAGCTGATTGGCGTTGTTCACTGGGCCAACGAGAACGTCCTCATGTGGCGCACCGATTGCAATGTTGTTCTTGGCTTGGTCGGTAAGTAGGGCAACCATTTGGTCATAAACCCCAGCTTGCACAAGTACGCGAGTTGCTGCCGTGCAATCTTGTCCTGCATTGAAAAATCCTGCTATTGCAATTCCTTCAGCAGCAGATTCAAGATTGGCATCATCAAAGACAACTACAGGCGCTTTGCCTCCGAGCTCAAGATGCACTCTCTTTAATTGCTTTGCTGCAGAGCCTGCAACTTCCATTCCTGCTCGAACTGATCCAGTGATAGAAACCATTGCAGGAGTTGCATGCTCGACTAATGCACGGCCTGTATCGCGCTCTCCGCAGAGCACGTTAAATACTCCATTGGGTAAAAACTCTGACATGACTTGTGCCATGAAGACGGTGGATGCAGGAGTTGTATCACTTGGCTTCAGTACAACCGTATTTCCTGCTGCGATCGCAGGGGCCCACTTCCAGACTGCCATCATCATTGGATAATTCCAAGGAGTCACTTGTCCGCAAACACCAATCGGTTCGCGACGAATAATCGATGTCATGCCGTGCATATATTCACCGGCAGATTTGCCTTCCAAATTTCGTGCAGCACCTGCAAAGAATCGAATTTGATCAATCATCGGTGGAATTTCTTCAGACATCGTTATAGCTAAGGGTTTACCTGTATTGCGACTTTCAATAGCAACAATTTCTTCGGCACGTGATTCGAGGGCATCTGCAATTTTAAGAAGGGCTTTTTGGCGCTCACTAGGAGTTGAATCTCTCCAGCCCACAAAAGCATCTGAAGCTGCTTTCATTGCTTGATCAACGTCTGCGCTATTAGACACGGGAGCTTTGGCATACGCCTCACCTGTTGAAGGGTTGATGAGATCGCTGGTCTTTCCTGAACTGCTTGGAACTGATGCGCCGTTGACGAAATTGAGTAACTGCTCCACGAATGGTCCCCCTTATATGTGCTCCGTTGAGGGCGAGAGTACGCCTAGAACGGTTGGGGCGAAAGCCCTTTTTCTGCGAATTTAGCCGATTTTTGCCCCCTTGAGTACGGATATCGTAGTCAAATGCCCTAAAAACTGCGGATTCCTTTGCTTTTCTCTCAAAGGTGCGAGAGAGTTACCTCCGTGACTCGCAAAGAAAAACCGGTTCTCGATGACACCTCACGGGCGATCATCGAGCAGTTGCAGATCGATGGGCGAAAGCCCTATGCAGCTATCGGTCTTGCTGTGGGGCTTTCTGAAGCAGCAGTGCGCCAACGCATTGCCAAGCTCATTGGCTCCGGAGTCATGCAGGTCGTGGCCGTGACTGATCCGCTCACCGTCGGTTCGTACCGAATGGCGATGGTTGGCATCAAGGTCGAAGGAGATCTCACCACAGTTGCAGACCAGCTCTCGCACTACAAAGAGGTGGACTACGTGCTCGTCACATCAGGTGGATTTGATGTGATGGCCGAAGTGATCTGTAACGACGATGAGCATCTGCTCGAACTGCTTCAACGCATACGTGCGATCCCGCAAGTACGCAGCACCGAAAGCTTTATCTATCTGAAGTTGCGCAAGCAGCTTTATAACTGGGGAACCTAACAAATGGCTACGACGAGTACTTTCGACAATGTTCAATTCTTTGAATCAGATCTGGAATCAAATTGGTCTAACCGAGCTAAAGAGCATCTATGGATGCACTTTTCTCGAATGGGCGCATACGAGGACGGCGGTTCAATACCCATCATTGTCAAAGGTGAAGGCGCATACATTTACGATGATCGAGGCAAGCGCTATTTTGATGGCATCTCATCGTTATTCACTGTGCAAGTCGGACATGGTCGCGAAGAATTAGCTGATGCTTACGCCAAGCAAGTCAAAGAATTAGCATATTTTCCAATTTGGTCTTACGCGCACCCTCGTGCAATTGAATTGGCAGAACGACTAACAGATTTAACTCCCGGAGATCTTAACCACGTCTTCTTCTCCGCCTCCGGTGGCGAAGCTATTGAAACTGCAGCAAAACTTATTAAGCAGTACTACAAACTCACAGGCAAACCGATGAAGCACAAAATCATCAGCCGCCACGTTGCTTACCACGGCACAACACAGGGTGCGCTTTCCATCACTGGTATTCCTGCTGCGAAACAATTTTTTGAGCCACTCATCGCAGGCCACCATAAAGTTCCTAATACCAACTTCTATCGGGCTCCCCTTAATCACCGTGATTCTGTTGAAGAATTTGGCCAATGGGCGGCTAACCGCATTGAAGAAGCAATTTTATTTGAAGGTGCAGATACCGTTGCTGCAGTTTTCGTTGAACCTGTACAAAACTCTGGTGGATGTTTCCCGCCTCCTCCGGGCTATTTGCAACGTGTGCGCCAAATTTGCGATCAGTACGACGTGATGATGGTCTGCGACGAAACAATCAACGCTTTTGGTCGCGTGGGTGAATATTTTGCTTCCACTCGATACGGTGTTGTTCCAGACATTATTACTTGCGGTAAAGGAATGACTTCAGGTTACTTCCCTATGGGCGCAATGATTGCAAATGAGCGTTTGTACGAACCCTTCCGAAAAGGAACTAACACTTTCCTTCACGGATTTACATTTGGTGGCCACCCAGCTGGAGCTGCAGTAGCTCTAGCGAACCTCGACATTTTCGAGCGCGAAGGCATCAATGAAAATGTTCGAAAGAATGAACTAGCATTGAAAACAACTCTTGAAAAACTCTACGATTTGCCAATCGTTGGAGATATTCGCGGTGCCGGGTACTTCTGGGGTATTGAGATGGTGAAAGATAAAGTAACTCGCGAGACTTTTACCGCTGACGAAAGCGAGAAGTTACTCCGAGGATTCTTATCCAAGGCGCTCTTTGATAATGGTCTCTACTGCAGAGCAGACGATCGTGGAGATCCAGTTATTCAAATTGCTCCACCACTCATTTGCGATCAATCTCATTTCGATGAAATTGAATCAATTTTGCGCACAGTGCTCACTGAAGCGGCATCCATCATTCTCTGATGAGTCTCTGGTGGACGCTGGTCGATAGACCCACATTTTCTCCGGGCTCTCTCGATCGACAATGGGATGTTCTCATTGTTGGTGGCGGCTTTAGTGGTCTATGGAGCGCGCACCACTTACTCAATGCAGATCCCTCACTCAGGATTGCAATACTTGAGGCATCGCACGTTGGCTCCGGAGCAAGTGGTCGAAATGGCGGCTGGGTCTCTGCCCTTTATCCGCGCAGTGATGAAGCCCTTGCTACACACTCTTCGCCAAGTGAGATTGCCCAATTGCATGAGTGCCTTAGAAATTCTATTGATGCGATTGGTGATTTTGTAAAGAAAGAAAAAATCGATTGTGGTTTTTCCAAAGGTGGCTCTCTACTGATAGCCCGGCACAAGGCGCAACTTGCACGCCTTGTAAGTGAGATTGATGCACAAACTCATCTCTTGAGCGCCGAAGAAACTAAAGATCGCATCAATATGCATGGTGCTATCGGCGCTACGTACACTCCTCATTGCGCACGTATTAATCCGGCGCAATTAGTTGTCGCGCTTGCACAATCGCTAGAGCGACGCGGAGTAGCAATATTTGAAAATACAAAAGCGCAGATAGATGGCGATAAATCAGTAGAGGTAGGTGGGGAGAAACTTCAAGCCGCAATAGTTATTCGAGCAATTGAGGCATACAGGGAGCGCACTCGGGAGTTGATCCCGATTTACTCTCTCATGATTGCAACCGAGCCGCTGCCTCAAGAAGTTTTTGATGAGATTGGGATTGCTGGCCGTGAAACTTTTGCAGAAGCAAACCATGTAGTTTCTTATGCGCAGCGCACCCCAGATAACAGGCTTGCTATTGGCGGCCGTGGTGCACCCTATACATGGGGCTCAAAAAGAAATTCAGCAAGTGAGCGCCACAAAAAGATTCATGCGCAATTGCGTGCAATGTCTACTAGCTGGTTTCCCATCCTGAAAAAGTATGAATTCACACATGCTTGGGGTGGTGCTGTTGCAATAACTCGAGATTCTTCACCATACGCTCGCTTTAATGGTTCGTATGCCGAACTTGGAGGATATATAGGAGACGGTGTCACGCTTTCTTTTCTCGTTGCACAAACGCTAGCTGATTTGATAACAAATTCCGAAAGTGAAAGAACTCGACTTCCATTTATTCAATGGCAATCCCCTCAATGGGAAATCGAACCGTTGAGATGGCTCGGCGTTAATTCCGCTATCGTTTTATCGAGCCTTGCTGATCGGGAAGAACGATTGAGTTCACGGCCAAGCCTTCTTGCAAAAGGCCTTGGCCGTATAATGGGCACATGATGAGCAAACGCACTGAAGTACATAGATCACCGCACAAGCAAAACCATGATCCAGAAGTTGCGGCATCGATTATTTCTAGAGCACTTGTTGCCCACGTTGCCATTGCCGTTGATGGACAGCCATTTGCACTGCCTGTTGCATGTGCACCTTATAAAGATGAGTTACTTCTGCATGGTTCTAATGCATCTCGACTATTTAAAGCTTTGATGGATGGAACTCCGGCTTGCGTGACCATTACCCACATTGAGGGCCTAGTTGTAGCGAGATCTTCTTTTGAATCCTCTATGCATTATCAATCACTCATGGCGCTAGGTAGTGCTCGATTGATTGGCGAAGATGAAAAACGGCCAGCATTGCAGGCACTTACCGAGCATTTATTTCCACAACGTCCAACTGAACTTCGCGAATCAACAGTACAAGAAGTGAGCGCCACATCAATAGTTGCATTTCCTCTGAATGAAATTAGCGTGAAAGTTTCGAACGGACAACCAAAAGATAAAGATATTGATATGGACTCTGATATTTGGGCAGGCATCTTGCCTATAAAAACTTCTTACGGAGAACCAATCCCTGCCGATAACTTACGCCCAGGAATTCCAGTTCCTGATTACATTGCAACATGGGTGGTCGGTTAATCCGTTGAATAATCGATACGGATCCCTCATACTTTCCGGCATCTTTTTTGGAACTACTGGTACTGCCCAAGCACTTGGGCCCGATGGACTTTCCCCCCTTGCAGTTGGAAGTGGTCGCTTAATCTTTGGCGCACTCCTGTTGTGGATTATCACTCGCTTCACTACAAAAACAGCGATACCCATTGCAAAAAAGGATCTGTGGTTAGCCTCTATTGGATTCACTCTCTATCAACTCACTTTTTTTTCTGCAGTAAAAAGTACGGGAGTAACAATCGGCACAGTGACCGCTCTCGGCTCTGCTCCTGCGCTAACAGGGTTAATTGCATTCTTATTGAAAGGCGACAAGCCAAGCAAACGCTGGTTTCTCGCAACTGCAGTAACAACATGCGGGATAGCAGTGCTGAGTAGTGCAAAAGGTTTCTCTCACTTCAACCTCAGCGGGTTTCTACTCGCTCTCGGTGCTGGCGCTTCGTATTCACTCTTTGCTGTAGCAAGCAAAAGTGCGCTCACATCAGGAGTAGGCATTCCAGAGGCAATGACGAAAATTATTCTCCTTGCCAGCGTATTAGGTGCGCCTTTCCTATTCGTTGGCGACTTTGCTCCCTTTGTTTCATTGCACGGAATAGAAATGCTCGTCTGGCTTGGATTAATACCTACTGCCCTTGCCTACTTGGCTTATGCCTACGGTTTAACAGCAGTACAAGCCAGTACTGCATCCACAC
>Ga0194056_10002039_pt1 | contig 10812 bp, 8 predicted proteins | sample SepL4413m_MetaG_FD_155458 | JGI IMG/M metagenome (GOLD analysis project Ga0194056, IMG submission 155458) | Anoxic zone freshwater microbial communities from boreal shield lake in IISD Experimental Lakes Area, Ontario, Canada - Sep2016-L442-13m | ecosystem: Environmental > Aquatic > Freshwater >...
CAGGATACCAGTCCGGTGAACGCGATCAAAATAAAGAATAGGGGTTTCATGATCAAATAGTTTAGGCTAATAACAATAATTGAGCATTAAAGTTATAGGCTCATATGTTAAGTTTAACCCAAATGAAGAGGTTCCCACAAGCTAAATCGGGCAAATTCAGGATTAATGCGGGTTTTGTGGATTATTAAGTCTATGTTTGCACTGTGTTTTATTGCTGTAACTGCAGCCTTCAGGATAGATTCAATTCTTACAAGTTTTCTCCCGTAATAGTTTTCTCGTCTTTTTAGCCTGTTTTATTCTGTATTGCACAGGTATTTATATTTTTTATTTTTAATTATTTTTTATGAACATTTACGTGTCAAATTTAAGTTTTAACACCAATGATGCAGAATTGAATGACTTGTTTTCAAAATTTGGAACAGTTTCTTCTGCAAAGGTAATCACCGACAGAGAGACCGGAAGGTCACGCGGTTTTGGTTTTGTGGAAATGCCTTCAGAAGATGAAGGAAAAGACGCTATGCTGGGTCTGAACAACAAAGAAGTTGAAGGAAGAGCAATGTCTGTTTCTGTAGCCAAAGAAAGAGAAGAAAGAAGCAGCGGCGGCGGTGGATATTCCAACAACCGCGGTGGCGGTGGTGGAAACAGAAGGTGGTAATTTAATCATTAGCATATTTCTATGGAAGAGTTCAGTAATGAACTCTTTTTTTATGCCCATAACATTGATTTTACCACTAATTTAGCTGCCTGTAAAACAGCTATCTTGAAAAAAATATTGTTATTGGCCCTGCTGTCCTGTTCCATCAGCTCTTTTGTTTTTGCCCAGCCGTTTACCCCCGACATGAAAAAAGAAATGTGTGCAAAAGTGAAACAGGCTGCACAACATGCCTGGAAAGGCTATAAAGATTATGCCTGGGGCGCCGATGATCTTCGCCCCCTGACCCGCGAGCCCCGCAATTGGTACAATCATTCCATGCTCATGACACCGGTGGATGCTTTTGATACGTTTACCTTACTGGGTCTTACCTCGGAAGCAACAGAAGCCAAGGACCTGATCCTGACCAAACTTGATTTCAATGTCAATAATGATGTACAGGTATTTGAAGTAACGATCCGTTTGCTGGCCGGATTGATCACTGCCTATGAACTGGATGGCGACAGAAAATTCCTGCAGCTTGCTACCGACCTGGGCGATAGGATGCTACCTGTTTTTTATGGCACAGGAACCCATATGCCTTACCGTTATATTAATCTTCAGACGGGGAAAAAACGCGACAGCATCAATAATCCTGCAGAGATCGGTACCCTGATGATGGAGTTTGGTAAACTGTCATCCCTTACCGGAAATCCTAAATATTATAAGGCTGCCAAGCTGGCCATCATGGATGTTTATAACCGAAGATCTGCACTGGACCTGGTAGGCGAACAAATTGATGTAGTTACCGGAAAATGGGTAAGTACCCAAAGCCATATCAGTGGCTATATCGATTCTTATTACGAATACTTATACAAAAGCTGGAAACTATTTGGTGATCCCGATTTTAAGATCGCATTTGATACACATAATGCCGCCATCAAAAAATGGCTGATCAGCCCTACTCCCGAAGGCTCGTTTATGCGACATGTAGATATGAATACCGGAAAAGAAACGGCTACCACCTATGGCGCCCTGGATGCTTTCTATGCAGGATTGTGCGCCTATGCAGGTGATACAACTACCGCTAAATCAATACAACAGGCTAACTATTATATGTGGACGCATTTTAATCTTGAGCCAGAAGAATTTAATTATAAAACCGGCGCAGTGATCAGTCCGTATTATATCCTGCGCCCTGAGAATCTTGAAAGTTGTTTCTATTTATTTCGCTTGACCGAAAATGAAACCTATCTCTGGCAGGGAAAAAGAATGGTGGATGATATCCTTACCCATTGTAAGAATGATGTGGGTTTTGCCAGTTTAAAAAACGTAGCCACCTATGAAAAGACAAACTCCATGGAGAGTTTCTTTTTTGGGGAAACATTAAAATATGCCTACCTGATCTTTGCTCCTCCATCAGTATTGAACCTAGATAAATATGTATTGACCACAGAAGCACATCCATTTGAAATGGTAAAACATAATTTGAAGTAAATCAGTTTTTTTATGATCAAAGGGATTCAAGATTTTAAAACGGTGTTCTTTATTGGGGTGGCCGGTGTGGGCATGAGTGCCATTGCCCAGTACCTTGCCGGTATTGGAAAACAAGTTTCGGGCAGCGACCGTTTTTTTAAACCCGATGTTGAAAATGATACCCGTGATAAATTGGTGGCTGCCGGCGTACAATGTTTTTTGCAAGATGGCTCAGGTATTAATGAACATACCAACCTGATCGTAGTGTCTACCGCCATTGAAGAAACGGTGCTGGAAGTGCAGAAGGCAAGGCAAATGAATATTCCCATCATTAAAAGATCTGAGTTACTGGCCCTGATCGGGGATAGCAAAAAAACGATTGCCGTTGCCGGCACATCCGGTAAAAGCACTACCAGTGCTATGTTGTTCGATATTTTGGAATATGCCGGAATGGAACCTAGTATCATCAGTGGGGCCGGACTGGTAAGCATCATTGAAGAAGGAAAGATCGGTAATGCAAAAGTGGGCGAAGGTGATTGGCTGGTGATCGAAGCAGATGAAAGCGATGGAAGTATTGTGCAATATCATCCCGAGATCGGATTGCTCTTAAACGTCGATAAAGATCATCAGGAGATCGATGAACTGATACAACTGTTCACTACATTCAAAAAAAATACCAAAGGAAAATTCATCGTTAACCGATCGAATATTTATTCAAAGGAATTGTCTGTAGATCAGGCGCAGGATTTTTCTGTCGATGCATCACCAATTACAGGATATGTTGCCACTGATTTTCAGCAACAAGGATTTACCATAAAATTCCGTGTAAAAGACAGTCCATTCACGATCCATACTGTAGGAAAGCATAATATGGAAAATGCTTTGGCAGCCATTGCGGTTGCCAATCAGTTAGGCGTTGATCTTTCAACTTGTGCAAAGGCACTGGAGCAATACAAAGGCATTTATCGTCGCCACCAAGTGATCGGCAATAAGCATGGCGTGTGGTTAATTGATGATTATGCCCATAATCCGGTAAAATGTGCTGCGTCTATTGCTGCCTGTCAGCAGGTAGCTCCTAAGGTGATCGCCTGGTTTCAACCCCATGGGTATGGACCTACACGTTTTCTAAAAAATGATTTTATTCGTGAGATAGCAGCAGCATTAAGACCCGAAGATGAAATATGGATGAGTGAGATCTTTTATGCAGGAGGAACTGCTACCAAGGATATATCGGCCGAAGAATTAACAGATGGTATTCGGGCACTTGGGAAAAAGGCTTTTTTTGTAGCCAACCGCAGTGATTTTATTACTGCCGTGAAACCTCATTTATCAGAGAATTCTGTCTTACTTTTAATGGGTGCAAGAGACCCCGGACTAGAGCAGTTCGGAAATGAGATATGGATGCAATTGTAATATTACTAGATACATGACCACGCTGATCACGCATATACGCCATTTACTGGGAACCCATGACCCAAAGAAGCCTTTGCGTGGAAACCAATTGGCCATACTCCCGGGAATTGAAGACGCATTCTTGTTGATAGAAGATGGCATCATCACTGAATTTGGGGCCATGTTCGAATTGGAACTGAAAGTACCGCAATTACCCAAAAATATCATCGACGCAACCGGTAAATATGTATTGCCTGCATGGTGCGATAGCCATACGCATCTTGTATTTGCCGCCAGCCGCGAAGATGAATTCGTGGATAAGATAAAAGGCATGAGCTATGCCGAGATCGCCGCTAAAGGCGGTGGCATCCTGAATTCTGCAGCCAAAATGCAAAACGCCAATGAAGATGAATTATTCCTTGATGCCTGGAAACGGCTCGAGGAATTGAGTCGTCTCGGAACCGGCGCCATAGAAATAAAAAGCGGTTATGGCTTAACGGTAGAAGCAGAACTTAAAATGCTTCGGGTGATCAAGAAATTAAAGGAAAGATCTGCTCTGAGCATTCGCTCTAGTTTTCTGGGTGCCCATACTTATCCGATTGCTTATCGGGATGATCATGCCGGTTATATAGATCTGATCATACGCGAAATGCTTCCGGCGATCGCCCAAGAAAAACTGGCCGATTATATAGATGTGTTCTGCGAAACCGGTTTCTTTTCTCCAGAGGAAACGATTCGCATTTGCAAGGCCGGTAAGGAATATGGACTAAAACCCAAACTGCATGTGAATCAGCTCAACTCTATTGGTGGAATAGAAGCAGCCATCGCTTGTGATGCTGTTTCTGCGGATCATTTAGAAACCATGACCAGCAAGGATATTAGCTTATTGAGCAATTCAAATACCATTGGAACCCTTTTGCCCACGGCGGCATTTTTTCTGCGTATGCAATATCAACCGGCCCGTGAAATGATCGATGCAGGCTGTGCCATTGCACTCGCTTCAGATTTCAATCCGGGTTCTTCGCCCAGTGGTAATATGAATTTTGTGCTGGCATTAAGTTGTATTCAAATGAAATTATTGCCGGAAGAAGCCATTAATGCGGCTACCATCAATGCTGCTTTTGCCATGGAATTACAGGATCAGCTGGGCAGTATAACCATTGGTAAGCGGGCCAACCTGATCTTTACCCGGCCCATGCCTTCCATCAATTATCTGCCTTATGCTTTCGGGTCGAACCTGATCGATCAGGTGATGATCAATGGAGAATTTGTTCAATAATAAACAACCGTAAACAATTGTATTGCATGTCTTCACTAGTATAGTAGTTCATGAAATCTATTCCATCCATTTTCTTTTTTGTAATCCTGGCAAATTACGGGTTCGGTCAATCAGCTCCCATTGGTTGCGATCCCTTTAAAGCAGGCAAATTTTCCTATTTCGATAGCTTGAATCATACCATCTTTGTTACACGGAAAGCGCATAAACAGGTGGAGGTCAATTTTCAAACAAAAGTAAAAACGGTGCTGCGTATTGAGTGGTTGGATGATTGCCGGTATAGGATCACTCAAATCTGGTCAGACAGTAAATCAAAAAGAAAGGGTAATGGAAGCAGTACGGTCGTTGCGATCACAAAAATTATTGGAGATCATGCGGCCTATGAATATACCTGTAGCTGTGAAGATGTAAATTTGCAGATGCGAAATTCAGGGATCATGCGAAAAGAAAAGGATTAGTTTATCTATTAAATAGGTCATTATTAAATTAAAATAAACGGGCATTAGCCAAAAAATACAGATATATGCAACAACTGATCGAATGTGTTCCCAATTTTTCTGAAGGCAATGACCTTCAGATCATCAAGCAGATCACTAATGAAATAGAATCGGTAGAAGGAGTACGCTTGTTGAATGTAGATCCGGGTAAAGCAACCAATCGTACGGTGGTGACCCTGGTAGGATCTCCGGAAGCTGTGGTGGAAGCTGCTTTCAGGGCCATTAAAAAAGCCGGTGAACTGATCGATATGAGCGGTCATACCGGCGCACATCCGAGGATGGGCGCTACTGATGTTTGTCCGCTGATACCCATCGCCAACATCAGTATGGAAGAAACCGCTAAGTATGCTAAACAACTGGCCAAACGTGTAGGGGAGGAACTGGCCATTCCCGTTTATTTATATGAAGCCGCCCAGCCCGATACCAGCAGGAATAATTTATCGGTTATTCGTGCAGGTGAGTATGAAGGTTTTTTCAAAAAGATAAAATTACCCGAATGGAAACCCGATTTTGGTCCCGCAGAAATGGATGCCAAACGGGGAGCAACAGTAATTGGTGCCCGCGATTTTTTAGTGGCCTATAATGTTAACCTCAATACCACCTCTACCCGCAGGGCCAATGCCATTGCCTTTGACGTGCGTGAAGCCGGTCGTGTAAAAAGAGTTGATGGAAAAATAGTAAATGATGTTGCGGGTAATCCAGTTCAGATACCGGGTAGTTTGAAAGCCGTGAAAGCCATTGGCTGGTATATTGAAGAGTATGGCATTGCGCAGATCTCCATTAACCTGACCAATATCAATATCACACCCCTTCATATTGCTTTTGATGAAGTATGTAAAAAAGCAGATGCAAGAGGCATACGCGTTACCGGCAGTGAACTGGTGGGGTTATTGCCTTTACAAGCCTTGCTGGATGCCGGAAAATATTTTCTCCGCAAACAACAGCGTTCGGTGGGGGTGAGCGAAAAAGAGTTAATTAAAATTGCTGTAAAATCTATGGGACTTGATGAAATAGCGCCGTTCGTGCCTGAAGAAAAGATCATTGAATACTTGTTGGCCGATAAGGCAGACAGTAAACTGGTGAGCATGACCCTTACCGATTTTGCCAACGAAACCGCCAGTGAATCTACTGCTCCGGGGGGAGGATCTATTTCTGCCTATGTGGGGGCCCTGGGTATTTCGCTAGCAACGATGGTGGCCAATCTATCCTCACACAAAAAAGGCTGGGATGACCAGTGGGAATATTTCAGCAACTGGGCCGAGAAGGGCGAACAATATAAAAATGAACTGATGAAACTGGTGGATGCTGATACAAGGGCATTCAACAAGATCATGACGGCCTTTGCATTACCAAAATCCAATGATGCCGAAAAGAAGATACGCAAGGCTGCCATACAGGAAGCCACAAAACTGGCAATTGAAATTCCCTTCAGGGTGATGGAAACTGCTTGCAATAGCATGGACGTGATCAGTGAAATGGTGCAGAAAGGAAATCCTAATTCTGTTACGGATGCCGGTGTGGGAGCACTTTGTGCAAGGGCCGCGGTGATCGGTGCATTTATGAATGTACGCATCAATGCTGCTGGTTACGATGATCAAACATTTGTTCAGGATATTGTGGCAAGAGGTGCATCCATTCAACAAAGGGCAATGGCATTGGAAGCTTCCATTCTTGAAGATGTGAATGCGAAGATCGGTGTGTAATTCGATCGGCTTTCCTTTTTTTAATTGGTTTATAATAAGTATACCATGATCAGATCAATTGTTTTGTTTTTTATAGGAACATTGTTATCGACGTTCGCAATTGCTCAAAACAAACCAGGTTGGGTGAAACTTAGTGGTAATATGGTTCATTTCAGCAATCAAGTAAATGTGGAAGATATGTCGGAGTTCCAGTACCTGTTGCCTCCAACAAATGAACGGTTGTTTGTTCCTGAGGACAGCTCTGGTAATTTTCACTTACGCTTTGCCTTAGGCGAACCAAATTATTTCCGAATCGGCAGGAATATTGTTTACCTCAGTCCGGGTGATGATCTGCAAATGACGATCGATTACATGGATGCACGGAACGCAGTGTTTAAGGGTAGGGGCAGCCAGGCAAATATGTATTTGCGATTTACTCCCTTTCCCAAAGCAGGTTCTTTTATTGAGGCAGGTAGCAATGCTCAGCCCACGGCAAAGCAAACTATTGATTTTATTATGCATGCGGGGGCCGAAAGAAAAAAGCAACTCGATAGCCTGAAGATGCTGACCCCTGCCTTCAGGAAACTGGAAACCGGTAGGATACGAGCCGATATCATCAATAGTTTAGTTGACGGTAAAATACCTTTTTATCGCCCCAGGGCAATCCAGCATGATTCGTTGGCTATGCAACAATATGCTCAGGAATATGAAACACTGGTTTCCTTTTTGTTGATACCCAATAGCAAAAATGATTTTTTAGATGCCTCCTTAATGAAACTTGTGGTGTATCGCGATATCGCAGATGAATTACTGAAAGGAACAGGAAAAACATCTGAGGTGAACAAGATCCGGGATTGGATAAAAGCTTCTGCTATTATTGCATCCATGAAGCAGGTGAGTGATAAACAACAATTGAAAAAAATGGAAACTACCATTGATTCGATAACTACACCTGAGTACAAAGCAGCATTACGAAAATCACTGGCCGTATTACTTCAATTTGGTAAAGGCGATCCTGCCATTGATTTTACTGCCAAGGATATAAACGGTAATTCGGTTTTGTTGAGTAGTTTGAAAGGGAAGGTCATTTATATTGATATTTGGGCTACTTGGTGTGGCCCTTGTATGGAAGAAATGCCGGCCTTTGAAGCATTGAAAGAAAAATATAAAGATTATCCTGATTTGGTATTCGTTTCCTTGTCGATCGATAATAATATTCCTGCATGGGAAAAAAGTCTGACTGAAAGAAAAGCGCCAGGCTATCAATGGTTGATCAACCGTTATTTGCTAAGTAACTATAATATTGTGACTATACCCAGAACTCTGCTTATTGACAAATCATTCCATATCGTTGATCTGAATGCCCCGTTACCATCATCAAAAAAATTGCCTGCAATGCTTGATGCGTTATTGAAATAAATTTATTTATTCAAACTTGATTACTGTATGAAAAAATCACTAGTTACCTTGGTTTGTTTTACTGTGGCCTTACTGTCTGCAAAAGCTCAACAGGATGTTTCAAAAACGGTATCCACTGCCAGCTATGAAAAGGCAACACAATACCTCGGTTTTAATACATCAAAACTGGTCTATAGAAATAATGTACAACCCACCTGGCTCGATGACGGCAGGTGCTGGTATTCAGTCTCGGTAGCAGGTGGTAAAGAATATGTGCTCATCAATCCGGTTGATGGAAGCAGGAAAACAGGGCCAGACCTGAAATCCATCTTGCCCAATGCCGCCGGTGAAAGATCAACCGCAGGAATGGGCCGGAGGAATTTTTCAAATGATATTATTTCTCCCGATGGGAAAAAAGCGGCGTTCATTCGCGACTGGAATTTATGGGTACGGGATATGGATACAAAAAATGAAACCCAACTCACTACCGATGGCGTGAAAGATTTTGGATATGCCACCGACAATGCCGGCTGGAAAAAAAGCGATCGTCCGGTACTGTTATGGTCACCCGACAGTAAAAAGATCGCCAGCTTTCAGCAAGACCAGCGCAATGTGAGCGATATGTATGTGGTTTCCACCAATGTGGGTGCACCCAAACTGGAAGCCTGGAAATACCCGCTGCCCGTGGATAAGGATATCATTCGCATTCAACGCGTGATCATTGAAGTGGATCAACCCAAACTGATCCGGTTGAAAATGGAGCCTGATCCAAGAAGGGGAACACTGTGTGATGATATTTCCTGCTCGGGATCATTCGACGACAATGAATGGAATGAAGCAGGTACCCAACTGGCCTTTGTTTCCACTTCACGCGACCACAAACAAGCTAAAATGCGAATAGCCGATGCCGTTACTGGTGTGGTGCGCGACCTGTTTGAAGAAAAAGTGGCTACCCAGTATGAATCCGGTCAGGGCGCTGTGAACTGGCATTTTCTGCCCGCCAGCAATGAGATTATCTGGTATTCGGAACGTGACGATTGGGGGCATTTATATTTATATGATGCTAGTACGGGACAATTGAAGAATCAGATCACGAAGGGAAATTTTGTAGTGACGCGTTTATTAAAAGTTGATGAAAACGAAAGGGTAATGTATTTTGAAGCCAATGGCCGGGAACAAGGCAGGGATCCCTATTTCAGTCATTTTTATCGTATCGATTTTTCAGGAAAAAATCTGCAATTGCTAACTCCTGAAGACGGTAATCATGAGATCGACCTTTCGCCCAATGGCAAATATTTTACCGACAGTTATTCTAAACCCGATATGCCCCCAACCGCCGTGTTGCGGGATATGCATGGAAAATTGATCAGCACCCTTGAAAAAGCAGATATCTCCGAATTGCTGGCCAAAGGATGGAAAGCCCCGGAACCAATTGTAGTTAAATCGCGTGATGGTAGGTGGGACCTGTATGGTCTCATGTTCAAACCTACCCAACTTGATCCTGCAAAAAAATATCCTGTCATCAACTATATCTATCCCGGTCCGCAAGGCGGTGGAGTAGGCAGCCGTTCCTTTGCAGCGGCAAGAGGCGATAACCAGGCGCTCGCTGAGTTGGGTTTTGTAGTGGTGGTCATTGATGGTACCTGCAACCCCGATAGGTCTAAATCTTTTCATGATCTATGTTATGGAAATATGGGTGACAATACTTTGGAAGATCAGATCGCTGGTTTAAAACAGTTGGCTAAAACACATCCTTATCTCGACCTCGAGAGGGTAGGTGTATGGGGTCATTCGGGCGGCGGATTCGCCACTGCTGCAGCCATGTTCCGTTACCCCGATTTTTATAAAGTAGGCATCTCTGAATCCGGTAACCATGATAACCGAGGATATGAGGATGACTGGGGAGAGCGCTATATTGGGTTGCTCACAAAAGACGCAAGTGGTAAATCAAATTATGAGGGACAAGCCAATCAGAATTTTGCCGCTAACCTGAAAGGTAAGCTGCTGTTGGCTCATGGAGCGATGGATGATAATGTGCCGCCGTATAATACATATCTGGTTATTCAGGCCTTGGAAAAAGCAAACAAGGATTTCGACCTGATCATTTTCCCCAATGCCCGCCATGGTTATGGATCCGACAGTTATTATATGATGCGCCGTCGCTGGGATTATTTTGTAAAGAATTTACTGGGAGCAGAACCGCCAAAAGAGTTTAAGATAAAGACGAATTAGCCTGCTAAAATTTGATGAAGATCCATTTGTGTAATGCAATTAAAACTGCTTACACAAATATTTTTATGCCCCGAATTTAAAAACCTTAAACTTTAAACCTTAAACAGCCAGAACCTACCTCCTCCCTGTATACTCAAATATCAACACCGCATTCTCCTTTAAATTACTGGAGGCATGCATTTCATATCGTTTATCCCCGGCCGTGATCACTACCAAACAGGTATTGGG
>Ga0194056_10002040_pt1 | contig 10811 bp, 6 predicted proteins | sample SepL4413m_MetaG_FD_155458 | JGI IMG/M metagenome (GOLD analysis project Ga0194056, IMG submission 155458) | Anoxic zone freshwater microbial communities from boreal shield lake in IISD Experimental Lakes Area, Ontario, Canada - Sep2016-L442-13m | ecosystem: Environmental > Aquatic > Freshwater >...
GTGGTCAATATCAGTCTCAAGCCTAAGAATTTCACGCTCAAGGAACTTGTTTTCAATGCTGGCGAAAACCCTGCCCATCGAATCATCAACAAAGTCATTGAAAACCGAGACCAAAACAACCCAGACAAGCTCCATAGCTATACCTATACCACCTACAACAAGTTTGTTTTCACTGCCAATCCCGACTCGGTGGACAAAGCCATGAAGGTGAGCGATGAATCTGAATCAAAGGGACTTAAAATAATCGGTGGCAAGGACAGTTTAAAGCGCGACAGTGCCCGAAAGGAAGCGCATGACTTTGTGGAGAACTCTAACTTCTTCCTGGTGGAATCGGTTACCGAAAAGAAGTTCCTTTATCCCGACAATGCCAAAGAAACGGTCATTGCAAGCAAGGTCTCCGGCTTTGAAAACCCTGGCTTTTCCTTGATTGCCAGCGAGATGCAGGGCTTCAGTTTCTACAATGATTACTTTGTACTGCTCGAGCGCAATTACTTGAATCCTTTGAGCAAGGGAAGCACGCACAAGTACTTCTTTAACATTGAGGATACCACCTATATCGGCAAGGACACCGTGTACATCATCTCTTTCAAGCCCTTGCCAAAGAAGAATTTCGAGGGAATGAAGGGCTTGCTCTACATAAATACCAACGGCTACGCTCTACAGAACGTCATCACCGAGCCAGCTGAAGTAAAGCGCGGCAATCAGCTCACGATGAAGATCCAACAGCAGTATCAATTCATGGAAAACAAGCACTGGTTCCCTACACAGCTCAATACCGACTTGACTTTGAAGAAGGCCATCAACGGATATGCCGACCTCTACGGCATTGGCAGGACTTACATCAAGGAAATAAAGTTCGATACCGCCTTGAAAAGAGGGCAGTTCGATGATATCGCTTTGGATTACATTACTGGCATGAAGGTGCAGAACGATTCCTTCTGGAACCGCTACCGACAGGACACCTTGACCCTCAAGGAGCGCAACACTTATCACGTTATCGACAGCATTGGCAAGGCAGATAAGCTCGATCAGAAGTTAAAGCTGTTCATCGCTTTGTCAAACAACAAGATTCCTTACTATTTCATTGACTTCAACCTCGACAAGTTCCTTAACGAAAACGATTTCGAGGGCATCCGTCTCGGTCTTGGCATCCATACCAACGAAAAATTCTCCAAGCGCTTGAATATTGGCGGATACTACGCCTATGGCTTCAAGAATCACAAGAATAATTACGGTTTCGACGGCAACTTGCTCCTATTTAAACGCAAGGACATCCGCATCGGAGGCAGTTTTGCCCACGATGTCAACGAATCCGGTGCCCAGACCTTTTATCACGACCAGAAATCCTTCTTCAATGATGAGTTCCGCAAGTTTTTGGTGCATAAGATGGACGCAATCGAAGACCGCAAGGCCTTTATCAGTGGAAACTTCATCACATATGTCAATGCCGAGCTGTATATCCGCCAAAATACCACCGAAACCACCGACAACTACCTCTATACCGATGAAAACCACCATGCTGCCTACCAATTTCACTTTACAGAGGCAGGCATCGGCCTCCGATACGCATACAAGGAGAAGTATGTCAAGGCCTTCGAGCAAAAACTCTCCAACGGCACCAAGTATCCCGTCCTTTTTCTCAACGTTTCCCATGGTTTCAACAACCGATTCGGTGGCCAATACAGCTATACCAAGTTCGATCTCCAGGTAGAGAAATCCTTCCGCATCCGAAACCTAGGCCGCTCCTCCTTTGTCATCAATGCCGGCTTGGCAAACGGAGCCCTCCCCTACCCAATCCTCTACAACGGCAAGGGTTCCAACGCCTCCCTCTACAGTTTATACCACACCTCCTTCTATTCCATGAACAGCTTCCAGGCAATGGGCATGAACGAGTTCCTATCCGACCGATTTCTCTCCGTTTTCTATCACCACAACTTCGGACACCTCCTCTTCAAGGCCAAAAACTTCGAACCCTCCATCAGCATCGTCAGCAATGCCGGCGTAGGCACCCTACTTCACCCAGAAATGCATCAGGGGCTCGACGTAAAAACCATGAATCGCGGCTATTTCGAAAGCGGTCTCCTCGTAAACAACCTCTACAAAATCGCATTCACCCGCATCGGCCTCGGAGCCTTCTATCGCTACGGCGCCTACTCCAGTCCGCAGGCCAAAGACAACATCTACCTCAAGATATCCTGGATGCTCGGCTTGTAAACCATCAGCATGAGGCTTCCAATTTTATGATAGCACCGAGGCGGATGCAATTATAAAATAAGAAGCAATTAAAACATCACCCAAATCCGAACCTTTCCATGAGTTTATAATTGTATTCTCAATGAAACCACCATGTTTATCTTTATTGTTGAGTCCACCTGCTCCGAATTTATTCAGTTAATTATTGCTTTTAATGATATCATCTGTTGAGCTAATCATTTCAGCAATGCAGATACTCACTTTCGCAGCGCAAGTAACCACTTTCGCTGTGCGGATGGTCACTTTCGCTGTGCAAGTAATCACTTTCGCTGTGCGGATGGTCACTTTCGCTGTGCGGATGGTCACTTTCGCTGTGCAAGTAACCACTTTCGCTGTGCAGATGCTCACTTTCGCTGCGCAAGTAACCATTTCCACTGTGCAGATGATCATTTACACATAAGAACCACCTGAATTCACTTTATATGTCATTATATTTCTGTTGAATATGCCCATATACTGCAGCTATCTGCTAATATCCACATCGATACCAACCGATAACTGCCCATTCGGAGCCACTGCCACAGCCCTTAGCCCTGACATGCCCAGGATTATCCTCTTGTGCGAAGGCATTCTTGGGGGGTACGGAAGAGATAGCCGGTGGCTGGCAGGTATTATACCATGATGCGAGAAGAAACCGTAGGCTCCAAATAAGAAATCCCCAACAATCGCAGCCTATTCCCTTAAAACCCCACAGAAACCAATCCGTTTCGACCTAAAAGCATCTGTTTACCCCCACAATCCAACGAAATTGGAGGTTATCAGGACTAGATGCAGGCGTTCTATTGAGAAAAACGGGCATATCCACCCTAATAGTGAGAGGATTTACCCCTTGCAAAGCACCAAACTTCTTAATTGTCAAGGCGATACCCACACCAGCGTCAGCTCTTACATCACTTACCTGCATTTTCTCCCCATTTGCGTTGTCGTTTATCACACCGGCGTCAGCAAAAAGGTAAGTATGAAGCTTGATATACTCACGAACGTATCGCGGACGAAGAAAAGAGAACAATCTATCGAAACCCAACTCGCCGTTTACCGAACTTCCGCTGCTACCTTTATAAATTCCGACAGAACTCCCATCCTTTCTTTGCTGAATTACCCAATATCCGGCGAAGCCACGAAGATTTAAGCCTCCTCCCTCCTGAAAATGGTTCGTATTCGCCCCATATCCAAGCCATTTATTGTCAACAAAGCCCCTAGAACGAGTATATTTGTTGTCCATAGCCTCTTCCGGGTTGCCGCCAGCCAAATATAAGGCACTTTCATCCGGAATATTGCTCCCACTAGCATACTGCGCGAAGAATCTTGTATTAAAATCGAACTTCCCCACCTGATTTTTGTTCACGCAAACATAAGTAAGGGTGGCATAATCATAATTTCCAAGCATAGTACTCGAACGCAAGGTCAAATTCATCACACCAGAGCCATGCTTATAAGAATAATTGTGCTGAATCCCTGCATTTACCGTGTTGTTCCACTTGTTTGTCTGCCACAATTCAGGATTCAGTAGATAAGCCGCATCACTTGAGTCATGTCTATACATAGCCTTCACCCCAAAATACACTTTCGTGTTCGGTTTTTCGTCAAAAGTCTTTTCGCCACCCACATAATACGACTGCAATCCATCCAAATACTTCGCATTAACCACAGCAAAGGTATTCTTCGCCGCAAAAGTCACAGGCGTTTTATAATTAAAGCGATAACTCACCACATCATGGCCATTCTTATCCACATTTTTCGGAACAGGTTGCTGATAAAGCCCCGTATTTCCCCAAATGTCCAGACTGAAAACATGCTTATAGTCCATATAATTCCCATTCAGGTGCACGCCAGCCTTAAATCCGTCATATTGATTATACCAAACATCAGGCCTAGCATAAAGTTCGTAATGTTTCCAATCAGGCATGCTGTATATATGACTATCCCATTTCAATTTCACCGGACAATGCGATGCGTTATCCAAAAGATTCACATCCGCAAGACGATAAGTGGTATCAATCTGCACATGATCTATCCCCGAAGGAACATTTACATGCGCCTTATACCTAGGCCGAAGCTTATCCCACCCTTCCCATTTAGGTAAAACCTTGGCATCGGTCTTCTTTTCCCACCAATTGCATGGAATATAATAATCATACGTCCTTCCATCCTTGGCATAAACCCTAAAATCCAAAGGCATCTGCAAGCGTCCATAACGCTGAAACGTAATTACATAATCATCTGATGCAGCATCCTTCTTTTTGTCTTTTTTTACACATTTTATGCCATAATCTACCGTCTTGTTGGTCTCCATCCACCCATCGAAGAACCAATTAACATCAGCATGAGTGTAGTTTACAATACTGTTGCGGAAGTCTTCCGGATAAGGGTGGCACATCTTCCATTGATTGAAGTAATTCTGCATAGCTTTCATGAATAAACTGTCACCAAGCACATATTCTAAGTTATAAAGCATCGTCGCAGTCTTATAATATACCTGTCCATACCCACCACCGTGGTTTAAAGCCCCACCGAAGTAGTCACTATGAGTATTCAAGGTCGTTTCATCCCCATGCATGGCATCTTTCAGATAAGCATAATACACTCTTTTGTAAATATTGGTAGGCTTATGATAAAAATGACGCACATAACCCGATTTTATCGGATAACTAGCCTCATAATTGCCATCAATCCTATCCATTCCCCAGGCAGTATAGAACTGCGTGAACCCTTCATCCATACAAGCGCGATAAGTTTCATTATTTCCCACCATTCCATAAAACCAATTGTGCCCAACTTCATGAACCAAGGTCGATCTATAATCAGGATCGCCACCTCCATCCAGAGTAAGCATAGGATATTCCATACCATCCTGCGCATCAGCCACAATTATCTTAGGATAAGCATAAAGTCCGATATCATGACTAAAAGTGATGATGATTTTCCGTAGATATTCCGCCGCATTTTGCCAACGGGCAGCATGAGCCTCCTGACAAAGCGATATACACTTGATACCGTTCCACTCCGTTTCCCCAATTCTGTACGTCGGATCGCAAGTAAAGGCAAAGTCATGCGTATTTTCCGAATGAAAACGCCAAGTTTTGGTCGTGCTATCCGGCAAAATCGGTATCGAAGGCTGACTATCCCATTTCTTATCCTTAAAGTTGGCTATATCCAACTGCTTTCTTAGCGAATCAGGCAAAACTTCCTGCCTGTTTTGCAAAACTCCCGTCGCTTCAGCCACATAAAAGTTAGGTAAAGTCAAATTTACGTCAAAAGTTCCATAATCTCCATAGAATTCCCTATTAAGATGCTGGTTCGTATCCCAACCGAACTTCCTGTCATACACACAAATGCGCGGATACCACAAAACTCCGTCATAATGCTTAAAACCACCGGCCACCATAAACTTCTTCATCCGCCTTCTCGTGCTACCGTTGTCATAAAAAGTCTTGAATTTTATCTTAAAAGTCACACTTTCGCCACTCTTTAAAGGTTTTTCCAGCCAAACTTTCATAACGCTGTAGTCAATTTCATGCTTCATCGGCCTACCTTCCACAAATATGGTATCAATCTTGGTACCCAAGCCCTGCTTTTCATAATGCCCATAATAAGGAGCCACACCATTGTGCTTTTGTAGATTATCCAAGGGGCTCTTAGGCTGAAAAGCGTTCTGATAAAGATGAAAAAACACAAAATTCAACTCATCCGGCGAGTTGTTATAATAAGTCAAGGATTCATCACCACTAATGATGTCCGTTTTATCATCCAAAACCGCATCTATTTTGTAATAAACATCCTGCTGCCAATAACCCTCGAACGGTTTCCTATTCTTCCAGTAGTAAGGATTGTAAGCCGTTCGGTAATTATCCTTAGGCACCTGATAATCATCCGATTGAGCCTGGCAAATGCCCACACTCATCAACAATAAAACAACAATAAGCTGTACGATTTCTCTTTTCATCTGTCAATATTTAGAATGCAAACATACTAAATACGGATAGTAATCCAACGAACCCCCATTTCAGGCCAATTCATCACCCCATTTACCACCCTTCTCCAAATGTTAACGTTTTAATGAAATATCCGTTTTTTGTAAATCCCTGTTTTACTTTTTCTTTTCTCAATGATATTGCAATAGATAAAAACTATTGTCATATCATTGCTGATAAATTATTAATGATTCCCAATCTAAATCATATATAGCTATTTATCAATGCATTAATTCCTAATTCATTAGTTTCTATTCCTAATTTAGTGCATATTTTTCCTAAATAATGACCAATTTTGCCTAATTTCAAGACCATATTTCCTAAATTTTAAGGTTTTATTCCTAATAATTCTGGCATTTCTCCTAACAAAACACCCTTTTTTCCTAACAAACGTGGCTTAAATAGTTATTTAAGCCGCGTCTATTAGGATTTTTAACCCATTTATTTTAACATATTACCTCTTTTTTCAAACATCACTCAAAATCTTTTTTGATATTTTTGAGATTATTATGATATATAACAACCTTTTTTTGCCAATAATGCCCTCTGTTTTTCTTTCGTTTTCCAAGTTTAGGAGGTAGTATCATCAATTATTGATAATTTTATTTATCATTGTTAATTTGTTCATAACATTCCCTAAATATTCATCAATAATAAGGATATAGAAACACTATTCCTAAATATATTTTCTATCATTCATGATATTATATCAATATAATTGGCCCCTTCGGCCTATCATAATGATATATTGCCCATTATTAATCATAAAAAAGACGGCAACAATTGTTTCGTTACCGTCCTTGGTGTTATTTTTATCTTCCTTTTGGTTTTACTTCCAAACTTCTACGGTTACTTCGCCATCGTCATCCATATTTGGGTTCTCTATGGTTATTTCACTGTTGAATTGTATCATTGGCAAGGTTCCTTTTGCCTTTAATGTCCTGCTTTTTCCTGTTATCAGCTTGCCATCATGCACTATCATGTCCCAGTTTACATTACTTGTCAATGTTCCAGGTATTTTTATGCCTTGCAAGGTCTTTTTTCCTCCTCTGATGATGCTGCTGGTCTGCAATTTTGGGGTTTGTGGCATGTTGGTGGTTACTATTTTATAATCTCCCAGGTTTCTTTCCTGGCCTTTATGTATTACCAACAGTTTTTCGATAATAAAATGGTTGTCTATGTTCATTACTTCCTTCAAACTGTCGCGAGTTTCGGTGGCAATTTGTGATGCAAGGATGGCATCCTTGGCTTCCGTATCGTTTATTAGGGCTTGGTGGTATAATTCGAGGATTTCGGGCATGGTAATTTCTTGTTTTATGAGGTATCCCTCGATAGGTGCCCCTCCTGGCTCGAAAGTATCGTACATTTCAGCGATATTTCCCACCAAAATACCCCAATCTTCGAAGGTGATGGGGAAATCGACTTCGGAGGTGTTGATAATCGTGAATCCCCATGCGGTCATTTCCTCAAATTCTGGGCGATACAGCACCTTTAGGTCGGCAGCAATGCCTCTGCTCAGGGTTCTTATGCGGGTCATCTTGGTATTTCGTTGGGCAATGAGGCGTTGCGACAAAAGACTTTTGGTTTGCTGCAAATGGTCTTGGATAATCGCCAAATCGCCATTGATTACATTGTTTGCGAGATTGATTTCCTTGGCAATGATAAAGTCATGCAGCTCGCCTGTTGGGCCATCTGTCGAAATTTTCAGTTTAATGTCCTTGGTAAGGTTTACTTGTCCTAAGGTTGTTGGGGGATATTTTACTTCCATAGTTATTTTGTTTTGGTTTTATGATATTTTTTAGAATTTTTTAAGGAAATTTATCCAATGTTTTACAAATGCAAAAATACTAATTATTAAATGAACAAGCAATATTTATAAATATTTTTCACTCATTCCTACATAACTCATTAATAGATTGATATGTAGCCTATTAATCATTATTTTTATAGGATTTATTTTTATTTTTTATATAACAATGACGAATGTCATATAAAATAATACCAAAAAACGCCTGAATGGGCTCAAAAAAAGGAAAATAATCAGGAACTGGAATCAAACAATCTTGCTTAAAAAATCATCAATAATGCGAACCTTATACTGTATATATATAGGGCGTACTAAATTATTGAGAAATTAACTGCTTATGATTATATAATTGCAGCCCCTTTCGGGATGCCATCATAAAATCATTGGCAGCAAGCAGAAAAGGAGGAAATAAAAAAACATTAACAGGATATTAGGAAGATATGTTAAATTTTTTACTATATTTGCAAGGCGATAAAATCAACGTGACTTTAACATAAGGACTAAAAGACGGCAATTCAATTCATCAATTTTTAAAAATAAAAACATTAAGGGGAAATGAGTGAAAATCATGATTGTACGAAGGTTCCATTCAATGCAGATTGCTTTGAATGTTGCTGTTTCAAGATCCTGAAAGCCGCGAGTGTAGAGGAAATGCAGTTGATTTTGGGCATGCATAAGGATTTGTCGAAGAAGATTTTTGGAATCTATCAGGAACATGAGATAAACAGTACCGAAGATCTTAAAACATATCTTGATTTGGCGGAATTTTTTGAGATGCGTCTGGTTTTCAAGCGTCTGAATTCTTATCAGGCCCAGTATTTTGGCAAGAAAATCAATGAACGTAAGGCTATCATTGAAAATATTCAGAAAGTGATGAGCGGAGAGGCTCGTTTATTGGATAAAAAGCGAAGGGAAAATCAAAGGAATCAGGCTGCAATGGCTTCAAACAAGGGTAATGCTGCAAACAAGGAGGTGATGCTTCAACAAGTTTTGGCTTCTGTATCCTTGAATCAGGTAAAGAGGAAAATCATTCCTGTATATCTGCTCATTGCTGTGGTTTTCATCCCGATATTTGTGGTTTACTTTGCCATGAATCTTAAACCGGAGGTGGTTATTGCTCAAGATAAGCCTTGCGATGTGTATAATTCATTGACTAATTCAAGGATACAGAACTACGAGTTTGCTCGTCCACTGCTTTATTATGAAATCAGCATGGAAGATGTGCGGATGGCTGCCTTGAAGCATAAATTAGAGCAATTCTTGAAGGAGAAAAAACAGGGAAATGAGGTGATCGATGCTTCTGTTTATATAAAGAAAGGCGGCGGTTGGATAACCTTGAACAAGAATGAGGAATATTTTGCGTCGGATATGCAGAATGTACCTTTAATGATTACGTATTTGAAACAAGCTGAGGAAAACCCAGCCATATTGGATAAGAAATTATACTTCGATAGGCATATTGCTGCCAATGATAATGCTAACAACACCGATTTTCTTTTAAAGGAACATAATTATTACACGATTCAGGAACTGCTTCATTATATGATTGCCTATTCTGATGATGATGCTGAGAATTTATTGGAATTGAACAAGGATGATTCCATCTTCAGGCAATTATATGTGGATTTGAACTTGCCTGTTCCTTCTGATGAAAAGGGAAATTATAAGATTGCGGTTGAAAATTATTCTAAGTTCTATAGAATCTTGATAAATGCCACCTATTTATCGAATGAGATGTCTGAATTGGGGCTTAAAATGCTGACGGAATGCAATTATCGTGATGGTATTGCGAAAAATTTAACAGATGAGGTGAATGTAGCCCATCAATTTGGGAAAAAAGACACGAAAGTCATGAAAGAACTGCATGAGTTTGCGATAGTTTACAGGGGAAGGGAGGCATATATCATCGGCATCATGACAAGAGGGAAAGATATTGCGAAATTGAGCCATGTCATCAATGGAATTTCCAATATTGTTTATAAAGACAACACCTTGGAATCGAGCAATGGCTATCAACCTGTGAATAGCATTGCATTGGCAAGGTAATGTTTGCAAGATATCCTGTAAATATTGTTAAGAATTAGGAAGAGGTATCGAGTAGTTTTTATTTTTGTAAGTTTGCAAGAGAAAATTATCGTAAAGATGTTGCTTTTAAGGCAAAATATATCATGAAATCATTCCTATTTTCGTGTTTCTTCCTGCTGTTTATGGCAACTTGTGTCGGACAAAGCAATAGACAGTATGCAAAGGCGGGGAATGAATCGTTTTCTAAGGGAGATTATCCTACCGCAGCTCAATATTATCGCTTGATTTTGGATAATGATTCAACGATGATTGATATCGGATATAAATATGCGGAAGCCTGTAGGTTAAGTTCGGATTTCAAGAACGCTGAAAGGTGGTATTCTATCGTAAATGCCAAAGATAAAGGGGTAACTTATCATAATTGTGCGTTTTGGTTGGGCATGATGAAGAAGGATGCGGGAAAATACAAGGAAGCTCGCAGATTGTTTGAACGATTTGTGAAAAAGCAAAAGAAAAATGATAATTATTATACCAAAAAAGCCAAGAATGAGATTGCTTCTTGTGATTCTGCCATGCGGCTTTATGGAGACTCGGTCAATGTTTTGATAAAACACCTCGACAATAAGGTAAATACGGTCAACAGTGAGTTTGCAGCCTTCCCGATTGGCGATAGCTTGCTGTATTTTTCTTCGTTCAGACCGGATGTTTTGGATAGCAATGAACTATCTTCAAGAATTTTCCTTACTAATAAGGAT
>Ga0194056_10002050_pt1 | contig 10785 bp, 20 predicted proteins | sample SepL4413m_MetaG_FD_155458 | JGI IMG/M metagenome (GOLD analysis project Ga0194056, IMG submission 155458) | Anoxic zone freshwater microbial communities from boreal shield lake in IISD Experimental Lakes Area, Ontario, Canada - Sep2016-L442-13m | ecosystem: Environmental > Aquatic > Freshwater...
AAGGAAGTTCAGTCCTCTAAATCCGGCTCCCAACAGGGACGTTGTTCTATTAATTTTACCACTTGTTCCCCTCGAGGGCAACAACAGAAGCGGCAACAGAAGCGGCGAAACAGGGTCACCCATTAAAAGAGACTCTGTCAAGGGAAATACTTCTCCTGTGGGAAGAAATTAGTGCTTCCCGTACTGAGGTACAGCAGATTAAATCCCGAGGCCGTTAGTGCCGCTCTTGACTCGTTCTGATTCACTCCGAATCCCATCATGCCAACCATGATTTTTCATGACCATGCGAACATCACTACTCTATCAGTTGTCGGTTATATCAGTAACGTGTCGGCACAGGATTCGACATCCGAGTGACTCATGCTGAAAGATTGTTTAGAGAGGGATCTTAGAGAGGGATTGACGGAAAATGCAAAACGATATAGGCTTGTAATATACGTACGAAGCGTACAAAACTGGAGAAAAAACATATGACCCGGCTGGCGGCTAGCAACGTAAGAAAGGACTTTTCTGAGGCACTCAACAGGGTGGCTTTTGGAGGAGAACGTATTATTCTTCACCGGCGTGGCAGGGACGTGGCCGTTCTTATACCAGTCGAAGATTTCGAGCTTCTTGAGGAAATTGAAGATGCTCTCGATGCTAACGAGGCTGTGCGGAGACTTTCAGATCCATCTGAAGTCCCAATCCCCTATGAATCCGCGCGCAAAGAATTAGGGGTTGACTGATCTACATTATTCAAATCATTCCATCTGCTCACCGGGAACTCCGTGGTCTTCCCAAACGCGATCAGAAAAGGATTGATGCTCGCATTCTTTCTTTGGCTGATGAACCACGCCCAACAGGCGCAAGAGCGCTAGTTGGGCAAGACAGCGTGTATCGTTTGCGGGTTGGCAAGTATCGGATAATCTACAAAATTATAGACGACGGTCTCTTGATAGTAATAGTAAAGATCGGCCACAGGAAGGATGTCTACAGGGGGTTAACCAAGTAAGAAAAGGCAGGGGCCATGTCTTGAAATATCTCCATGAGCTGTGCTGGTTCCGCGTCATTCCGGCGGAAGCCTGGATCCCGGATCGGGGTCCGGGATGACGGGACCAGACGTAGGGACCATGCTGAGATTGCTTCGCTTGGCTCGCAATGACATCGGCACGCTGACGGGTGCTACCTGTCCTTCCAACCACCCTGATTCATAGTGCTAGCCGTAGTTTTCCCGCCGCTGCCTGAGACTCGTTCTGACTCACTCCGAATCTCATCATGCCGCCATGATTTTTCATGAACGTGCGAACTCCCTGATGAACCCCGGTATCCATTGTGGTAAGATGGTGGAGCACCGGGGAGTGTATTCTTTCAAAGGAACGGGCAAGGGACCCCCACAGATAACAGCACAAGATTTGAGCTAAGAGTAATGCCTACGATAAGCAATTTTTACGGAATTGTTATCAGAATGTTTTTCGACGATCATGGGTTACCCCATTTTCACGCTCAGTACGGCGAGTATAAGGCAACAGTAGATATCGTGTCTCTTTCATTGGCAGACGGAAGACTGCCTAGAAGGGCCCTTGAATTAGTCCTAGACAGGGCTGAACTTCATCAGGATGAACTCCGGGAGGACTGGGAACTGTGCAGAGAACATCAAGTTCCCCGTCCAATCGAACCACTCCAGTAAGAGGTTGGAACAATGCCCTATTACGATGTCGTAGAAGCACAAGTAACAAAGCATTTGGAATTTACAGTGAAATTTGCTGACGGAACCTCGGGGCGGGTAAGGATGCTCCCATCGCATCTCCATGGAGTGTTTGAGGAATTGTCTGGTCCCAACATTTTCATACAGATGCGAGTGACCGAGGGCTTTGTGTCTTGGCCGGGAAATGTCGATTTGTCGCCTGATGCCATGTACGAAGCAATAAAACGGGAAGGAGAATGGATCCTTTCTTAATTTTTATCATGTCTCACACCGAGGGAAGGGTCTTGAAATATCTGTATGAGTTTTTCAAGAACTTTGAGAAAACCAAATGGTCTGTTATGATTGGGACATGAAGAGTGATCCTGGTCGGAGGGCTCCCTCGAGTTGCCGGCCCAGGGAGGTCTTGCCTTGAATATCCCCCTGCTTGAATCCCGAGTCACCAGCCTCGAATCCCTGATGGCTGATCTGATCGAAGTTTCCTACAAAACACAGCGCAATGTGGATCAGCTTGCCCTTGAAATGCGCGAGTTCAAATACGGAATGGTGTAAGGAGGCTATTATGACGCACCACATACGAGAAGATCTAATCAGGAAACTTGAAACACTGTCAGATGAATATGTGTTGGCCGTCCTGGAGTACATAGATTTTATCAGGGAGTCTCAGGAGGTAGACCCAACGGAGGAGGATCTCCAAGCTATCGTTAAAGGTCGGGAGGAATACTCCCGAGGGGAATACGTGGAGTGGCGGGAAAACTCATTCTGATGGGCTACAAAGTAATTATGACCAGAACAGCATACAAGGCTTACCAAAAGACCACCGGGAAGTTGAAACGAGGGCTTGATCGCTGCTTATCGTATCTATCACTGAATCCCAGCTTTGGATCAGGAATCAGAAAATTAAAGGGCCATCCCGGATGTTACAGATATCAAGTCGGCGGTTTACGCATGGTCTATGAGGTCAACGAAGATATTTTGGAAGTAAGGGTATACAGCATACGACCGCGAGGCGACGTTTACAAACATTGATTGAGGACGAACGAAATAGGTCTTGAAACATGAGTTTTTCTCTTCCCTGGCGGATCACGGCGTATGTCAGTTGCCGCAAGATGTGAGATTGCTTCGCTTGGCTCGCAATGACCCCGGCACGCTGTCGGAGCTACCTGTCCTTCCACCACCCTGATTCATACTGCTAGCCGTAGTTTTCCCGCCGCTGCGTGAGACTCGTTCTGATTCACTCCGAATCTCATCATGCCACCATGATTTTTCATGACCATGCGAACGTGCCCGGACACAGCTCATCAAGCATTTAATCGCCGACGGAGCAATGCTCTTGCTGGAAGGAAGCAGGTACAGCATTTATCAAAGAGGAACTCACAAGACTCAAGCAGATACCTCATCCCATCAAACAGTCCCAATATTTCACACTCTGAAAATAAATGTTCACATTCATCTCCATTACAGAACCAACTACTTGCGCAGATGACAGAGGTATAAGCCGTTTGACTATAGTGTCATTACGTGATACTATAGGTTTGTGATTGAATCTTTCGCAGACCCCGAAGCAGAAAAAATCTTCAACGGCATCGTTTCAAGGAAACTGCCACTGTTGATCCAGCAAACGGCTCGACGCAGACTGGTCTACTTCGACGACGCCGATGTTTTACGCACCTGCTCGCTCCACCCGGTAACAGACTTGAGGCGCTTCATAGAGACCGCGAGGGTCAATACAGCATCCGTATCAACAACCAATATCGAGTCTGCTTCAGGTGGGAAAAGGGCAAAGCGACAGATGTAGAGATTGTGGATTATCACAAATAAGAGGCAAGACATGGATAGACTTCCTCCGATTCATCCTGGCGAAGTTTTGGTTGAAGACTTTATGAAGCCACTCGGCTTGAGTCAATACCGTGTGGCAAAAGATATTGGTGTGCCGGCTTTGCGGATCAGTCAAATTGTGCGTGGTCAACGTTCGATTACTGCAGACACAGCATTAAGGTTGGCTCGCTACTTCGGCACGAGTGCAACCGTGTGGTTGCGGCTGCAAGCTCGTTACGATCTTGAAATGGCAGAGGCCAAAATGGCCAAGCGCATCAATCGCGAGGTCAAGGTCTTACAGGCAACACATGCTTAGATTCCAGGAAGACTGGTTCCCGAATCACGTTCGGGATGACGTGTAGGGCAGACGCACGGGTCAGCCCCTACAAATACAATGACTTTCGGCGATGATCCATGTCCGGTGATGGCTGCGGGATGACGGGAACAGACGCAGGGACTATGCTGAGATTGCTTCGTCGCCCAAGGGTTCCCGCTGATTAATAAAGCTATACTTTAACCATCTGCGTAATAGAAACAAGTTTCCTGCGAATTTTCTTATCTATGTTAGCGCTATTCGGTTTTTTGATAATTATACAGTGAGACGGGTCTTCTTGTGTTGGCTCGTACAACACCTCAAGTCCCAGGCCACGAATCTCACCCACGTTCAACTTTGCCACACATACGACCCCTGGGTGATCTGTTAAAATGTTGGATGTGGTTGTTAATTTCTCTAAATGGCGGGAGGGACTATCATGTCGGTCACTGAAACAGGTGGATTTGAGAGTTCCGTCGTTGTTAATCCCCTCTTGATATATTCGCCGTAAAACATAGTCTGAATCAAAAATAGGCGCAATTCCCATAAGATGTCATTATCGCCTATATCCACTTAAGAAAAGTCTTGACACATGGATGATGCAGCAAGTCCCCAGTGAATTCGTCTTCTTCCCAATCGTCGTCCTCGGATGCACACACTAAACAAACATATTTTGGTTGGTTGTTGATTACCAAGAATTCCAATTCGAATCCTTTACCCTGTATGTTCCATTCAAATTAGATGGTACCCTTGGCACCAGGCCCAACATCTGGTTCCGGTAGCGTAGTTCCGGCATCCTTAGCGGCTTTTTCTAATTCCAATAGAAGCTTGTAAGCACGTTCAATGGTGTCAGCAGAAGGTTTTTCAGCTCCATAGGAGTCCCAGTTAGTTTTGAGAAGTCTCAGTTGCTCCAATCTCTTGACCGCAGAGGGATAGGCGGATTTCAATGATTGACATCTCTCTAAAACAACCCACTCAGCTATAGGCTCTTTATTTATGGCCGGTACTTCGCTTGTCTTCATATTGCCTCTTGAGATCGTTGGGAGGGTATTCGGTGTTTCTGATCCTGAAACACGTCCGAGTTTTTCAACCATCTCCCGTAAAAGGCCGTAATCGCATGTTGGCTCAATTGTCCAAGTTGACGGTCTTTCACAGAATACTAACGCAATCACTAATCCTCTCGGCATATCGCCTCAGTCAGTTTGATCATCATAGAGGCCACCTCATGATAGTTCTTATTGATGAAGTCGAGTCTTGCCTTGTTAATTTCAAGATCTCTAACCTCCCAGTTGCAGTTTACTTTGACCCATTGGTCAGAACCGGCACTTGTAAACTGAATCCGTACGAAAGCATCCTTCGGGCAAGCATATGATAAATTTGTTTCTATCGGAATCAAATTGTCACCCACTAGCCGGGATTTGGTAATCAGTTCCGGTGAAACTCCCTCAAATTGTCGCATCAGGTCATTTAAGGGCCAAGGGTCACTCAGGTTCTTCCACATGACTCCCATGTCAGGGACGAGAATTTCCGAATTAATGTTTATTCCGGCGAACCTTATAGGGGTATAGCTGAGTACACCTAGATACCACACAGCGAGTGGGGGAGCGCTAAAATCCTCAATCTTTACAAGGTCCGTATTTTCAACTATCATCCGGTCCAAATCCATAAACCAACGGATATTTGTGTATCTCAACTCTGAAACCAGCGGCAACTCTGGCGGGCTTGTTGTAACCAGTTCTCCCAAGTCGACCTTGCAATTCCTCAACAGAAATTCATGGCGAAGAATTGCTGGATTGAAATGGCCGAGTATTGTCAGATTGGCAAAATTGAATTTCCAAGAAAGCGCAGTCATACGTTCCTGCCGTAATAATGGAACTTAATTGAGGCTAACACGTTATCAGATCGTTTTACAAGCCGAAAATCGGTTGGGGTCATAAATCCTCCAAGAAATCATTTATAGCGGTTGTATTGAGAAGGACAAACAGAAGGCTGGTGGTGAACTGGTCTGAAAAAATTGGACAATGACATAAGTGGGACAGAATGCGTTTCCACAAATCGCCAGTCGAGTTGAGTGCATAAAACGGACACAACTCAATGCCCAATCTCCTGAACTGGATAGAATAAGTGTTTATTGAAACCAGCAAGATCCTGTTCACGGGGCACGCGGTGAAAAGAATGTTTGAGAGATCCATCAATCGCAGAGAGGTTCAAGATGTCCTCGAGAACGGCGAGATTGTTGCCGACTATCCTGACGATCAACCCTTCGCAAGCGGCCTGATGCTTGGATTTGTCGACGAGCGCCCCATTCACGTGGTTGTAGCCGTAGAATCTGAGACAAAAACCTCGTATATTGTAACTGCCTATGACCCCGATCCTGATCTTTGGGAACCGGATTTCAGAAACAGGAGATCCCAATGAAATGTGTCTTGTGCAAGCACGGTGTTACCAAACCGGGAAAGACTACCGTAGTCCTTCAGAGAGGCGAGACATCGGTGATCATTAAGGACGTTCCAGCAGAAATCTGTGAGAATTGCGGAGAATACTATCTTGCAGCCGATGTCACTGAGACCGTCCTGAACTTGGCTGAGGAGGCCGTTCATCGAAAATCTGAAGTAGAGATTCTTCGGTTTGTGGCATAGAGATGGTCGGGGGTCAGGTCCTGGAATATCTGTGGGAACTGTGCTGGTTTCTCTTCAATCCGGCGGAAGCCTGGATCCAGGACGTCTGGTTCCCGAATCACGTTCGGGAAGACGGGAGATGGTTCCCGAATCCCATCATGCCAACAATGATTTTTCATGACCATGCGAACTCCCTGATGAACCCAGGTGTCCATTGTGATAAGATGGTGGAGCACCGGGGAGTGTATTCTTTCAAAGGAACGGGCAAGGGACGCCCACACTACTGGAGAGAATTCACAGAAAAAAAACGGAATGGCGTTCAAGATAAATTGAAACGAGGGCTTGATCGGGAAAAATCCTGTAAATCTCGGTATACGACCAACGGAATAGTAGCTCTCGAGCAATTTCCGATTCGGGTAGTTGCGATTTCCTGGTCCCCAAGGTAAGATGAGACAAATAGAAACGGTTCCTTGGAGCAGCGGTGCAGTTCACATTTGAATCAGAGATTTGGGAAGAAGACGGGCAATATGTTGCCCGTGCAAACCCTTTCAACGTTATGACCTGTGCAAGGACGAAGCAGGAAGTCCAAGAGGCACTACTGGAAGCGGTAGAGTTGTTTCTTGAAACCGCTCAAGACATGGGTACGCTGGAAGACATATTGGCGGAATGCGGTTATAAGCCCTCCGAAAATGCGTGGGTGCTCATGAGACAGCCTGAGAGGCGCTCTGTTGCCTTGGAGCTGTGAATTTGCCGAGATTGATTCCTGTCCATTGGATCGAGTTAGAAAAAGTGGTCTTGAAAATGGGCCTACGACTAGCCAGACAAAAAGGCAGCCATCGCTCCTACACCAAACCCGGCCTCATGAGACCGGTTGTCATCCCTGAGAGTCCTGAAATCTCAGTTTCAATTATAAAGGGTATCATCGAAACTCTCGGGATTTCCCGACAAGACTACTTCCGACTGCTGAAAAAGTAGGCGCATAGGAATTCGGGGGACAATACTGGAAGCGGTCTAAAAATATCAGTTACTGTCAAGAACTTTGAGAAAACCAAATGGTCTGTTATGATTGGGACATGAGAAAAAGAATCTGTTCATACATGAACTTAGTGTCCGGTTCGAATTATGGGAGCGTTATAGATGAGAATGCAGGAAAGAATAGTTGACGAAATGAATGACATGTCTCAGAGGGATTTGTCCATAGTATATGATCTTATTTTGCGCCTCAAAAAAAGAGATTCGTCTCACCCAACCATCGATGAGCTTCCCCCTCACGTTCGCGTCAGAAACGCACTAGAAGGAACAAAGGGATCATTGGGGGAAGATATTGTTCGGCTAAGAGATGACTGAATATGAATCTTTTTCTGGATACGTGCGCGTTGGTAAAGCTTTTCCACGAAGAGGGACGAGTGGAGCTTATCGTGCTGCCGGCGGGTGAATCAGTGGTAAAAGGTTTTTCTCATGTGCCCAGCACGCAAATACATGGGGACAATATCGATTTCACAGCGGCTACTTACCTTGCTGCCGTGGAAGATGACGAGAGTGAGGATGCTATTTGGGAGAGCTACCTGAAATGAGCGTCTATCAGCTTGGAGATCTTGTCATCTGTATGGTTGTCTAAATCCACTCATCCTTCTCGCTTTGGTAACCGGAGATTATTGTGGCTCCGATCATGAAGGGAGCATCCAGATGTGGCAGTGAAAGGACATTACAAGAACGGACGTCTTGAACTGATTGAACCGATTCCTGATTTTGTTTCGCAGGCCGACCTCCACATCATCATTGTACCGAAAGGCGGCGGCCTCGCTGCCCAGGGCATCGATGAGTTCAGCGTCATAGGTCTGAGCAATTTTTTCGGAACCGACGACGACAAAGACGTGCACTGGAGTAAATTCTTTCAGCTTGCATAAGACAGGCAGAGTCGGAGAGATTGTATTATTGGACTTCCCTTTTACCGATTTCAAGGGATCCAAGGTGCGACCGGCTCTGATAATTTCAGAGCCGCAAGATGTTAGATTGCCTCGCTTGGCTCGCATTACCCCGGCACGCTGTCGGTGCTACCTGTCCTTCCAACCACCCTGATTCATACTGCTAGCCGTAGTTTTCCCGCCGCTGTCTGAGACTCGTTCTGAATCACTCCGAATCCCATCATGCATACCATGATTTTTCATGAACGTGCGAACTCCCTGATGAACCCCGGTGTCCATTGTGGTAGGATGATGATGCATAGACAAGTGCAGGTCCGCTGAAGGAAGGGGCAAGGGACCCGTTGTCATGGAGAAACCATTCCATTTTGTGGGGGATGAAGCATGCCGGAGATTAGTCGATTCTATGAGATTATCATCGCCATGTTCTTCGAAGACCACAATCCTCGCCGTTTTCACGCTCGAGACGGCAAAGATGGGGCTGTAATCGAAATACGGACCCTCAGGGTGCTAGAGGGTCAAATTCCTCCCCCGAGCGCTGGGCCTTGTGGTCGAATGGGCTTCTCAGCATCAAGAAGAATTGCTCAGAAACTGGGAGTATGCTCGCCAGACTAAGCCATTGGGGTCAATCCCGCCATTGCCGTAGAAGGGGTTCTCGATGACACCGGATGTTGTTTCAGCGACCTATAAAGGCGGCTACTATGTTGAGATTATTTTTGAGGATGGCTGCCAAGGTGTTGTAGATTTCGCAAAATACATAGATCGAGGCGGGGTGTTTGAGGGACTCAAAGACATGGATGTGTTTCGTCGTTTCTCCGTCAATCCTGAACTAGGAATACTCACATGGCCGGATGACATTGATATTGCCCCTGAGACGCTTTACGCCGACGCCACTGGATCGCCGCTTCCCCAGTGGATGGAGCAATAGACTTAGGATCACCCATTAAAAGGCCTTGAAACGTGAGTTTTTCTCTTCCGTCGCGAATTAAGGTGTATGTCAGGCGCCGCAAGATGTGAGATTGCTTCGTCGTCCTAGGGCTGCTGCCAATGACAATGCTGCGAGCTAATATCTCAACCTGCGAGGGCCCTAGCAATGGGATTCTCTTTAACTTCTACCGCTATCTTGTCAGCCCATTCCTCTTGTGCCGTCTCAACATCGTAATCCGCCTGGAGGCCGACCCAAAATTGTACTGATGTCCCAAAGTATCGGGCAAGCCTCAAAGCCATTTCTGGAGTAACCCGTCGTTTCCCGCGAACCAGTTCGTTAATCCTGCGAGGGTTCACGCCCAGATCCATGCCCAGTTGTTTTTGAGTCAATGCCATAGGCCGAATGAATTCCTCCAAAAGAACTTCACCGGGATGAAGCGGAGCAAGTTGGGTGACTGTCATTTTCGGCGCCTCCCTTAGTGATAATCAACGAGTTCCACGTCATACGCATTGCCGTTGTCCCACGCAAAGCAGATTCTCCACTGATCATTTACGCGGATACTGCACTGACCTCGTCTTTTTCCAATAAGCACTTCAAGACGGTTGCCAGGCGGAAGAGCCACATCCTTCAAGACACGAGCGTGATGCAGCATTCTCAGCTTTCTAAACGCCACTCTTCGAATGTCCGCAGGAAGTCTGAAACAGGCTCCCGGTGAAAAAGCTTTTCGGTTACCTTGTTCTTGAAAGATTGTACCATCTTTACCCGGTAGCGGATCTTCGGCACGCCTTACAAGATATCTTAACGTTTGCAGTATACAGTGGTGGTGTTGGTAACTCAAGGCCTAACAGAGAGTCCAGGGGTAAGATATTGAAATATCAGTTTTCATGGCTCAAAGCTGAGATTGCTTCGTTGCCCAAGGGCTCCTCTTACGAGGTGAGTCATCGAATTCAGAGCTTTGATCAAACAAACAGAGGGCTGGTGGATCGGATGGTTGTTGGATCTGAAGTCAATGCACAGAAACGAACCCGTGAAAGACTCATCGAATCGCTTCAAATAGGCGCAAAGGAAATGCTTGAAACGGAAATTATGTTCGAATCGGACACCATAATGACCACCATTGACATCCCCATGCCTCATTGGGCCGAAAAGGCAGGGGCCATGTCCTGAAATATCTGTATGAGTTTTTCAAGAACTTTGAGAAAACGGTGAAGTTCGAGTATCGCTGATCGGATCCATTCGACAAGAGTTGCTATCCGGTATTTCCAATCAGGCCCAAATCCCACCCCGAACGGATATTTTTTTCTTTTGAGAGTATTTCACAAAGACTTTTCCCTCGAGTGATGTTATTGTGAATGCTAATAGTTTGCAGCTTTTTTATTTGGGGAGTTTGCCAAGCGAAATATCTGTTTGTCACAAAGGGGATGGTGTGGAAAAGAGGCAAAAAAAATCAGGTTTGAGCAGGAGCAAGGATAGCGAAAACAGCAATTCGAGAACCAGAAAGCTTC
>Ga0194056_10002054_pt1 | contig 10771 bp, 11 predicted proteins | sample SepL4413m_MetaG_FD_155458 | JGI IMG/M metagenome (GOLD analysis project Ga0194056, IMG submission 155458) | Anoxic zone freshwater microbial communities from boreal shield lake in IISD Experimental Lakes Area, Ontario, Canada - Sep2016-L442-13m | ecosystem: Environmental > Aquatic > Freshwater...
GATGTAACTTACTTACGACGATGCAGCGCTGGATCAACTTTTGCTCCGGCAGATATCGATGTTGCAAAACTCGAAAAATCTCGCTGGCTGCATGTCACTGGTATTACCGCTGCACTTTCGGATTCGGCGCGAGATGCCGTGGCCTTTGCAATGGAAATTGCCCGCACAAATAAAGTTGGAATTAGTTTTGATTTAAATATTCGGCGAAAACTCTGGAGCGCCGAAAAAGCTAGTAAAACGCTGCGCGAATTGGTTCATAACGTTGATTTAATTACAGGCGGCGTGGATGAATACGAGTTGGTCTTTGGTGGCAAGTCACCTGCGGAGAACTTTGAATTAGCGGCCAGCAAAAACATTAAAACCTTAATCATGACGGCTGGCCCAGAAAAAATGCGCGTTATGCACCAAGGTGAATACTTTGAATTTGAACCAGAAATTGTAAAGATTGTTGACCCAGTTGGATCTGGCGATGCGTTCATTTCTGGAACCATCTGCGGTCTACTTGCCGGGCTAGATATTCACGCGGCAATTAAGCAAGGAAGTAAATGTGGCGCGATGGTCGCGGCTACGATGGGTGACTGGGCTGGAATGGTTTCGGGTAAGAACGGAATCTTGCCAGCGGAAGTTTGGAGTTAATATGGGAAAAAATTCTTCGGAGGTTGAGCTACCAATTGATAGTGGCCTGGTCGCAATTATTCGTAGTAAAACCGAGAATGAAGGTCGCGAGTTTGCCCAAGCGCTTGTTGAAGCCGGTGTAACCCTTATTGAATTCACAACTACGACGCCAGGCGCCTTTAAGTTGATTGAAGAATTTGCTGGTAAACCAGGTTTACATGTTGGCCTCGGAACAGCAATGAATAAGAAGCATGTAGCAAAAGGTAAGGCCGCTGGCGCCCAATTTGTAATATCACCACACACCTCCAAAGAGGTAATCCGTGCAACTAAGAAAGCTGGGTTGATTTCAATTCCAGGAGTAGCAACCCCAACCGATGTGGCTAATGCAATTAATTTTGGTGCAGATATGATGAAGTTTTTTCCAGCATCAAGCCTGACACCTGGATATCTAAAATCTGTTCGTGATCCATTCCCGGGGCAAACTTGGCTTGCAACTGGGGGCGTAACTCTTGAAAGTGTTGAACCTTGGATTAAGGCCGGAGTAACGGCATTTGGTTTAGGTGGACCGTTAACATCTGGCGGCATAGGTGAAATAGCAAAACGTGCGGCTGATTTTCGGAATGCAATAAATCAAGCGCGAGGGGCAAAAGCATGAAAATAACGAAGATCACGTCAACTGTAGTAAATGCAAGAATGCGAAATTGGGTGATAGTTCGTGTCTTTACCGATGTTCCTGGTCTGATAGGGATTGGTGAAGCAACGGTCGAGTTTCAAGCTCGAGCGGTAGTTGGGGCAATTGAAGATTTATCTCAATTGATAGTTGGTCGAGACCCGCGAGAAATTGAAAAGAACTGGCAGATCCTTTATCGCCATCCATTTTTTAAAGGTGGCGCAGTAACGATGTCGGCCATTAGCGGTATTGACCAAGCGCTTTGGGATATTTCGGCAAAAGATTTAAATGTTCCGCTTTATCGAATATTAGGTGGCTTAGCCCGCGATCGAGTTCGCATGTACGACCATCTTGGTGGTGGCAGCTCTGATGCTGTTTATGATTCTGACTCAACGGCATCATTTTCCGAAAAGATGAAGAAGAGTATTTCTGATGGTTTCACAGCTGTAAAAATTCTCGCCGTACCAAAAACAGCCCCACTTGGGGGTGCGGAACAACTTCGTCACGCTGGTGATCTAATGGCTGCGGCTCGCGAAGCTGCTGGCCCTGATGTGGACATCATGATTGATTTTCACGGACGTACTACTGCTGCCCAGGCAATCGCATATTCCAAAGTGTTAGCGCCCTACAATCCACTTTTCCTCGAGGAAGTTGTTCAACCCGACCAAGTAGAAGCTATGAAAGTTGCACGAGCTGGAATCTCGGTGCCACTTGCTGCGGGCGAAAGACTTCTAACACGTGCAGATTTCTTGCCAATTTTGGAAGCGGGTTTAATTGATGTAGCCCAACCTGACGTTTGTCATGCTGGTGGTGTCACCGAACTTCGACGGATAGCTGCGCTCTGTGAAACTTATGGAGTAAACATGGCGCCACATAATCCGCTTGGACCAATTGCGACTATGGTGAATGTCCACCTCGGTTTAACAATCCCAAACTTCTTAATTCAAGAAGTCATGCGCTCAGATGTACCTTGGCGTAATGAAGTATTTAAGGGAGTCCCAGAGATTAAAGATGGTTTTATTTACCCACCGACAGCTCCAGGGATTGGTTTGGATATTGATGAAGTTTTGGCAGCAAAGTATCCTTTCCAGGCGGTGACTCCAACTCAGTGGTTTCATCAAGACGGTTCAGTAGCAGATTGGTAAGAGGTAAAATAAATGAAACTCAACGGCCAACATATTTTCGTCACTGGTGGGGCTGATGGTATAGGCGCGGCCATAGTTCTTGATGCACTACAAGCTGGTGCCCGAGTATCTTTTTGCGATATAAACGAGAGTAAGGGATCCGCATATGCGCAAAGTTTGCGCGATCAAGGTCATGAAGTTTGGTTTGCGAAAGCTGATGTGGGATTATTTGACTCACTTAAAGCCGCGCATGATTCGATAGTTAAAGAATTCGGCCCCATAAGTGGTGCGGTGAATAATGCGGGTGTTAATTCTAATGCAGATCCAGTTGAGATGACTGATGAAGAGTGGAACAAATTTATGAATGTAGACCTAAAAAGTGTTTGGCACACGGCAAAATTGGTTCTACCTGCAATGCGTGCTGCAAAAAAAGGTGCCATCGTAAATATCGCTTCGATACACGCGCGCATGACCTATCCGAAGTATTTCCCTTATGCAGCTGCAAAATCTGGCGTCATCGGACTCACGCGCAATCTCGCGCTCGATGAAGGAATTAATAACATTAGGACAAACGCAGTTTCACCTGGGTATACCTTGACCCCACTTCTTCAAGAGTGGTTTGATCGATTGCCAGAGAAAGCGGCAGAATCTATGGCGGTTCAGCCCATGGCTCGCATGGCGGCGCCTTCAGAGATCGCCAAGGTGGTCACCTTTCTCCTATCGGAAGATGCCTCCTTTGTGAATGGCGCTGACTGGATTGTTGACGGCGGCCTGCACGCCCGGTTCGCATAATTCCTTAATTCAAGCGCTGACTTCTTGCCAAAATCAAGCCCGAAAACCATTGACTTTTAATTCTTCATACTAAAGTATTTAAGAATGAAATCAGACTCACCTTCAGTAAAAGCCGGAGCGCTTGCATCGCTGCGCGTAATTGATGCCACCCAGATGTTGGCAGGCCCCTTGGCTGGGACTCGACTTGGGGACCTCGGAGCCGACGTTATAAAGATTGAGCCACCAGAACTTGGTGAATTTAATCGTACGCGCGGTTTTGAAGATCAACAAAGTAATGGGGAGATGACAACCTATCTCGCCGTTAATCGCAACAAACGCTCGCTCGCTATCGATTTAAAGAATCCAGATGCAAAAGAAGTCATATATGGGCTGGTTAAGAACTCAGATATTTTTCTGCAGAATTTTCGCCACGGTACTGCTGCTCGCCTGGGAATTGGCTACGAGGATTTAAAGAAAATTAATCCTAGAATTATTTATTGCTCCATTTCTGGTTACGGCTCAACTGGTCCTTATCGTGACCGCCCCGGTCAAGATCTAATTTTACAAGGCTACAGCGGCTCAATGTTTAGCGTTGGTGCATTGGGCGATGACCCAACCCCAAGTGCACTTTGGGGAGCTGACGTCATGACAGGTTATCAGGCTGTCATTGGAATTTTAGCTGCCATCGAATCACGTCATACAACCGGTGTTGGACAGCATGTAGAAATCGATATGTTGTCTGTTGTAATGGATTGCCAACTTCAAGAATTTGTCACCTTCTTAAATGCAGGGCGTATGCCGAGGCGGCTAATCGAGCGAAGTGCACACGGTTCCATTCCAGCACCGTATGGTGTGTACAAAACTAAGGATGCTTGGCTTACTCTTGCAATGGTTCCCTTAAATATTCTTGGTGAGATCTTGGATAATGATTGGCTGCGATCTTTAACGCATTACAACGCGGGTCATGAGCACCGTGATGATGTTTATAAGCTCATTCGTCATAGTTTTGAGAACAAGACAACAGCAGAGTGGATTGAGATTTGCGATAAGGCTGGTGCTTGGTGTGGTCCGGTCTATAACTACGAAGATCTGGTTAAAGACCGCCACATAATTGAGGATAATTACATCTGGGAACAACCGCAGTACCGAGGTGGATCGGCAAAAACAATACGCCCACCCCTGCGATTGTCCGAAACTCCACCAACAATAAGACGAGGTGCACCAGCACTCGGCGAGCACACCCGAGAAATTCTGGCAGGTGTATTGGGCTACTCGGACAACAAAATTGATCAGTTAATTAACTCGAGCGCAGTCGCTGCGGTAAAGGGGTAAATCATGAGTCTTAAGTTATCTGGAAGTGTGGACCTAGAAATTCACGGTAGTACTGCGCACTTAATTCTTAATCGTCCAGAAAAAATTAATGCCATGACCGTTTCCATGGATGAGCAAATGAATTCCTATATCGGTGAGCTCAACAACAACCTTGATATTCGTTCAGTGGTTCTTTACGGCAAAGGTGAAAAGGGATTTTGTGCGGGAAGTGACTTAACCGAACTTGATGAATACGGTAGCAATTGGGAATATCGCAATCGTTTCTCTCGTAATTTGGATTATGCCCGGGCGATTTGGTTAATTAAAAAACCAGTAGTAGCCGCCCTTCACGGTTGGGTGATCGGTGGCGGTCTAGAAATGGCATGTGCTTCTGATGTGCGTATTTCGACTCCTGAAGCAAAATATATGGCCGGAGAAATTCGTTGGGGCTGGCACGGCGGATCTGGCCAAACCCAATTACTGACACACACAGTTGGGCCCGGAAACGCCTCACTATTTTTACTTCACGGTGAAGCAGTAACAGCGGATGTCGCTTTACGCATGGGGCTCGTTCAGGAATTAGTAAGTGGTGATCAAGTATTAAATCGTGCAATTCAACTTGCTGACTCAATTGCAGAGAAGGCGCCAATCGCTGCCCAAATGACTAAGCACATGATTCGGATGGCACAAAACACACCTCTTGATATCGGGTTGCTATACGAAAATGATTCCTTCTCGTATTGCATGACCACCGAAGATGCAGCTGAGGGTCAGCGAGCATTTGCCGAGAAACGTAAACCAGAATTTAAGGGACGCTAAACATGACTTTTGCACCAGTACTACCAAATCGCGACTCTAGGTTAGCCCTCTTAGAAAAGATCGGTAAGTCCCTCGTCGAAATGCGTTACAGCACCTGGAACTTTGGTGATTCAACAGGATTCGAAGGCATTATCGAAACCGGCAAACTATTAAAAGATCCCACCTACTTGGCGTATGCGCATGGCTGGATGCGGGCGTGGGCTACTAGGCAAGAACCATTCCGAAGGCTTGATGCAACCGCGCCTGGAATGGCCATGGTTGAAGTAGCAACTTTGACTGGAGATAGTGTGTTATTAGAAGCGCTTATTCCACTTGCAAGATACTTGATGAGTCGATCAATCGATCGTGGAATTTATGACACTTGGGAATCTCTTTGCTTGATTCCACCTTACGGTGGTGAAGCACTTCCGCCAATCGAAGCTGCACTACTTGCAGAACCACCAGGGGGAACTTGTGTTGACTGCTTGCATTTCGATCCGCCATTTTTCACAGCCCTGGGCGCCGCGCTGGAGAATGAAGAATTCACTGAAGTTGGTGTATCACAGGCGCTTGCATATATTGACGCGCTTCAAACCCCAGATGGAATATTTGATCATTTCTTTCTTAATGGTGTACCAGGAACATTTGGGCCAGGCTGGGGACGCGGTCAAGGTTGGTCAATGCTTGGATTACTTGACGTTCTAAAGATGATTCCAAAAGATCACCAACATCGAGATCGGTTAATTCAAGCGGTTACGAGACAAATTTATCGGATGATTGAACTGCAGCGTAAAGATGGCCGTTGGTATTGCGTTGTCGACAGTGAACGTTCTGGCGAGGAGGGCTCTACTGCCGCATTTATGGCTACAGGTTTTGCCCGAGCCATCAAATTAAAGATTGTTGATGAGTCAAAAGTTAAACCAGCACTAATAGCTGCGTTAGCTGGCGCTATTGCAGACACCGATGAAAATGGACACCTACTAAATGTCACTGCCGCTGTTATGGCTTCGACCCGTAAATCGCATTACGAATTTACCCCGAGAGGATTTTTAGTTCCTTGGGGTCAGGGGCCGCTTGCTCTTGCAATATGTGAAGCGGATGATCTCCTATGAAAACTGCAATGGCCAGGAATCTTCCAGCACAAATAATCTTTTCACTTGGAAGTCAGATTGTCTCTGGACAAGTTCATGCTGGCACGATTTTGACTTCAGAATCACTTGAACAAAAATTTGGCGTGAGTCGCACTGTTGTTCGAGAAGCACTAAAGGTTCTCCACGACAAAGGCCTAACTCGCGCCCGAACAAAAATTGGAACGATAGTTCTCGGAAGAAATGATTGGAATCTACTTGATCCAGACGTCATTAAGTGGCTCCATGATTCTGGACTCGGTCCAGAGTTAGTGCGCGATCTTGAAGAAGTTCGAGCGAGTTATGAGCCATGGGTTGCTCGTATTGCAGCAAGGCGGCGTGGAACCAAAGATATAAATAAGTTAAATTCCGCAATGAAGCGCATGACCGATGCGTTTTATCAAGAGGGGCCAGATTCTCCAAGTATTGGTGAAGCCGACTCGGTTTTCCACCAGGCGCTGCTTGATGCCACCCAGAATGAATTGATGAAACAGATGGGACTGCTATTCATTCCATTGCTAAAAATTCGTGATGAGATGGTTCGTCATGTTAATTCCAATGGTGAATTTTTGGTTGCTCACCAAGCAATCGTTGATGCCATAGTTGATGAAGATTCTGATGCAGCAGAGGTAGCAATGCGTGCTCTGTTAGAAGAAGCAAATCGCGCATCAGCTACGTTGCGCAAGAAGGATCGACGATGAAAATTTCTTTGCCAGCACTTCCAACTGAACTTCAATTTGAAGAAGCCGCTGGTATCGGAACTATTACCCTAAACAGACCAGAAAAATTGAATACGATGACACCCGCCATGGGCACGGCTCTTATTAGTCTGGTAAATTACATTAACAACACAGCGAGTATCCGAGTAGTAATTCTTACCGGCAAGGGCGCAAAATCATTCTCAGCCGGCAGCGATGTAAAGGTACTTGATGATTATGGTTCAAATTGGAAGCTGCGGAATCGAGTCGACTATGCCCGAGCGATTTGGCAAATTCGCAAACCAGTAATCGCAAAAATTCGCGGTTATTGTATCGGCGGTGGTTTGGAAATGGCTTTGATGTCGGACATCCGATATGCAACTGAAGATTCAAAATTTGGTGCTGGTGAAATAAAATTAGGTTGGCACGGTGGGGCTGGCAATACGCAACTTTTACCAAGATTCATGAGCACTGGCAAGGCGCTAGAAATGCTATTTACTGGTGACTTGGTTTCGGCAACCGAGGCGGAATACAAAGGTTTAGTTGATCGCATCTTGTCGGAAAATGAAATTGACGAGGTAGTAGCAAATTTAGCAAAGAGAATTGCAGCTAACGCTCCGATAGCGACTGAACTGGCTAAACACTTGGTTCGAATTTCTATGTCAACTGCCGTTGATATTGGCCTGCAATATGAGAATGATACTTTCGCATACTGCTTCACAACAGAAGATAGTGACGAGGGACGTGCCGCCTTCGCTGAAAAACGTCAACCACAATTCAAAGGGAGATAGCTATGGAAATCTTGCCAGGGATTCACCGCGTGGAATGTCCAATTGGTCCGCGCTATGTTGCTTTGTATTTAGTCGTTGGCGATAACTACACACTTCTTCTCGATACTGGATTTGATCAGTCTATTCGGGAAACTTTGGTTCCTTACATGAAAACTAAATCGCTTGGACTGGATAAAGTTCGCTATGTTATAAATACCCACTCAGATTATGACCATACAGGTGGAAATAAAGCGGTTAAAGAATTAATGCCAAATGCTTTAATTTGTTGCGGCGAGCGCGATCGCGCCATGATCGTTGACTTGTCTAAAATGATCGATGAACGTTATAACGAATTTGCAAAAGAGCATGGCTTCTCAGAATCTAAGGAAGCAATCGATTTTATTGGGACCGTTGCCTTCGAAACCCCAATAGATATTGGATTTACTGGCGGCGAACGCATCGATCTTGGAAATAGATTTGTACAAATTGTTCATACTCCTGGCCATTCTTGGGGCCACCTATCCATCTTGGACGAGCAAACTGGAGCGATAATGATTGGGGATGCTGTTCTAGGACAGTCGGTGCTGCTTGCAACAGGAGAGCATGCCTTCCCGCCAACCTATAGATTCCTTGAGGCGTATCGTGCAACAATAAGAATGATCAAAGGTTTAAATCCAAGTGAAATTTTAACCTCGCACTACCCAAGGTACGTGGGGCAGGATGGAATTGATTTTCTAGATATCTCTCTTGGATATACAGACTTGGTTGAAACCGTAACACTGGAAACCCTTGCTAAAAGCAACGCACCCATCTCACTTTTAGAAATAATTGAATTATCACATGATCGATTAGGAACCTGGCCAGATCCCGTATACAAATATCTGGTTTATCCGGTACTTGGCGCCCTTGAAGTTCTAGTGTCGTACGGAAAGGTTTCCAAGACCTATTCGAGCGATGGAACTGCTCTCTACAAGTAGTATCAAATAATGAAAATAAACGAGCAGATCGATCCGCAACTTCGTATTGCACTGACTGCGCATCTAGAGCGCTTCCCGGGTGGACTTGGAACCATGCGAGATCCGGTTGAGCGAAGAGTTGCGCATCTCGAATCATTACGCGCTGCCGCTTCAGGTATGGCCGAAAATTCAAACGTTACAAGAGAAGATCGAGAGGTCCCAAGGTTATCTGGTGGCGGCGCCATCCAAATTAGAATTTATCGCCCGATTAATAAAACCAAAATCTTGCCGGCAATATTTGCTATTCATGGTGGCGGTATGTTCATGGGCAGTATCGAAGCTGATGATGCGCATGCGAGCACGCTCTGTGTGGATTCCGGCGCTGTCACGATTGCGATTGACTATCGACTTGCACCAGAGTTTCCTTACCCTGCCGGGCTTGAGGATTGCTTCACCGTGCTGAACTGGATTGTCGATCACTCGGTTGAACTTGGAATTGATGCTGAAAAAGTTGCAGTCTATGGCGAGAGCGCTGGCGGGAATCTAGCGCTAGCAATTGGATTAATGGCGCGCGATCTAGGTGGACCTAAGATCGCATTTCTTGCCCCGATTTATCCAATGTTGGATGATCGCAGTGAGACGCCTTCATCATTTGAAGTAGTTGATGTCGGCGTTTGGGATCGCCACGAACAATTAGAAGCCTGGCAGTGGTACCTCGGCGATCTAAGCGGAAGCGACGAAATTCCAATTTATGCAGCACCAGCTCGGGCGGATGATTTTTCTAACTTGCCACCAACATTTATAGATGTGGGAACCATAGACTTGTTTCGCGACGAGGTAATAACTTTAGTTGGGAAGATAGCTAGTTCTGGAGTTCCAGTGGAATTCCACCTCTATCCTGGCGCCTATCACGCAGCAGAATTATTCGCACCGGAAGCCGAACTATCAAAATTAATTTGGCGAAATCGTATTTTAGCTCTACGAAGTTCTCTATTCCCTACTCGAGAGGAAATTAAATGAAACTAAACGGCCAACATATATTTGTAACTGGCGGAGCGGAAGGAATCGGAGCGGCAATTGCACTCGATGCAGCGCAATCAGGGGCAAGAATTTCATTTTGTGACATTAATATTGATAAGGGCAAAGAATATGAAGCTAAATTAAAGAGTGTGGGCCACGACGCTTTTTTCCATAAAGGTGATGTGGGTAGTGTCGTCTCGATGCAAGAAGTACACGCAGAGATTTCCAAGGTTTTTGGAGATGTGAATGGTGTTATCAATAATGCGGGAGTGAATGCTCACTTTGACCCAGTTGAGATGACAGAAAAACAATGGGAAGATTTCATGAACGTAGATTTCCGCAGTATCTGGGTTACTGCGAAACTTTGTTTACCGGCAATGCGCAAGGCAAAGAAAGGTGCAATTGTAAATATTTCATCGATACATGCTCGGATGTCATACCCGCAGTATTTTCCCTACGCTGCGGCAAAATCTGGAATTATTGGTTTAACTCGAAACCTGGCACTTGATGAAGGCAAGCACAACATCAGAGTTAACGCGGTACTTCCTGGATTTACTTTGACACCACTACTGGAAGAACACTTCTCGAAGAATCCTGATAAGCGCGAGCAAGCTATGTCTGTTCAACCCATGGAGCGCATGGCCCAACCATCGGAAATTGCAAAGGTAGTTACCTTCTTATTATCCGATGATGCTTCCTTTGTTAACGGCGCAGATTGGATCGTTGATGGTGGTCTCTCTGGAAGATTTGCTTAAGCCGAGATAACTAACGCTACTTTTCCGCGCGGCGCTGGTGCATTTTTAAGCGCATCGATTGCCTTCGCAAAATCTGCCAGTGGGAACTTGTGAGTTACTAAATAGGAGAGATCTAGTTTTCCAGAGTTCATAAGTTCTACCGCGGTAGCCCAAGCT
>Ga0194056_10002056_pt1 | contig 10757 bp, 5 predicted proteins | sample SepL4413m_MetaG_FD_155458 | JGI IMG/M metagenome (GOLD analysis project Ga0194056, IMG submission 155458) | Anoxic zone freshwater microbial communities from boreal shield lake in IISD Experimental Lakes Area, Ontario, Canada - Sep2016-L442-13m | ecosystem: Environmental > Aquatic > Freshwater >...
CCATAATCACCATCCTCAAAAACGCAACCCTCCCCCGTCCCGCTCGTTAGCAACCCATCTTTACGCCCTCTCCTCACCCGCTATCTTCCGTCCCCGCCGCCAAAATGCGAATAGCTGGATAACCGAGGCTTGCGGAAGAGTGAATCTTCTGCTTTCATTACGTGGTCGGAATCGTGAAAGGAATTTTTTAGGTGGATGTCGAGTGATATGACAAAACTAAATGAAATTTTGACGGTTTTCAGGCGTAATTATTCCGATGTAGTGGGCTTGGATATCGGGGTGTCCGGAACGAAGGCCGTACGTTTAAAGCGAGTCCATGGTGTGCCTACGGTAATAGCAGTTGATATTCTCCCTGCGATTTCCTTGCCTGATTCAGAAGAAGGCCTTATTGTTCCCTGTCAACTCCCGAAGGTTCTCAAGGCACGCTATGTGGCTGTGGCGGTTTCAAAAGGGGGAGGGATTGTGAAATTGCTGACGTTCCCCGTCCATTCCGGCAAGACAAACGACGAGCATGTTCTTGAGTTGATGGGTCTGGGGACTGAGACTTATTATCGGTTGGGGTATGAGCCCATTTTCGAGAACCGCAGCGTATTCCGGGCACTTGCCTCAGCGCTGCCGGATGCTTTTGTAAAAAAAATCTGTCAGTTATTCCCAAGTGGGGTTCCTGCGCCATGCTCCATTGAGGTGTCCGGATTGGCTAGTTTGACAGCCTTCAGCCGTTTACGTGGCAATGAGAATGTAGATGAGTGTTATGTGGTGATGGATTTTGGTGCGGCGGTCACCCTGGTGGCTTTTTATAATAAGAATACTTTGGCACTTGTGCGGAAATTGGACTTTGGAACAGCCAACGTCTTGAAAAAGCTACAGGACAGCCTGGGCGTTGATCAGGACGTTGCGTTGGGAATATTGAATGATGGATCCTTTGATGTCTCAAAGGTTGTGCATCATGCTCTGGAACCTTTTTTGCAACAACTGACTATTTCGTGGGATTTTGTGGAGCGGCGCGAGAATATCAGAATCGGAAAACTTTTTGTGTGTGGCGGTGGTGTGGGCCTGCACCTTTGGGCGCAGGAAATCGAGTCGGCTACCGGGCAGGTTCCTATTAGATGGAATCCGTTCGAGGGGATTGCGGTTCAAGGGGGGGCCATCCCTGAAAAATTCAAGGGGCAGGAACTTCGTTTTTCAGCGGCTGTTGGCGCAGCCCTTGCTATGTTTAAGGCTGGCTGACCCATGCATATCAATTTAATCTACAAAGATGAACAGCGTAGTGCCAGTCCGGTGTCATTATGGCTCATGGCGCGTGTGGCCATGGGGGTGGTCCTGTTTCTGATCGCGTTCTGGATCTTTACGTTTACGGTCGGGTATCGTTCGCTAAAGTTTCAGGCGGAATCCATGGATCGGGAATGGAATCGTACGGAACCGCAATATAAAGTGGCGATGCAAGTGCGGAATGAGCTTTCAGATCGCATGGATACCTTGAAGTCGTTGCAGGGGTGGCGTGATGCCCGTGTCGCCTGGGGAACGCAGTTGGACAGTCTGGGGAGTATTGTGCCGGCAGTCATTCAATTGACCGATATTCGTGTGAGCCAAACGGTGCTGGTGGTTTCGAACAACATCCCGGGTCGTGTGTTCGAGGTCAAATATTCCGGGCGCACCGGGGCCGCGCAATCCGAGGTGAATGTGGTCCAATTTCTGGAAGGCTTCAAAACTAAGCCGTTTAGTCAGTTTGTGCAATCGGCGACGTTGCCGCCAGGGGCTTTTCGCCAGGATCCCATGGTGAAAAATGACCGGATTTTTGAAATCGTCTGCATCTATTGTCCGAGGATGATGGAATGAAACTGCCTGATGCAAAAAAAGATCGCATGGTGTTTTTTGCCCTGATCGGGGTGGTGGTCATTGTGGTCATATTTGTGGCCATTCAATGGGGTTTAATCCCTGTGCTGGGTTCAAAGCGGGCGCTTGAGACATCCATTTCCGAGCGACAGGACAAGCTGAATAAAGCGAAACGCGAACTTGATTATGCGCCAGGCATACAAAAGGATTATGACGATGTCACGGCGCAGATTGAAAAAATTAAAAAAGAAAATGTATTCCGGCCCATCCTGGGTTCCTATCTCGTCGGGGTAAGTGAGCAAATTGAGTCTGCCGCCCGCGCGACGGGGGTCAAGATTGAGGCGACCCGCGAAATAGGGGTAGTGGATATTCCTTTTAAGCCCAAAGATTCATCACTGAAAGCGTTTAAATTGTTTGCTGTTCAGGTCAGTGCGTATGGTTCCTTTCAGTCGATCACCCGCTTTATCCTGCAAATGGAGGAGCGGAATCCGTTCTTCGACATTACCGACATGACGATCTCGGGGCAGCCGGATAAGCCCGAGGAGCAACGCTTGAACGTCCGCATGGAATGGCCCATCGAAAACGTGATGAGTGTGAAAGGGGGTACCTGATGGGACGGCTTCTCCTTGCCGCCTTTTCCGGGGCGGTATTTGCCTGCTTTCTGCTGATTTCAAGCGTGGAAGCCCAGATGCCGCCTGGTATGGCCCCTGCGGAGTCTTCACTTGAGGGCGGGGGTGGCGATGGCATTGTTACTCCGCCTGATGTCCAGGGAGCGGCGCTGGACGTTGGGAAACAAAGGGATCCTTTCTGGCCGGTGGGATACGTTCCTAAAAAGATCGTTAAAATTAAGAACAATGTGGTCGGAAGGCCCTCAGTAGTGGCGGAGTCCACACCCGAACCGGCGCGAGGTCCCTTGTGGGAAGAAGCCCGCAAAAAGGTGGATATCAAGGGAATCAGTATCATTCATGATAAACACACCAGCACCCCCAAGTATATCGCCATGGTGGCGGGGAAATTGGTTGAGACCGGGGATCTCGTCACGGTCAGGTATGAAGGTCATATTTATCGCTGGAGAGTCGTTGGAATCACCGCTGAGGGGGTCTCTTTGCAGAAACTGGATGCGAGAGGTGAGTGATTTGGACACCCGCGACCTTGTGTCACGGGTGAACGTGATGGACGGTAAACGCAGGTGACAAAGAGGGTTTAGCGAGGAGAATAATTATGAACAAAATTAAATTCTGGTTTGGAATCCTGAGTGTTGCCCTCTTAACCCTCGTGATCCCGCTAGGGTGCGATGATGGAGGGAGCGGGGACAATGGCGAGCTTGACGCATATTTTAAAAGCCATCCCTATGTGTCCGATCCGCGCGATGGAGGGGCCTCCGTTGTGACCCTGACTCCTGCTTCTGCCACGCTGAGTTCGGTTGGGGAGCGGGCTGTTTTCAAATTTAATGGCGGGACAGGTCCCTTTACCTGGGATGTGTCCGATAGCTCAAAGGGTTCGATTTCCGGCAACGGTGAACAGGGGGTCTATACGGTCAAGGCGGTGGGCGTGAATGATATTATCGCCTATGATCGCAATGGAAATGCCGCGATCGCCAAGATTAGCGGGTCTTCCGACAGTTCGACGGGCGGCCCGTTGGGGGTCAAAGCTTCACCGGAACAACTGAATGCGGATGAGGATCTGGCCGTATTGACGGCGTCCGGCGGGACGGGGCCTTATTCCTGGAGCGTCCTGAATTCATCTAAAGGTGGACTGCCTAACGGTTCGACCGGGACGACGGTGATTTATATGCGAAAATGGGCCGGGGATAGTGCGGTAACGGTGACCGATAGTCTTGGGGCTACTGCCAACATCGTGATTAAGCAACCGTAAATGATCGGGTTGATTAGACTATAGTCTTTTAGCCTGTGGGAGAAAATCATGCGCGACGATATTACAACGAGACATTCCCTGCTCCGGAGATGGCGGGTATGCGGGCTGCTTATCCTGATGGGGTTGTTATGGGGCTATTCCGCTTCTGCTCAAGGCATTTCCGGCACCATCAACAATGGCTCGTTGTGGAAAAATGTTTTCCCCCCTCTAGGTCTGGGGCCGCCGCCGGGTGATGGTTCGGGATCAGGTCAGATTTGGGTCAGTGTGAAGACGCTAGATGGGACGTTTGCGCGTCAGGTTATTACGAACGGGGTGTTGCCGCTTGCTGCCGGACCGTATTCTTTCAGTTTTGTCGGACCATTTTTAGACGGGGCTTACACACTTGAGGCCTGGATTGATGGCGACGGCAACGGGGAGTATGATGCGGGCGAACCAAAAGGGGCGGTTAATTTAACCATTAATTTGGGTGCTCCCGTGATTGGCAAGCGGGTTGTCATCACAGATGACTTTGATAAGGATGGACTGCCAGATTGGTGGGAAGCCCACTGGTTCAGGAACGAAGTGGATCCGCTTGCTTTCTCAGGGGGGGATGACCCCGATGGTGATGGCCTAACCAACCTTGAGGAATACCATTTTTCGACGCTTGGAACAAATGGGGTTTTGGCTTTGCTTAACCCCGCTAATTGGGACACTGATGGGGACGGAATGGATGATGGCTGGGAGTGTCGTTATTTCGATCCCGATTTACTGACCGGGATGAATCCCATAGTGCCTAATGCATCTGGTGATTTTGACGGGGATGGCCTTTCGGATTGGCAGGAGTATTGTGGCGTCGATGGCTATCCCAGAATGGTGTTTGATCAGCTCTTTGACTCGGTTAAAAAAGGGAAACTGAATCCACTAGCTACCGTGTCGGATGACCTAAATCCCATTGATATTGACACCGATTTCGATATGTTGCTCGATAGCTTTGAGAGCGCCTGGTATGATCCTGCCAATAGAATAGATCCCCGTGCGGGCCTCTTGCTGACAGTGCCCGCCTTGGGTGTGCCGGTTGATGCGACGATCGCTCAAGAAGACTCTGATCAGGATGGCCTCAGCAATTTCCGGGAGCAATGCCTCCTCGATAATCTTCACCAGTCCAGCACGAACGGCTGGTTGTGGAATTGGGGTGGAAAACGGGGCCCGTTTGTTCAGCACACATATACCTTTCAGGGCAAGACCTATCGGCTTTGCACCATGACAACATGCGGAGGGCAGGCGTTAAATCTCAATCTCGTGATGGATCGCACCATACCGGATTCGACAAATCGGTTCCTGTTGCGGAATCACGAGTGGACGGATCCGACGGAAGGAACGGGGTATCAATATGCAGATGAGGACATCGCTCCGGGGCACGATACGGACAATGACGGGCTTCCTGATGGATGGGAAGTCCAATTTGGTCTCAATCCTCGGGATGACGGGTTCGGGGGAGTGTGGGATAACGGTCCCTTTGGGGATCCCGACAATGATGGGTTGATGAATATTGATGAATTTTTCGGACAGGATGGGAATCGATTTACCACTCGTCCCTATATTAATGGGACTGGGGATGAGACTAATCCGAACCAGTATAACTGGAGACCCGACTCAACTTATGAATGGCGCTGGATCTACACAAACGTTACCGCTACTACGGCTTCCTCTGAGCGGGAAATAGGGGATCCGCGGATAGGGACAGGAATCAACCGCAGGGAAACCCTTGGGAGTGCCTTGCCCTCGACGAGTCTGGGAATGGATAGTGGAGGTGATTCCGACGATGACGGTATTTCTGATGCTGATGAAATCAGCCCTCCCAATGCTGTCTTGCCATCAAGCCCGGTCGATTCCTGTGACCCGTTCATTGCGCGGTCAGCGTTGATCATCAGCTCGAACGGTATTGCCATTCCCGACCCGGAGCCTGAGCCCTCCGCATCTTCCGCTGGTTGGCGTCCCGATTTACAGCGCCGGGATTGGACTCTGGAATGCCATGTAAAACTGCTGGCAACCAATCTGACGGGTAACCTCTTCAACTTCCAGACGATCAGAGGACCAAAATTATGTACGGTCTATCGACTTTCACTGTCAAACAACGCGCCTGTTCTTGTGTCGGATAATACGTTATTTCAGCCGGTTATGGTCACAGCGAACCCGTTGCCGACGAATAGATGGGTCCATTTGGCGGCAGTTTGGGATCACAAGAACAATAGTTTGGGGCTGTATGTTGACGGTGTGCTGTCGATGTCCCCCTTGCAACTGACTGAATCCTTTTCGGTTTATATGCTGGCGGCATCCAACCGGTTGATGCTGGCGGAATCCCCCAATGGTTCGTTCGTCAATCAACTTCAACTTGACGAGGTGAGGATCTGGGGATTGGCCAGGACGGCCGCCCAGATCGCTGAGTTTGCCCACCAATTGGTTCCCCCCGTCAATGGGGACGATGTATGGATTAATAAGGAGACATCCGAGTATTATTCCCACAATGACGTTCCCATAGTGAATGGGGGCTCGCTTTTCGATGGTGAGCCCGGCGTCCCGCTGAACTCCGTATTTACTCAGCTGGGAAGTTACTGGATTGATGATGGCGATGGCCAATATAATGCGCTCAGGGATATACTTTTAGCGAAGGGGTCCAATCTAGTTGAAGGTCTTTCCGGAACCTCGGTAGCCAATGTGATGTGGAATGATAAGGACCACAGCGGGGATTATTCGCGGAATAGTCTGCTGGCTTACTACCGGTTGGATGATGGCGGAAGTTCAGCCGAGGATTTTTCCCGGCGCGCTAAAAATGGTCTGTTGGGGGCCACGGCCGAGGAGTTCCGTTTCGGCGATAGAGGGTATGCCTTGGCAACGAATGCCTTCCGGTTTGTGACCAACGATGCCGCAAAAGTATACGGGGTGGATCAACGCGGTGCCGATGATTCGGATGGTGATGGATTGCCTGATGCCTGGGAAATTATCCACGGGTTGGATCCTTGGGATGATGGAAGCCGCGGGGAATCTTCACCCGGTGCCAAGGATGGGCCGAATGGCGCCAAGGGGGACCCGGACAAAGATGGCTTGATTAATAGATATGAGTTCTGGGCAGGCACCAATCCCCGGTTTGCGGATTCTGACGGGGATGGGATCCTGGACTCGCAGGAGGACCGAGATGGGGATGGGGTGGTGAATATAACGGAGCAACTACTGGGAAGCCGGCCCGATATCATCGATACCGATGATGATGGCTTTGCCGACAACGAAGAGCAGGGCATGGGCACCAGTCCTGTCGGAGCGGTGGATCCTGCCATTTCGCGGGCGGTCATCCTGGCGGGGAGCAAAGCGGATTACTTAGAAGTCCCGGTGAACATCAATCAGAGGCTGAGGGATTGGACGCTTGAAGCTCTGGTTATGCCCTCCAACACAACGGCTGGTGCGGGGATTATTGTGCGCCGTGTTGTGGAAAATATGGGTGGGGGTACCCAGGCGGTCAACTTTGTGATGGGGCTTGAAACCAATGGGGTGGGAGGGCTTCAGTTGTACGCCGGTTATGTGTGGCCGGATGGCAAGCAGTATATCGTCCGGGCGGGCAGTGCCCCGCCAGCCGTATGGACACATCTGGCGGCCAGTTACAGCCGATCGAGCGCGGCTTTGATCCTTTATGTCAATGGTGTGGAAGTGGCCAGCACGAACACCTTCTACGTTGAACCGCCTGTCAGTGGACGGGGCGGAGAAACATTTGTCAGGATTGGCGAGGGGTTCGCCGGCGCAATTGATGAAGTCCGGATCTGGAATAAGGTCAGAACAGGACCTCAGATAAAGGCCAATACCAATCAAGTCATTTCGGCGGTGGATAACAGTGGCCTGATCCATTATTTCCGGTTTGATGATGGGGAAGCCAATACCAATTTGTTTGCCTGGAGTGCATTCCATCAGGCCGCCGGTTTTCAGGATTTCATCTATGGCAATGATTGGAGTGCGCAATGGCGGCATGCCGCCATGAAGCGTGGAAATGTTGAGACGGTTATCCCCGGGGCGATCATTCCGCCTCCTTCCCTGCGTATTTTGCTCCAACCGGATGATGCCCTGGTGGCGGGTGCGCAATGGTCTCTGGATGGGGGGGCATGGCAGAATAGTGGTGATACTGCGCAGGGATTGACGCCCGGCACCCATACGGTCATGTACAAGTCCCTTGTCGGGTGGACAAAGCCCCCCAGTGAAACTTTATTATTAACGAATGGAGTGGCGACGACCTTCACGCGTGCCTATGTTCAGCAGGCGAGCGTGGTGGTCCGGTTTGATGATGTGACGATGCCGCCCGGGGCTGCCTGGCGGGTCAATGGGGGGGACTGGGTGGCGCCCGGGGTGGTTGTGTCCAACCTCAACGCCGGCCCAATCAGTATCTCTTACAAGGTTGTGGCGGGATATTTTGCGCCATCCACCGAAAGTGTCAACCTGAGCCCCGGGGAAAACCTGCCGCTTCTGCGCGAGTACAAGGTGATGTTGACCGCCGTCTCCGCCCTCATCATCCCCACCAATGCGGTGGCCGCAGGGGCCCAGTGGCGGGTTGATGGCGGGGCCTGGTTGAATAGCGGGGATCAGGCTGAAGATCTGCCCTATGCCACCCATGTGATTCAATTTTCACCGGTTTCGCGGTGGCTTACGCCGGCCGACATCACGGTGTTGCCGGCCAATCAGGCCTTGGTGGTGGTTACGGGGCTCTACAGTCAGGTGACGATTTCGGGACAGATTAACAACGGCTCCCTGTGGCGCGATGCTATTGCCGCACCCCCGGGGAATGGCGATGGGCTTGGCGCGATGATGGTTGGCGTTTTAACGGCGAGCGGGGCTCTGGTCGACAGCGCGGTGGTGACGAACGGGGCGTTGCCGTTTTCGCCGGGGCTCTATGCCTATTCATTCGGTGGCGCGTTGGCCGACGGCACGTATACGGTTGTTGCCTGGATTGACGGGAATGGTAATGCCGAACTGGATGATGGGGAACCTTTCGGCAAGGGTTCTGCAATCATAGTCGGAGGAAATTCGGTCTCGAAGCTCCCCATCAATCTGGTCGATGATAGTGATAAGGACGGACTTCCGGACTGGTGGGAGTATCATTGGTTCCAGCATTCCCCGGCCCCTCTTTCCCAGGGCGCCAATGATGACCCGGATGGTGATGGTCTGACTAATTTGGAAGAGTACCGTCTCTCGGTTGACGGGCACGGTTTTGAGTACTTGAATCCGGCCAACTGGGATTCAGATGGGGATGGCATGGATGACGGTTGGGAATGCTCGTTCTTTAATACTGAGGTAAGCACCACATCTTACGGCATGGGCTTGAATCCGGTACAGGATGATGCCGGCAGCGATTATGACGGGGATGGCCTTGCGAACTGGCAGGAATACTGCGGCATTGATGGCAAGCCCAATATGATTTTTGACAAGCTCGAAGACGGGGTTTATAAGGGAAAAGTCGCCTCCAGTGATGACCTGAGCCCTATTGATATTGATACGGATAATGATGCCTTATTCGATAGTTTTGAGGCCGCCTGGTATGATCCGCTGAATCATCTTGATCCGCGTGTGGGGGCGTCTGCTGCTTCGGTCACAAACACCACCATCGACACCTCGATCGCCTGGGAAGATTCCGATCAAGATGGACTTAGTAATTATAGGGAGCAGTGCCTTCTGGGACAACTGCGACAGTCTTCAACCAATGGAATGTTTTGGAATTGGGGGACGGAGCAGTCTGACAAGCTTCCCTTTATTGTCGATTGGTATGTGGATACAAAGGGTAAAACACGCCGTATCTGTACAATGGCTACCTGTCATGGAGTGAATTTAAATCTTCATGTGAGTGCGATGGATAATATCCCGACGATTCGTCATCAATTACGGGCTAACGAATGGACCGATCCCACCGAGGGGACTGGATATACTTATGAGGATGAAAATATTCCGCCGGGTCATGACACGGACGACGACGGGCTGCCGGATGGTTGGGAGGTGCAGTTCAGCCTTGATCCCCGTGATGCAGGGTTACTGGGAGTCTGGGACAATGGGCCGTTCGGAGATCCCGATAATGATGGGCTGATGAACATTGATGAGTATTTTGGACAGGATGGGGATCGCTCCGTGACGAAGCCGTATGTGAACGGCACCTGGGATGAGACCAACCCCAATCGGTATAATTGGCGCCCGGATTCGACCGTGGCAGAGCTTGGAATTAACCGTAAAGGGACGCTTGGGAGTGCCTTGCCGACAACCAGTATTGGGGTGGATTGGGGGACGGACTCTGATGATGACGGCATTCCTGATGCGGCGGAAATCTTTCCGGTGGCAGGGCGTTTGCCTTCAAGCCCGGTGGATTCCTGCGATCCGTTTATCCAGAGAGCGGCGCTGATCACCTCGTCGAACGGGATTCCGATTCCCGTCCCTGAGCTTGATGTCCAGAATGGTCTCAGGCCGGCGGGAATGCGGCCCGATCTGCAGCGTCGTGATTGGACGCTGGAATGTCAGGTCAAGCTCATGGGGACCAATCTGTCCGGCGACTTGTTTAATTTTGAGACCGTGTATGGGCCCAATGCCTGTATCGTGTATCGGCTCTCGTTGTCCAATAACGTCCCGGTTTTGGTCTCCGATAATAGCGACTTCAATCATGTGACGGTTATGGCCAATGCCCTGCCGACAAACAAGTGGGTTCACTTGGCCGCCGTGTGGGATCATGCGAATAATTATCTGAGTCTTTATATCGATGGCGTTCTTTCAATGGCGCCGCTATCGCTGGGCGAGAGTTTTTCCCACTATATGTATCCTGCCACCAATAAGCTTGCCCTGGCGGTTTCTGCGAACAGTTCGTTTGTCAATCGTCTGATGCTGGATGAGGTGAGGATCTGGGGCGTGGCTAGGACGGCGCAGCAAATTTCCGACAATGCCCATCGCTTGGTGTCCCCGGTGAATGGCGATGATGTATGGATTGATAAAGAGTGCCCTCAGTATTATTCCGAATCTGATGCTGTAATTGTTAATGGGGGCGGGCTTTTCGGGGGGGA
>Ga0194056_10002058_pt1 | contig 10740 bp, 9 predicted proteins | sample SepL4413m_MetaG_FD_155458 | JGI IMG/M metagenome (GOLD analysis project Ga0194056, IMG submission 155458) | Anoxic zone freshwater microbial communities from boreal shield lake in IISD Experimental Lakes Area, Ontario, Canada - Sep2016-L442-13m | ecosystem: Environmental > Aquatic > Freshwater >...
CCTCATGTCAGACAACTACAAGAAGTTACTCGCTATTGTAGAGGAAATGACGACCCTCAATATGGATCTTCTCAAAAATGATGCCGTGGTGTAGAAGATGTCACAGGGAATTACCGAAGGGCATTGCACTTAGGAGTTGCCGGCGGGTATTGCTCTGCCAGCATAATCGCCATCTGTAATAAATTGACGGTAAGGGGAACGCGAACATTTTTCCAAGCATATCGAAATTCGCTCAGTGTATCCATGAAGGACTTTGTACCAATCACCGGCAATGCTAACTGGTGCCACCTTTGAACGTACGGTACAATATCGGGCAAAGGTTCATTCTTGAGTCCTGCCTCGAACTTAAGTCCTCTTGCGAGATTCATAATGCACTCATTTCTTTCCCCTGTCTGCTTAGGCAGAGTCTTTTCAATAACCTCTGATACAGAGAGAGTAGAGATTACTGAGATACTAGAGAGAATAGAGGATATATTAATGGCTTCTATACTCTCATTATTCTCAATAATCTCTGGAATCTCTTCATTCTCTGTATCACAGACCCATCTTGGTAATTCGGAGATTCTGCTTAATAGAGCCAGGTTATATGAACCAATGGCGCCAAGAGATGGAGGGAAGATGACATACCCTCCATCTCCTCGAATATCTATTCCATCCCCAATTTTTGATCTGCTATTTTTTACCTTTCCACCGGGATGCTGGTAGAAGAAATGCATACCTCCTGATGGGGTTTCGGTCGCAAATGTGCATGCGGCGTCCCTGTTTTGAAGAAATAGAAAACCATTTCTCGCTCCTTTGATATCGACGTCTACCACGACAAGACCACTGACTGCCCCAGTAGGTAGACCTATCATTGCGACTGGATACTGATCCCACCATTGGATAATCTGGCTCTGATCTGTGCTTGCATCCTTATACCCATGTTCGGTGTAAGGATGCTTATCAGGCCGGCAGGGAAATACCGGCAAACCAGCTTTTCCAAGTATTTGAGCTGCTATCATAACGTCCACTTCCATTGATGCCATAGCAAGGGTCTCAAATGTGGCGTTCACGACACCACCTCACCCTGTTTCTGATACGGCCGGTATTTGAAAAGCGGGCAGGTAGCCGTTGGACAATCCCGGATTGCCGCAGTTGCAAAACTCTGGCATTCACAGCAGTATGCCTTGATGGCCTGCCGGGGACTCGCCTCACCGCGAAACACCCGTTCAAATAACTTCAGCTTGCTAGGGGCATCCTTGGATACCACTGCTAGTCGTTTGGCCCTTGTAGCCTCCTGAATCTGATCGGGGGAGATAGTTTTCTGGGTAATCATTGGCCACCACCGATCAGAGCCTCGACATCTGAAAGCCGAAAGCCGGCTGCCCTTCCACGGCCAGGCAAACGAACTTTCTTCAGGATTCCCTGGATATGGAGCTTGTCCACTGTCCGGAGGGACACGCTTAATCGCTTGGCGACCTCACCACGTCGCAGAAGGTGACCTCCCTGAACCTCAGGGGGCGATTCTGATTTTGCCGCAGCTTGTACGGCATTGCTGATACGGATCCGATCTGCCGTATCCAGGGTTGGATCAGCCTTCAGGCTAGCCTTTAATACTTCCATCGTTGTCGCTAACATTTCTTCAGTCTCCTCTTGGGCGCATCGTACGTTCGCGAATTGCGAACACATCCCGCGCTTCGATTCGGTTGTAGACGACAATGGAGATCAGATCACGAAAGTGGATTTGTGTGGACGGTTAAAAGCAAGAAAGACAGGGGTTCTGTCACGATAATAGGATATGTGCGGACGGCGTCAGCACATAAGAGGGCGGGAATTGGACAGTTAAGACAGCTTCAAATAGTAAGAACTTGAGTAATCTCCGCTGTTGATAATAAAGCGTTTGCGAAATTCGGGGTACTTTGGAGCCTCTCCTGACCGACCTGTGAACGGATCTGCGATCCGTGTACCTTCTTTTAGGCCGGCCTTCTTGATAATTTCTGTTTCGGTACGTTTATGTGAGGGTGATGTGGCCCCAAGTGCAATCATTGCTTGAATAATCTTTTTTGCTTGTGGCCTTGTAATCCGATATTCGGCCATCACTCCCTCAGCAAGTTTTATAATAACGGAGAGTTCGTCAGGGGGCGGAGCATTGTTCTGCTGGCATTTAAGTATACGTTGGTTCTTTTGTATCTCTTTGGCGGAGAGTGGCTCTGTCCCTCCTGTGCCGTTTATAACTGTGCCATCTTTTAAAATCATCTCGCCCATGTAATCGCTAAATGTAATAGATGCGATTTCCGGCCCTTTTAATTGCAAAATATCGGATGTCACAAGGTTAGCTGGGATCTCAAAGGGATTCGTTCGGAAATATAAACAATACTTTTCAAAAAATAATTGGAGCTGAAATTCTCGTTTATCTGAATATTCGCAAAGTACATGAAATGACACGAGGAAGGTCTCTTCGTCATCAACAAGAATCGTGTGCTGCCTAATGCTATTCATGGGTCACAATCCTCTTTAGATTGAATAATCAATAAATCCAGTTTTCATTACCCAGCGGCGCCGCATTTAATTCCTGTCGATGCAGGTGCCAATGGGGGAGATGCTTATCCATGATGGCGACGAAACGGTCGTTGTGGTGGCGCTCAATGAGATGGGCCAGCTCATGCACAACAATGTACTCGATACATTGGATTGGCTTCTTGGCTAGTTCGAGGTTGAGCCAGATCCGGCGGGCATCGGGATTGCAGCCGCCCCAGCGGGTTTTCATCTTCTTGATGCTCCAGTCCGACAGTTGAACACCCAAGGCGGCTTGCCATTTATCGATAAGTGGGGTGAGCAGTTCGCGGAGTTGGCCGCGATACCAGGTCTCCATTACCCGTATTCGGGTTTCGGGGCTGGCATCTTTGGGAATGTGAAGCACCATGGTGGACATATTCGGGAATTGGATCCGGCCGGGGCCAGACTGGTTTATCACCCGTAACCGATAACGGCGCCCCAGATAGTAGTGGCTTTCACCGCTGACCATCTCCCGGGCGGACTGACGGGACTGTGAATCAAACCGCGCACGCTGACGCTTGATCCAGCCCAGCTTTCCCACCACCGCCAACCGCACTGCCTCATCGTTTACAGCCAGGGGGGCAGCCACACGCACGCGGCCATTCGGAGGATAGACGCCGAGGTGCAGGTTCTTGATGGCCTTCCGGACAACCTGAACCGTCACCCCACCTACCTTGATCTGATGGCCATCAGTATTCATTCTGCTTTTCAACAATGGCGAGAATCTTGTCTGTGTTCGCTTCGTCGTTTTTCAAGGCCCGTTTGATGGCGTACTTGACCTTCTTGACCTTAACCGGGTTACCACGCCATTCATCCTGGCGATTGGCCAGTACGGCATCGTGCACGGCCTTGGCAGCGACCGCGTCATTACCCAGATTGTCGTACAATGCCCGTTTCGCGGGGGTATTGAGCGTGGTGGGGTAGTCCGCCCCTCCCGGCCCGTTCTTCGCCTTCTTGGTGAGGGCAACGATCTTGGCCAGATACTCCTTGTAATCCAGAGCCCCCTGCTTGCGCTGGAGGATCAGAGCATCCAGAAGTTCGGACATTTTCTCGTAATACTTCGGGTTGATGGGGGTCTCATCAATGATAAGTTTGCGGACATTATTCTCAATGGCTTCGGCGGCCGCTTCATGGTTATTGCGGATCCCATCTGGCAATGCCTTCAGGGCATCCTCCCCTCGTTCGACGATCAGTTGGATGAGGGACAGGTCATCAAACTCCGACACCTTGACGCTCTCCTCGGCCCGGATGTAGGCGTCAATCAAGTGCCTCATCGCCGGTTCAAACTGCTTCAGGTCAATGGCATCGCCGCTGTGTAGTTTGACCTCATTCCGCAGGTTCTCATAGAATGTGACCTCGGTCTTAACCTTCGCTGTCTCGGCATCCTTGTAACCAGCGTCTCCCATCTCATTGGCGATATCGGCATAGGCACGCACCAGCGACGAGGTGAGTTTGTAGAGGGACAGGCGCTTGGGTTCGTTCTCCTTGAGTTGGGCAGCATTGCCCGGTTCCTTTGAGGAGAAATAGCGCAGGTAGGCGGGTTGATCCTTCGGGGGGGCAACCGGCTCACATAAGGCACGCACGGCTTCCAGCGCTTCTTCCAGCCGTTCCCTGGCCTTACCTAACCGATCCTCCAGCAAACCGGCCACATCCGATTTGTCATAACCGTCGAATGCCCCGGACGTGTAATCATGCACCGCGCCTTCCAGGCTCTTGAACAGGTCCTTGTAATCAACGATGTACCCGTATTCCTTATCATCGCCGTCCAACCGGTTCACGCGGCAAATGGCCTGGAACAAACCGTGATCCTGCATCTGCTTGTCAATGTAGAGGACGGTCGCCGGGGGCGCATCGAACCCGGTCAGAAGTTTATCCACCACGATCAGCAGTTTCATCTGCCCCGGTTCATCAGTGAATTTCTTCTTAACCGCCTTCTCAAATTCCTCGACCCGGTTGACGGCCGTCTCAGGGGCCTCATTAAACCAATCACCCAGCATCTTCTGGTAGATCGCGTATTTCCGTAGCCGTTCCGTCAGGCCCTCCCCGGATTCCTCGCCCTTGATCTCAGCCACCGTAGGGCGGTAGGAGGTGACAATGGCACACTTGCCGGCCAGACCGGTCTTGGAGAACAGTTCATAGAACTTGCACGCCTGGTAGATGCTGGCGGAGACAAGCAGGGCGTTCCCGCGTCCACTCTTCAGCCGGTCACGGGTCTCCATATCCATCAGGATGTCCGCCACGATCTTCTCCAGCCGCGACTGGCAGGAGAGGACCTTCTGCAATGTTCCCCACCGTTGCTTGAGTTGCGCCTTGGCCAGATCGGTCAACCCCTTGGTCTTAACCTCGAACCACTGGTCAATCTTGGCTTGGGATGTGATGTTCTGGTCGATATCCCGCGCCTCATACCGCAGATCCAGCACCACTTTATCCTTCACCGCCTCATCGTATTTATAGGTGTGGATGTAACCGCCGAAGACCTCGATGCTCTTCTGCTTATCCGCCTTGAGCAGGGGTGTCCCGGTGAAGCCGATGAACATGGCATCCGGCAGGATTGTCTTCATGGCCTTATGCAGTTCCCCGGACTGGGTGCGATGACATTCATCCACGAACACATAGAGGTCGCCCTTGGCTTTGAAACCGGGCGGGAGTGCCTTCTTGACTTCCTCGATGTAGCCCTTGATATCGCCCACTTCTTCGCCTTCCTCCGTGCCCCCGAATTTGTGGATCAGGGAACACATCAACCAGGGCGTGGTAGCGTTGAGTTTGGCGATCAGGTCGGCTCCGCTCTGGGTACGGTATATGCCTTCATTCACCCCCATGAATACCGTCTCGATCTGTTGATCCAATTCGGATCGGTCGGTAATGATCAGCACCCGGGCGTCCTTCTTCCCGTTCCGTTCGGCATTCTCACGGATCCACTTTGCCAGCCAGACCATCACGAGGCTCTTGCCGGACCCCTGGGTGTGCCAGATGATACCGCCCTCCCGGCGCCGCACATGATCTTGGGAAGCCTTCACTCCGAAGTACTGGCTATGCCGGCAGAGTTTCTTCACCCCGGCATCGAAAACGATGAAATCATGGATCAACTCCAGGAAGCGGGCCTTGTCGCAGATTTGCAATAGGCCCCGATCCAGCAGGTTCTCAACCGCGCTATCCTCTTTCCAGGTCAGGTTGTATTTTTCCGGCGTCTGAATCGTGCCATAGCGCAGGCCCTCGGTGTCATTCCCCGCCATGACAAACTGGATGGTCGAAAAGAAATGTTCGATGAAAACTTTCTTCTGATTATCCAGGTTCTGGCGGATCCCCTCGGCCACGGAAACAATGGACCGCTTCAGTTCCAGGACGCCTAGCGCGATGCCGTTGACGTAGATCACAATGTCGGGCCGCTTCGTGTGAGCCTTGGGGTCCATTCCGGGAACGGTCACCTCCTCGGCGATGGCGAAATCGTTCTTCTCCGGTTCCTTCCAGTTGATCAGCCAGACCGTCTGATTGTTTTCACCAACATCAGGTTTTACCTTCACCCCATACCGCAGAAGATCATAGATGGCATGGTTACGGTCATACAGGCTTTTGCTGGTGTCGCCTGCCACCTTTTCGAGCTGCGTCAAGGCACGTTCGATCAGGGACTTGTCCCAACCCTGCTTGCCCAGCCAGGTCCGCAATAGGCCCAATTCGATATTGTCGTTGCCATCACGGTCTGTCCAATCGCCAAGGTAATCGTACTTCAGTATATCGTGGAACAGACTCACTACGCGTTGCTGGGTCTTCTTTTCGATTTGGCCGATAGCGGTCATGTTAACCATTCTCCTATTCATCACGCCTTGGGCACCCATATCCATCCCTCACGCATTGAGACGTCGGGACTAGGTTGCTCCAGCCTCTTGCAATCAACGGCAAACAGATGGGCGACAAGAGCACAAATCCGCGCGTCATCTAGATCGTCATGACCAAGTGACGCCAGCCCCTTTAACAGACTCTGCATAGTCACCGTCTTCCTGGCTGCTGATGGATATGCCTCAATGGCACGAAAGCCATGGCCATCAGACCACACCCCGCACTCCTCAATGTTCGGCGAAAACTTGTTCAAAGCGTGAATGCCCTTTGTGGCTTGACTACCGATCATGTCTTTGACGGCAGATAACGGGCTATGCCCCTTCTCAAAAAGATGTCGCTCCGTCTGACGATACAAGTACCGATTGGCGCTTGTACCCTGAATGTCTGGCACAGGCTTACCCCCTGCGACCAGGTCGATAAACTCCTCTGAAAACCCAAGCGGCGTATCTATTGCCATTGTTATCGACGGAGTTCCAAGGAACTCAGCCTTACATAGGTGAAATATGCCCTGAATCCAATCCTGTGAGGTCTGTGCCTCATTGATTGTCACGCGCAGATTACCACGCCATGGACTCCCGACGACTGACAGGCCCGACTCGAGAATCACAATGGCATCTCGGCTATTTTGGTTATGGTCACAGTTCCAGCCGCCAACATCCCAGCCGATGTAAAAGGATTCAGGGGCAGGCTTCATACGAGTCGCGTCCTCCCTGTCAGTAATTCCTGCATCATCCCCTGCTTGAGGGAACGGGTCTTCTCCCGCCTCTGCTCCAACGCCACCAGTTCTGCATCCATGTCGGAGAGCACCCCGGCAATGGCAGTTTGTTCTGATAGTACAGGCAGCTGAACTTCATATTCCTTCCGCACGACGCTTGGATGAGCCTTGCTTTGGTAGTCAAACTTCTTGCGACTGTGAAGAAGTTGAAGCTGAGATGCAAAAAATCGATAGTCAATTCGTGACGCATCAACCCGCATGTATCCGCAGACATTTGTGACGGAGAACTTATGCTTAGTCCGGTAGAAGAAATTACCGCCACCATCAACAGACCAAGTAATTAGTTCCTCATCAAACATGAACCCGCCATAGCGACCAAATAACCCATCGTTGTGAATCGAAGAAGAGTAGACGGGGAAATCGCCAGGCGTATTCTCCATATCCTTCTTCGAAAGGACCTCTCCTCTTGAGAGCTTCACCAACTTCAGCTTCTCAAGCTCGGCCACCGTCATCACCTCCCACGCCCCTGTGAACCCTGGGAGGCGGGTTTGGCCGGTGAGGAGTTGCTGCATGGAGGCTTGCTTGAGGTCGCGATTCTTGGCGAAGAGTTGATCAAGAGAGGCGATCAGGGCATCCACATCACTCAAGGCGGCGGCGATGGCACGTTGTTCGGGGAGTGATGGAAGGGCGGTCTTGATTTTCTGCACAGTCAGCAGACTCATACCGGCTTTTGCGCCCGTATCCGTTGCTGCGCGGAAGAGCTTCTGCGGTTTTTCCGATGCCAGAAAGTAACTCACAAACCTCCCGCTCGTTTTCAAGGAGTCAAAACGCACGAGGGCGATGTGTTGATTGATATAGGCGGGCGAAGGAATGCTTGCATCAACGTAACCCACGATTCCGATGTCGGCGGTGATGGAAATCAGAACGTCGTGCTCATTGAGTTGTGTGCGAACACCTTCTCGTGCTTCCGGGGGCAGTTTGACAAATTTGGAATCAGTGAGGTCTAGGTAGATGCTTGCGCGAGAAAGGTTGGTGATGCGGACGAATAGGTCGCCTCGTTCGGAATAATAGGACGCCCACCCGCGTGAACCACTCGTGACAAATGGCTTCAAGTCGCCAAGTTGACTCACCTCCCACTCCTCCGGGATAACGCCCACGTCGGTTTGTTTGTAGCCGGGCTTCACTTCCATACCGCCCCCATCTTCTTGAGGTGCTGGTCCACACGGGCAGCCAGGGAGACAACCTCCTCGATGATCTGTGGCAGTGGTGTAGCGTAACGGTCGGAGAGTTGGCGAATGCGACCAGTGAGCGCCTGGGAAACCCTGTCCAACTCGCTCTGCACGGCGGCGGCCAGCGTAGTCAGCCATTTGTCATCCACCACCAGGGTTTTAACTTCGCTCTCGGTAAGTTGGCCATACTTGGCGGTGACCTTGGCCTCCAATGCCTTCTGGGCGTCCTTTGCCTTCTTACCTGCCTCGGACTCCTGCTCGATCAACTCCATGTACTCAGCAAGCAGTTTCCGCTCATCGGCGGCATTCTTGTCGTGCTTGATCTCGGTTAGCCGTTTCTTCACGCTGACCTTGGTCAGTTTGCCCTTATCGGTCTTGGCGTCTGCCAGCAAACCCTCTTCTCCGCCATGCTCCTCGTCCATCTCCTCCATCTGGCGGGTGATGGCGTCACGGTCGGCTTCGAGCGTTTCGATGGCTGCCTGCTCCTTGCTGAAATAGCGGGCGATTATCAGGGCCGGGGGGATCAACTCGGGGTCGGCCTTCCATCCGTCCTGAACTAGGAGATAAACATCGTCCTGCATGGTTTCGGCCCAGTAGTCCATCAGGTGTTGATAGACATCATAGGCATCCACCAGCGGGCCTTTGCGGAATGTTTCAAGGAGGTTCTCCGATAGGGTCTCAACCAGGGCCTTGGGCTTGTCTCCCACGGTAATGGACTTGAGGGCCGGCGTGTTGGCCTTCTTCCATTTCGCAAAGAGGGTGGTAACGGTTTCGTTGAAGGCCGTGAACTCTGCATGCCCGAAAATCGTGGTCTTGATCTCGGCGGCAGGCATCTTCAGTTGGCAGTAGCCAGGCCGGTCGGCCTTCTTGAACAGCGCAGTGCGAATGCCAGAGAACACCTCCCAGTAAGGCGCCAGTGCGTCAATGTCCCGGTTCGGTATGCCACCCCGCAAGTGGGCGTCAATGTCCTGAATATCCTCCGGTTCGCTGCTGTCAATATAGCGGGGGATGTTGAGATTGAAATCGTTCTTGGGGTCACTGATCTCGGCCAGCGGCACCATGCGGGAGTAGCGGGGTATTTCAAGCTGACGGGTAAAGGTGTCCACAATGCGGTGAATGTCCTGGGCACGGAGCCGGTTCTTGTTACCGTCCTTGATGAACCCCTTGCTGGCGTCCACCATGAAAAGCCCCTTCCGCGCCTGGGCGTTCTCCTTGTCCACTACGATGATACAGGCGGGAATGCCGGTGCCATAGAACAGGTTGGCTGGCAGTCCGATGATCCCCTTGATGTAGCCGCGTTGCAGGATGGCCTTACGGATATCGCTCTCGGCGTTGCTCCGGAACAGGACGCCGTGGGGCAGAATCACCGCACCCTTACCGGCACTCTTGAGGGAGGCGAGGATGTGGAGCAGGAAAGCATAGTCGCCATTCTTGTCGGGAGGGGTGCCATAGGGGAACCGGCCATACAGGTCATTCTCTGGATCAAACCCCGTGCTCCAGGACTTGGTGGAGAAAGGAGGATTGGCGACCACAAAGTCATGTGTCTTGAGCTGGCCATTCGTCAGTTTGAAATGAGGGGAGGAGAGCGTGTTGTCCTGCCAGATCTCGGCCGTGGGGCAGTCGTGGAGAATCATGTTCATCTTGGCCAGGGCGGCGGTGGCGTTATCCATCTCCTGCCCGTAGATGGCCAGATCCAATCCAGTGTTGCCTTTTGCCTCATCGTGGGCCTTCAACAGCAGGGAGCCGGAACCGCAGGTGGGGTCGTAAATGGATTGGTCGCTGGATTTGGCAGAGCCCATGCCAATGACTTTGGCCATGATCCGGGAGACTTCCGCCGGGGTATAGAACTGCCCCTTGCTCTTGCCTGACTCGGTGGCGAAGTGGCGCATCAGGTATTCATAGGCATCGCCCAGAAGGTCATCCCCCTCAGCGCGGTTACGACCGAAATCCAACCCTTCAAAGATCGCGACCAGGTTGGTGAGGCGGTCCACCATATCCTTGCCTTTGCCCAGTTTGTCAGGCTCGTTGAAGTCGGCAACATCAATGACACCCTTGAGGTCATTCGTTTCGGCAAGTTTACTGATGATCTTGTTGATCTTCTCGCCGATCTCCTTGTCACCCTTGAGTGCCACCATGTCAGCGAAGCTACCCCCTTTGGGTACATCCAGGAGGGCATCCTTTACGCCGGCGTATTTGTCGGAGACATACTTCATGAACAACAGGACCAGGACATAGTCCTTATACTGGGAGGCATCCATGCCGCCACGGAGTTCATCACAGGATTTCCAGAGGGAGGAGTAGATGTTATTTCCCGCAAATAGCGCGTAGTGCCGTCGGGTTCTGGGCCGGAGTGAGGCAGGAGGTCAAGCGGTCATAATGCGGGAAAGTATGCTTGTGCCGTAGTGCCGTCTCCCGGATTTCCCCCAT
>Ga0194056_10002067_pt1 | contig 10712 bp, 10 predicted proteins | sample SepL4413m_MetaG_FD_155458 | JGI IMG/M metagenome (GOLD analysis project Ga0194056, IMG submission 155458) | Anoxic zone freshwater microbial communities from boreal shield lake in IISD Experimental Lakes Area, Ontario, Canada - Sep2016-L442-13m | ecosystem: Environmental > Aquatic > Freshwater...
GTCGGCGCCAAAGGCCGGAGCCTGATGCACCAAACCTGATCCGTCGTCAGTGGTGACGTACTCGGCGAGCACCACGTAGTGCGCGTCCGGGATCTCGACGAGGTTGAATGGTGGCTGGTAGGACACACGCTCAAGATCGCGACCAGTGAGTGACTCGAGCACGACTGCATCGTCGCCGAGCAGCGAGGACATGAGATCGCTGGCGACCACCAAGACTTCTCCGTTGGCGGTACGCGCTACGACGTACTCTGCTTCGGGCTTGACCGCGACTGCCGTGTTCGACACCAAGGTCCACGGGGTCGTGGTCCACACGATGAGGGCGACGCCGGGGTGACGCTCAACAAGGTCACCCGAGGTGACGGGGAACCTGACGAACACCGACGGATCGACGACAGTTTCGTACCCCTGTGCAAGTTCATGATCTGAAAGCCCTGTGCCGCAGCGCGGGCAATAGGGGCTGACACGGTGATCTTCAACCAGCAGTCCCGCGTCAAAGATCTGCTTGAGTGACCACCACACACTTTGGATGTAGTCGGTGTTCATGGTCCAGTACGCGTCGTCGAAGTCGACCCAGTAACCCATGCGCTCAGTCATCACGGTGAATTCGTCAACGTGACGCAGCACCGACTCGCGGCAGCGCGCGTTGAATTCAGCAACTCCGTAGGCCTCAATGTCTTGCTTGCCAGCGAAGCCCAATTCCTTCTCGACCGCGATTTCGACAGGAAGTCCGTGACAGTCCCAGCCGGCACGCCGAGGAACGTGGCGACCCTTCATCGTGCGATAGCGGGGAAACACATCCTTGAACACTCGCGCTTCGACGTGATGGGCGCCTGGCGTGCCGTTGGCGGTGGGAGGGCCTTCGTAGAAGATCCACGGCTCGCCGTTGGCCGTGGCCTCAAGTGAACGCTCGAAAACTCGCCGATCTCGCCAAAAATCGAGGATCTCACGCTCCATCACCGGAAGATCGATCCGGCCGGGCACCGAGCGATACGTGCCAGGCTCGCTCATCACAGCACCTTGTCGTCGAGGCCATGTCGGCCGTGGGTGGCGCCTGAGGGTGCCGGGTACGTCATTTCCCCGAGGATATCGTTCGACGTGGGTGAGTCTGTGGACGGAGGTGCTTGCATGGCTCGAATCACGCGGACCGTGCGGGTGCGACCGGGTTCCTCGAAGGTTGCGGCGGGTGGTCATTACGGCGAGGGAGATGCGGCGGTACTTGTGGTTCGGGTCACAGCGCCGGCCGTAGACGGTCGCGCCACCGAGGCCGTATTGAAAGTTGTCGCGACCGCGCTGGGAGTCCCGAAGGCGTCCGTCTCGTTGCTGCACGGTGCCTCAAGCCGCACCAAAGTGCTAGTGATTGACGTACCCGACGCCGAGGCCGAGACCGTGGCACGCTGCTGGGCCGATCTGATGGCAGATTCTGGTCGAGGTCGTTTACGGCGTGGGTGATTGCACCGTCACCTGCTGTGGCCTAGTGTCGGCGCCCAATAGGTGACTCGCCGGGGGTCATCTCGGGGGTTGGATCGGAGCGCGGTATGGCGGTCACAACTGCGGCAAAGAAAGTAGGCGCTGTGAAGGCTTCCACGAAGAAGGCGGCTCCTGTCAAGGCTGCCGCCACGAAGGCGCCAGCGAAGGCGCCAGCGAAGGCGCCAGCGAAGAAGGTTGCGCCGGCCGCGAAGGCGCCAGCGAAGAAGGCTCCCGCGAAGAAGGTAGCGCCGGCCGCGAAGGCTCCGGCGAAGGTCGCTCCCGCGAAGAAGGTAGCGCCGGCCGCGAAGGCGCCAGCGAAGAAGGTAGCGCCGGCCGCGAAGGCTCCGGCGAAGGTCGCTCCCGCGAAGAAGGTAGCGCCGGCCGCGAAGGCGCCAGCGAAGGCTCCGGCGAAGGCTCCGGCGAAGGCCGCTCCTGCCAAGAAGGCCGCATCGGCCAAGAAGGTGGCCGGCGAAAAGAAGGCCGCTGATCGCGCGCCGGCACGATTTCGGGTCAAGGAAGATGAAAGCCCCTGGACCTCCGCTGAACTCAAGGGGGTGCGCATCGCGTTGGGCGTGGAAATCACCCGACTTCAGGAGCAGATCGCCGTTGCTGAGGCCGATATCGCTGACTTGATTCGAGACTCTGGCGACGGCGCAGGCGACGATCAAGCCGACGCCGGTAGCAAGACCTACGAGCGCGAGCAAGAGATGTCGATCGTGGCCAACGATCGTGATCTCCTGCTGCAGTCTGAGCGCGCCCTCGCGCGTATTGGCGACGGTACCTACGGCGTTTGTGAATCATGCGGTAGCGCGATCGGCAAGCTACGCCTTCAGGCCTTCCCGAAGGCCACGATGTGCATTACCTGCAAGGAGCGCGAGGATCGCCGCTGAATCAGGTCCCACGGAATCCCAGTCGGGCGCTGCCCCCGACTCGCAGCCGCAACCGTAGTCTGGTCTCATGACCGAACTCGATGACGCCCCCGTGGCATCACCGCCTCCGGTGCCGAAGGCTCGATCGCACCGGCTTCTGGGTGTCACCTTGGGAGTTGCGGCCTTGGTGATCGTGCTCGATCAGCTGAGCAAGGCATGGGCGATCGCGAACCTTCGCAACCAACCTCCGGTAAAGATTCTGGGCGAGTGGTTACAACTCAACTACACCGAAAACACTGGCGCGGCTTTCAGTTTGGGCGCAGGTTTCACCATCATCTTTAGCCTCTTGGCCGTTGTCGTGGCAGCAGTCATCGTTCGAACTGCCAGCAAGTTGGGCAGTGTCGGGTGGGCGCTCGCTCTAGGTGGCCTGCTCGGTGGAGCGCTCGGCAATCTCATCGATCGCCTCACGCGGCAACCGGGCATTGGTCGTGGCTACGTCGTTGACTTCATCCAACTTCCGCACTGGCCGGTTTTCAATGTGGCCGATATGAGCATTGTGTGTTCGGCAGTACTCATGGTGATCTTGGCCTTCCGTGGCATTGAAGTTGATGGTCGCCGTTCAGGCAGTGATGCGGGTTCCTCACCAGCAAGTGGGGCCTGACCCGTGGGGGAGCAGCGGTCCTTGCCGGTGCCTGATGGGCTCGAAGGTGAGCGCCTTGATGCGGCTGTCGCTCGCCTCACCGGTCTGTCACGAACCGCTGCGGCCGATCTCATCGGCGGGGGTGGAGTGCTCGTCGACGGCAGCACTGCTCTGAAATCACAGCGAGTGCTGGGCGGTCAATGGCTCGACATTGAGATGCCAGGGCCCGCGACGGGGCCGGCCATCGTTCCCGAGCTCATTGAAGGACTCGTCGTCGTCTACGACGACCCCGACATCGTGGTGGTCGATAAGCCGGCGGGTGTAGCGGCGCACCCGAGCCCTGGCTGGACGGGCCCAACCGTCGTCGGGGGTTTGGCAGGCGCTGGGTACACGATTAGCACCTCAGGCGCGGCTGAGCGTCAGGGAGTCGTCCACCGGCTGGATGTCGGAACCAGCGGTTTGATGGTGGTGGCGAAGAGTGAGATTGCCTACAGCGAACTCAAACGTGCTTTCAAGGAACGTCGTGTCGACAAGGAGTACCACACGATCGCGCAGGGTCTGCTCGATCCATTGGCAGGCACGATCGATGCGCCCATTGATCGTCATCCCACGTCTGACCACCGGTTTGCCGTTGTTGCCAATGGGCGGGCAAGTATCACGCACTACGAAACTCTCGAGGCGTTTCCGCACGGAAGTTTGCTGACGATCGGACTCGAAACCGGGCGTACCCATCAGATTCGTGTGCATCTGTCGGCGCTGCGACACCCGTGCGTTGGCGATCTCACCTACGGAGCCGATCCCGTGCTTGCGGGAAAGATTCGGCTCACCCGTCAGTGGCTACACGCCGTGAGGCTTGCCTTCGAGCATCCCGCCACCGGACAGCAGGTGGAGTTTCGAAGCGAGTACCCCGACGATCTGGCACGGTCGTTGGAGCTGCTCGCAGCCGGTATCTGAGGTCGATCGGCCGCCGGAGCGAATCCGCGGGTGAGGGCGTCGGGTTTCAGGCCCCGTCGGCACGTGGTGGGATGGAGGCATGACCCTCCCCGCTGCCGCCGCAGGCTCACTGGTCCTCGCTCCCACCAGCAACGACCCGATGGCGGTGCATCGCATGGGTTATGGCGCGATGCGCATTACCGGACCCGGCATCTGGGGGAATCCGGCTGATCCGGCGGCGGCGGTGGCGTTGCTTCGGCGGGCCGTCGAACTCGGGGTCAACTTCATCGATACAGCCGACTCCTATGGCCCCGGTACGTCCGAGGAACTCATTCGCGAAGCGCTGCATCCCTACGACGGCGTGCTGGTGGCCACTAAGGGTGGGTTAACCCGTCAGGGTCCGCACGAGTGGTTTCCCATTGGCCACCCCAAGTACTTGCAGCACACGCTCGAATTGTCCTTGCGGGCGCTGGGCGTCGAGCGCATAGATCTCTGGCAGCTGCACCGCATTGACCCCACGGTGCCGCTCGAAGACCAGGCCGGATTCGCCGCCGAAATGGTGGCGGCCGGGAAGATTCGGCACGTGGGCCTGTCGGAAGTGGGCGTTGAACAGCTTGAGCAGTTTGCCGCCATCGTGCCGGTGGTCAGCGTGCAGAACCTCTACAACGTGACGAACCGGGCCAGTGAGGCTCTCGTCGACCATTGTGAGGCGACGGGACGGGTATTTATCCCTTGGTTCCCCGTGGGTGCAGGTCCACTCGCAGGTGCGCAGGCGCCGGGCGGGAGCCCGAACGAGATCAATGATGACGTGGCAGCGCGATTCATGGCCATCGTTGCGTCGGTCGAGCTTCCGCCATCGCAGGTGGCCCTCGCCTGGCTACTGGCTCGATCGCCCGCCATCCTGCCGATTCCGGGTACCTCATCGATTACCCACCTCGAGGAAAACGTCGCGGCCGCAGCTGTCTCGCTGCCGGCTCAGGCTCTGGCCGCTCTCGACGCTCTTACCAGCTGAGACCCACCTCGCGGCGGGGTGTCGCAGGAACGAGGTGTCGGCGGTGGCGACTAGTCTGGTAGTCCCGCTGAACGCTCCTTCCCCCGTTTCAGCGGCAGTGAGCAAGCCTGTCGTGGGCTTCAGGCTCAGCGTGAAGAGGTAGGTCCCTTACGGGGCCCGGCAATTGGGGAGGTGCGGTGTCTGACGACGGTTTCGTGCACCTGCACGTCCATTCCGAATACTCGATGCTCGACGGAGCTGCACGCATCGGTGACCTCGTGAAGGAAGCCGGGCGGCAGGGTATGCCGGCGGTGGCCATCACCGATCACGGAAACCTCTACGGCGCTTACGAATTCTGGAAAAAGGCGACGGCCGGCGGAGTCAAGCCGATCATCGGTATGGAGGGGTACTACGCGCCTCAGGGACGCAAGACGCGAGGACCGTTCGACTTCGGTGGGGGAGGAGATAACCGAGCCGGCGATGAGGCGTCGGCGGGTCGCGGTAAGCAGAACTACACCCACATGACCCTGCTGGCCGAAACCACGGCGGGCATGCACAATCTGTTCCGACTTTCGAGTTTGGCTAGCCTCGAGGGCTACTACTACAAGCCTCGATTCGATCGAGAACTGCTTGAGACGTACGGAGCCGGACTCATTGCCACCACCGGTTGTCCGAGCGGCGAAGTCAATCGCTGGCTGCAGGCCGGCAATTACGATCGCGCACTCGAAGCGGCCGCCGATTTCCGCGACATTCTCGGTCCGGGCAATTTTTACTGCGAATTGATGGACCACGGGCTCGATATCGAGCGCCGCCATCGTGAAGACCTGTTGAAGCTCGCCCGCGCTCTTGACCTGCCACTCGTGGCGACCAACGACCTGCACTATGTGTATCCCGGTGAGGCCGAGATGCACGATGTCTTGCTGTGTATCGGTACCCGGACGACCATGGACGACCCGAATCGATTCAGGTTCGACGGGCGCGACTTTTATCTCAAGACAGCCGCCGAGATGCGCGACGTGTGGCGCGAATTGCCGGAGGCATGCGACAACACACTGCTGATCGCAGAGCGATGTGAGGTGTCGTTCACTGAAGACGCCAACCTCATGCCCCAATTCACTGTGCCTGAAGGCCACACCGAACAGTCGTGGCTCATTGAAGAAGTCGAGCGCGGCCTCGCCCGTCGATTTGCACCTGCCGCGGTGCCTGCTTCGCACCGCACTCAGGCCGAGTACGAAGTCGGCGTCATCATTCAGATGGGGTTTCCTGGGTACTTCTTAGTCGTGGCCGACTTAGTGCGCCATGCCAAGGAGAACGGCATTCGCGTCGGCCCTGGTCGAGGTTCCGCGGCGGGCGCGATCATCGCATGGGCGTTGGGAATCACCGAACTCGATCCGATCAAGCATGGGCTGCTCTTTGAGCGCTTCCTCAACCCTGAGCGCATCTCGATGCCCGATATTGATATCGACTTCGACGATCGTCGTCGCGCCGACATGATTCGTTACGCCACCGAGAAGTACGGCGAAACGCACGTCGCTCAGATCGTGACGTATGGCTCCATTAAGGCCAAGGCCGCCATCAAAGACTCCGCACGTGCCCTCGGTCATCCGTATTCACTCGGAGATCGCATCACCAAGGCCATGCCTCCGGCCGTCATGGGCAAAGACATCAGCTTGGCGGGCGTGTTTGATACCAGCGACGCGCGTCACGGCGAGGCCGCCGAGTTTCGTGCGCTGTACGAGGCTGAACCCGACGTGCGCGAGGTGGTCGACACCGCACGCGGACTTGAGGGGCTCAAGCGCCAACCCGGTGTGCATGCGGCGGGTGTCATCCTGTGCCGTGAGCCACTGATCGATGTCGTCCCTCTGTGGCGACGCGATCAAGATGGCGCCGTCATCACTCAGTTCGACATGGGCGCGTGCGAGTCCCTCGGCCTACTCAAGATGGACTTCCTGGGCCTGCGCAACCTTACGGTTCTTGACGACTGCCTTGCCAACATCGCCTCTAACCGTGGCGAAACCATCGTGCTCGAAGTACTCACACTCGACGATGCAATCACCTACGAACTATTGGCCCGTGGCGACACCTTAGGCGTGTTCCAACTCGACGGTGGTCCCATGCGTTCGCTCTTGCGTTCAATGGTGCCCGACAAGTTCGATGACATCTCAGCCGTGCTCGCGCTGTACCGGCCTGGCCCGATGGGCGCCAACGCGCACAACGATTACGCCGATCGCAAGAACGGCCGCAAGCCGATCGTTGCTTTGCATCCTGAACTCGCTGAACCTCTAGAAGAAATCCTGGGTGAGAGTTTCGGGCTCATCGTGTACCAAGAACAGGTCATGGCGATCGCCCAGAAATTAGCGGGTTACACCCTGGGTCAGGCCGATCTCCTTCGGCGTGCGATGGGTAAGAAGAAGAAGGAGATTCTCGACGCCGAATTCGTTCCGTTCAGTGAAGGAATGAAGGCGAACGGTTACTCCGAAGGCGCTGTTCGAACGTTGTGGGAAGTGCTTGTCCCATTCTCCGATTACGCATTCAATAAGGCGCACACCGCGGGGTACGGGCTCGTTTCGTATTGGACGGCATTTCTCAAGGCCAACTACCCCTCGGAATACATGGCGGCGCTGCTCACCAGCGTCAAAGACGACAAAGACAAGTCGGCGGTGTATCTGGCCGAATGTCGGCACATGGGCATCAAGGTGTTGCCGCCCGATGTGAATGAGTCGCAGTCCGATTTCACCCCGGTGGGCACAGACATCCGATTCGGACTCTCCGCCATCCGCAACGTCGGAACAGCCGTTGTTGATTCGCTGATAGTCACACGTACCGCCAAGGGCCGATTCGCCGACTTCCCAGAATTCTTGGCCAAGGTTGATGCCAGCGTGTGCAACAAGCGCGTCATCGAGTCGCTCATCAAGGCCGGCGCGTTCGACTCACTTGGCCATACCCGGCGCGGCTTGTTGTCAGTGCATGCTGAAGCCGTCGATGCGGTCCTCGAGACAAAGCGGGCCGAGGCGGTCGGACAGTTCGACCTGTTCGCCGATGCCGAACCCGACACCGCACCTGGCGTTGGCCTGGCGCTCACCATTCCTGTAGGTGAGTGGGAGAAGTCGATGCTGCTGTCGGCCGAGCGCGAGATGCTCGGTCTCTACGTGAGCGATCACCCCCTGATGGGAGTCGAACATGTGCTGGCTCAGTCCACCGACTGCACTGTCGCAGCGCTGCATTCCGATGATCGTGCTGATGGGCAGGTCGTCAGCGTCGGTGGTTTGGTGACGGCGGTGTCATATAAGACCACCAAATCCAGCGGGGCGCGGTGGGCCATCGTGTCGCTCGAGGACCTCGAAGGTTCGGTTGAGGTCATGGTGTTCCCGCAGACCTTCGCTGCGGTTGGCCCACACCTCACTCCCGACTCGGTCATCGTCGTCAAGGGCCGCCTCGATCGGCGAGAGGAAGAGTCGCCGCGATTGGTGGCGCTTGAAGTCACCGTTCCCGATCTGTCGGAAGGGCCGCGAGGCCCGGTGGTGGTCACGATGGCCACGGCGAGGTGCACCCCGCCCCTCGTTGAACGACTTAAAGAGGTGCTGGCAACGCATCCGGGAACCACCGAGGTGCAGTTACGACTCACCAATGGTCCTCGCACCACCCTGCTTCGGCTTGATGATCGGCTGCGGGTCAACGCTGATTCCTCCCTGTTCGGCGATCTCAAAGCCCTTCTCGGACCGAGCTGCCTCTAGTGCGTGTTACCAACAGTCCGTGGCGTGTTGCCGGAATTGTCATCATCGGCATGATCGTGCTCGGAATCCCGGTGGGCATTCTCTGGTCACTCATCGCACCGTCGGCCGCCGACATTCACGGCGAGCCCCAACTGGCGATTGCCGCTGATGCGATGTTCGGTCTGGTGACGATCTGCACGGGTGTGATTTCGGCGCTGGTCGTCGCGCGAATGCAACGCCGCAATGGCATCGCGCTCATCGTGGGTGTGGTGGTCGGAGGTCTATGCGGGTCCGTGGTGGCGCTGGGCGTGGGGGTGCTGCTCGGCCAAGCAGAAGTACGCGCTCTACCCGTGCTGCTGGCATGGTCGGTAGGTGGGCTGATTTCGCTGGTGGCACTCGGTGTCTCGTACGGACTCGAATCCGAAACAGATCCCGCAGAACACAATTCACCCGAGGCGCCCGAGGCGCCCGAGGAGCCTGAGCTCGGCGTTGACGGTGACGATCAGTCCTGACGACCGATGTCGGCGGTAGTTGCGCCGGTGAGGCGAATCAGGTCATGCGGTGATAGTTCGATTTGAAGTCCTCGCCGTCCGGCCGACACGAACATCGTTGAGTAGGCGAGAGCATGGTTATCGACCACGGTGCGAAGAGTGTGTCGCTGACCGAGGGGTGACATGCCTCCCCGCACGTACCCGGTACTGCGCTCGGCCGCGGCGAGGTCGGCCATGGCGGCCTTCTTGCCTAGGCAAGCCGCTGCCAGCGACTTGAGATCGAGTTGGCAGGCAACCGGTACGACCGCGACCATCAGTACTCCGTCGACGGAGGCGATGAGGGTTTTGAAAATTCGGTGCGAGTCAATACCGAGCGCCGCAGCAGCGTGGTCGCCGTAACCTTCAGATGTCGAAGAGTGGTCGTATTCGTGCAGAGTGAATGTGACCCCTTCGGCCAGCAGTGCACGTGTCGCGGGAGTACCTTTCGCTGCCACGTTAGTTCAGGCTGGCATCCGTGCGCGCGAGATCGCCGGCCGGAATCGATTGCAGGTGTACTGCCAAGGCCGACTCGCGCCGCAATAACGACAACTCAGCACGCAGGCGCGTGGCGGAGTCAGGCTTTTCCAGCAGGGCTTGACGATCTACCCGGTCAAGAACCATGGCGGTCGCTACGAGGTACGAGAGTTCAATGGGATCGGAGGGCAGCGAATCAAAGGGGATTGGGTCGAGCATGCTGCTGAGTCGATTGCGGTAGGCGACAAACTGTTCGGACACGGAGGCGACAAGCGGGTCGGTTGACTCACCTGCATACTCGGTCAGCCACGCCACGTGGGCTTGAAGATAGGGGGCCGAGACATCAAGATCATTGATCTCAAAACGATCGGTTCCAACCGTCACCATGTCGTAACGCCCGTCGTCATACTTCTCGACCACCTGAACCCGTGCGGCCGTTCCGACCATCGCGAGCGACCGCGCTGAGTTGGCGCCGACTTCGTGTCCTTCGCGGATCGAAACCACGCCAAAGGATCGTCCGCGCTGAGGGTGGTCAGGAGCGTCGATGAGGTCGCGGACCAATTGCCGGTAGCGAGGTTCAAAAACATGCAGGGGCAGTACCTGGCCGGGAACAAGCACGGTTCCGAGGGGAAACAGTGCGATTACATCGGTGTCTGCGCTGGCCACGGCCTCACAGTAGAGGGCAACGGCGTGTGAAGGGCGATAACGCGCCGCACCATTAGAATGTTCATCATGTTGAGCGATACGAACCTGCGGCTCTCTCGAGCAGATTCAGCATGTCGGTCGTTTCTTGCTGGTCGTGTGTTCGGTTTGTTCACCCGCGGCGTAGGAACCTTTTCCTCGTGAATCCACGCGTCGTTGTACTCGACTACGGGTCTGGCAATCTCCTGTCAGTTGAGCGAGCCTTGGTGCGTGCCGGAGCCGATGTCATCGTGACCGCTGATCGCAAAGCGGTCGCCGACTGCGACGGTCTGGTCGTTCCCGGCGTGGGGGCCTTTGAGGCGTGTATGCAGGGGTTACGCGCAGTCCACGGTGACGAGCTCATCGGACGCCGTCTCGCGGGCAGTCGCCCCGTTCTTGGTATCTGTGTCGGCA
>Ga0194056_10002070_pt1 | contig 10708 bp, 9 predicted proteins | sample SepL4413m_MetaG_FD_155458 | JGI IMG/M metagenome (GOLD analysis project Ga0194056, IMG submission 155458) | Anoxic zone freshwater microbial communities from boreal shield lake in IISD Experimental Lakes Area, Ontario, Canada - Sep2016-L442-13m | ecosystem: Environmental > Aquatic > Freshwater >...
ATAAAATGCAGAAGGATTATTATCTTCGTGAGCAAATGAAAGTCATACAAAGCGAACTTGGGGAAAAAGAGGGCGTCGCTGGTGAGGTTGATGAACTCAGGAAAAAGATGCTGACAGCTGGACTTTCGAAAGAGGCGGCAATAAAAGTCGAAAAAGAACTCGACCGTATGCTCAAAATGCCTCCGGGTTCTGCCGAGACAGGAGTCATTCGCACCTATGTTGACTGGGTTATAGACTTGCCTTGGGACAAAGTTTCTAGGGAAAAACTGGATCTGGTCGAAGCACAAAAAATATTGGATGAAGACCATTTTGGATTAGAGAATGTAAAGGAAAGAATTATAGAATTTTTGGCAATCAAAGTGATGAAGAAAAGTCTGAAAGGGCCTATTCTATGCTTTGTAGGGCCGCCTGGTGTGGGCAAGACCTCGATTGCAAAATCGATTGCCAGGGCAATCAATCGAAATTACGTGAGGATGTCTCTTGGGGGAGTTAAAGATGAATCTGAGATTCGGGGCCACAGGAAGACATATGTAGGAGCTATGCCTGGCAGAATGATTGCCGCTGTAAAGCAAGCAGGTACAAAAAATCCTTTGATTTTGCTGGATGAAATCGACAAGATGAGCAGCGACTTTAGGGGCGATCCCGCAAGTGCAATGCTTGAGGTGTTGGACAGCGAGCAGAATTTCTCCTTTAGAGATCATTATTTGGAGCTGGCTTTTGATTTGTCGGATGTGATGTTCATTACGACGGCAAACAGCATGGACACCATCCCAAAAGCTTTACTCGACCGTATGGAAATAATTCAGCTTTCAAGCTATACAGAAGAAGAAAAGTTGCAGATTGCAATGCGCCATCTTGTTCAAAAGCAGATGAAAGAGCATGGGCTCAAGAAGAGCATGATTGCGTTTAAAGAGGAAGCGATTCGAGATGTAATCAACTACTATACTCGCGAGGCGGGAGTGAGAAGCCTGGAGAGGCAGATTGCGAAGCTTTGTCGAAAGACTGCGAGACTGATTGTCTCGAAAGAAAAGAAGAAAGTTACAATTAATCAGGAAATCGTCAAAGAGTTCCTGGGAGTAAGAAAGTTTGCTTATGACAAGGCGAACCTTGAAGATCAAATTGGTATTGCTACGGGGCTTGCGTGGACTGCAGTTGGCGGGGATACGTTGTCAATTGAGGTCAACGTCATGAAAGGCAAGGGCAAACTGGAATTGACCGGACAACTTGGAGACGTGATGCAGGAGTCAGCGAAAGCGGCTGTGAGTTTCGTGCGTTCGCGAGTTGAGGTTCTAGGAATTGATGCGGAATTTGCAGAAAATACAGACATTCATGTTCATGTTCCGGAAGGTGCGACGCCTAAAGATGGGCCGTCGGCGGGCATTACGTTGGCGACAGCCATAATATCGGCTTTGTCGAACAAACCAGTGAGAAGAGACGTGGCAATGACGGGCGAAATCACCCTGAGAGGGCGTGTGTTGCCGATAGGCGGATTGAAGGAAAAGGTTATTGCGGCGCACCGTGCGGGCATTAAAACCATAGTTTTCCCGAAAGAAAACGAAAAGGATTTAGAAGAAATCCCTGAAAATATAAGGCAAAAAATCAACTTTGTCGCGGTCACTGACATGGACCAGGTTCTGGCAACTGCGTTTCGTTCTTGAAATTAGGCGCTTTATGTGGTATTTTAAGTTGAGACTTTTGATTGGAGGTGCGAATTATGCTGGAGATTTTTAAGACCCTCGATACAGGCGAGCTGGTAAAAATTAAAGAGATTGAAAAGGGTTGCTGGATTAATTTGTACGCCCCGACCAAGGACGAGATAAGCCGGATTGAAGACGATCTCGGGATTATGCCGAATTTTATTCGCGACCCTCTTGATGATGAAGAGAAACCGCATATTGACGTCGAGGACGATCAGACGCTTGTGGTTGTTGACGTTCCTTACGTGTTTGAGGAAGATGCGATTCAGAAATACGAGACGATGCCGATGGGTATCATTATCAAGGGCGACTACTTTATCACCGTCAGCTTCAGAAAAAATGAAATTATTGAAATTATTAAGAAGAATCGTTTAAAAGAATTTTTCACGTATAAACACACCCGTTTTACATTCCAGATTCTTTTTGTAGCGTCCAAAGAGTTTTTGCGTTACCTCAGAATGATTGATAAAAAGACTGATGACGCAGAGCGTACGTTGCGTAAGTCGATGAGGAACAAGGAACTTTTCATGCTCCTCCAACTGGAAAAATCTCTGGTATTCTTCGCGACATCGTTGAAATCAAATGAAATGGTTATGGAGCGTCTGCTTCGCGGAAAAAGTCTCAAGAAGTACGAAGAGGATCAGGACTTGCTCGAAGACGTCATCATTGAGAACAAACAGGCAATCGAAATGGCCAACATTTATAGTTCAATCCTAAGCGGCATGATGGATGCCTTTGCCTCAGTTATTTCAAACAACCTTAATATGGTCATGAAATTCCTGACGTCAATAACCATCGTACTTGCGATTCCCACCATGATTGCGAGCTTCTTCGGCATGAACGTCGGGGTGCCGTGGCAGGGAAGCATCTGGGGCTTTGTGTTTGTCATAGCGATTTCGCTGGCCGCATCGGGCACCGCATTTTTCTTCCTTTGGAAAAAGGATATGTTTTAATTTACGAAATTGAGGGATAACCCATGAAATTTTTTGGCAGGATGATGAAAGAGCGTTTCGTGATTCTCGAGACTGTAACCGAAGATTTTGATACGCACAAACCGCTGGTTGACCGTCTTGAGAACTGTTTGCGCAAAGTGTGCAGGGAATTGGACATAAGCGTGCCAATCTGGCTAGATAGAAACACTAGCGAATTCGCGTGTTTTCGACGCACGACATTTACACCCGAGCAATTTATTGATCAGGTGAAATTCGACAGATTACAAATTGAAGTTATTTTAGATAAGTGAGATGAGCTCCTGGAGCTCTTCTTTTTTAAATATGTATTTTTTGCTGCAGAAGTGACAGACGCACTCAGTATCTTCAGGTGCATCCGCCATTTCAAGAAGGTCAGTGGGGCCGAGGCTTATAAGCCCGCGTTCCATTCGCTCGCGGCTGCAGTTGCATTTGTACTGGCACGGAGTGGTTTCAAGAATTTCGAGCCCTTTTTCCGCAAAAAACAAATCCAAAATACTCTCGGGAGTCTCACCCCAGGAAAGCAGGGTGGTAACAGGAGGCATGCTGTCGATTGTGTTTTCGATATAAGTGATGATGTCATCGCTTGCTCCAGGCAGCAGCTGAATTACGTATCCTCCGGCATGCGCCACCGTCAAATCCGGGTTAATCAACACCCCAAGCGCTACAACCGACGGCGTCTGTTCCGACGATGCGAAGTAATAGGTCAAATCTACGCCGATTTCGCCCGATACGAGCTCAACCTGACTTACGTAAGGCTCTTTCATGCCAAGGTCTTTGACGACCGTTAAAAAGCCTTTTCCCACGGTTCCGCCAACATCGAGCTTCTGGTCCGTTTCACGAAGTGGTAAATCTACTAAGGGTCTGTGCACATACCCGCGAACATTCGACTTGCTATCTGAAACTGCGATCAATCCCTCAATTGGTCCTTCGCAGCGAATTTGCAAACTAATTGTATCATTTTCACTTTTCAACATCTTGCCCATGATTGCTGCTCCGGTAAGTAACCTACCGAGCGCCGCTGTCGCAACTGGTGAAAGTGAGTGAAGCGTCGCAGCCTCCTGCACTAACTCTGTCGTATCCGCCACAAACACCCGAACTGTCTGCTCCTCAATGATTGCACTTACTATATGGTCTGACATTTTCGTCCCCTCCAAAAACTACCCTTTACATTAAAAACACTGACCCGGCGTTGCGGCCAGGTCAGCCATTTTTTTCTTAAGACTAACTATATGTATTCTTTCGCGAATAATTACATAGCTTTTCTTACGTTAGATGCTTGAGGTCCTTTTGATCCTTCAACTACTTCGAACTCAACCTCAGCGCCTTCTTCTACTGTCTTGAAACCTTCCATTGTGATTGCTGAGAAGTGAAAAAATACATCCTTGCCGCCTTCTCTTTCAATGAAACCGTACCCTTTTTCTGCGTTAAACCATTTTACTCTTCCAATTTCCATTCTTTTTATTCCTCCTGAATATTACTCGGCTACTATTTTTAGCGCCACGTTCACTATAGCATGGTAATTATTGCATGTCAAACATTTTTTCAAAATAAATTTTTTTAAACTGAAAATATGCTCGAAATTTGTGGGGCGGGGGCGGAAGGAGGGGGAATCTGGCTGCGGATTCTTAGAAATCAAGCGTCGTATGTCGGCGGAGCCCACCAAATCCGTAAATTCGGATTGTCTCGCCGATTTTCCTACCAGTTTCCGGACTGTCGCGCGGTTTTTCCTACCACTGCGCCCGCGCCCACACGATTTCACGCTCCGGCTACAGGCTAGCAAGGGATTTAAAGACCAAAGGTGCATCCAATTTATACATTAATTCGGATTTTAAGTGCAAATGTATAAATCGAATGCGAATTTGCACCTGCGGAGCAGAAAAGTGGTAGGAAATAATGCCCGACAATCCGATTTAACTAGAATCGTCGGATTTCGTGACGAATGTCTCGGACTTCTGACGGCGCGAAATGCGACTCCTTTTGGGGTTTGGGTTTTAAGGATTGGGATTTGGTCTAAACTTGTTGTGCGGGGTGAGCGTAATCGGCCAAAATCGCATTTGCGGATTGACTCCCCCTATTTTACGCAGAAATCCGGACTGTCGCATGTGTATTTACGCAACTTCACGGGCAATCCGGTATTTCTCGAACAAATCAAAATCAAAAAGGTAAAAGCAATGGATTAAATCAACTCTGTTAACCAATATAATCTTGATTATCAATCCTATAGTTTGTACGATTTTTTGAAATCTTCAAATTTGCGATTTTTCGAATAAAAAGCTGCGTAAAAACCGTGGTGTTAGTCCGAAAGTATAAAAAATATGATAGAATGATTACCAAATACTAACCTTTTAAGGAGACCCAAATATGCTTACATTTAAAGACATCAGCAGTAACGAAGAAATACGCGCATACATAAAGGCGGGCGACAACGTGATGGAGACCATAGGCTACACCGAGCATTCGATTACGCATGCGGGTTTTGTGGCTGAGAAGTCTGCGAAAATTCTGGATTGGTTGGGGCTGGATGAGCGCCAACAGGAGCTCGCGAAGATGGCAGGGTTCATGCATGACATGGGGAACGTCGTAAACCGCATTGACCATGCACAGTCTGGGGCGCTCATGGTGTTTCGGCTTTTGGACCATTTGGGGATGGACCCGCAGGAAATTTCGATTATCGTGGGAGCAATAGGAAACCACGACGAGGGGACGGGAACTGCAATCAGCAATGTCTCAGCAGCCCTAATTCTTGCCGATAAGACGGATGTAAGACGTTCGCGGGTGCGAAACGACGATCTTATCAAATTTGATATTCATGACCGTGTGAACTATGCTGTAGAACACTCGAACCTCAAACTTCTGCCGGACAAGTCGGCTGCGATTCTGGAATTGACGGTTGATACGGAGATTAGCCCGGTGATGGATTATTTCGAAATTTTTCTGGCAAGAATGCTAATGTGCCGAAAAGCTTGCGAGTTTTTGAAGATTGGCTTCGGTTTAGAAGTAAATAGCGTAAAATTACTTTGAAAAATGGTTGACATTAAAAGCGGTTTTTTGTATACTCATCTTTGCCCGTCAAAAACGGGTAAATATTTGGCCTGGTAGTTCAGTTGGTTAGAACGCTAGCCTGTCACGCTAGAGGTCGAGGGTTCGAGTCCCTTCCAGGTCGCCAAATATGCCCAGATAGCTCAGTTGGTAGAGCAGTGGACTGAAAATCCACGTGTCGCTGGTCCGATTCCGGCTCTGGGCACCATGTTGCGGATGTAACTCAGTGGTAGAGTGTCACCTTGCCAAGGTGAAAGTCGAGAGTTCGAATCTCTTTATCCGCTCCATTTGAAAAAAATGCTTCTATGTTATAATATAGAAAGCATTTTTTATTTTCAAAAAACGGGGAGTGTAAAATATGTCAGACTCATCGCAAATGCAAAGGCAACACTATTTATTATCAATTCTTGCGGACTGCAAGCAAGGTTTCACGGCTTCTGATTTATTGAAATACGCCACGCATGCTGGGTATGAAGTCAGTAAACGCACTATTTCAAGGGATATCGACGACCTGTCCTGTACGTTTCCGATTTATGAATCTGAAGGGTCGGGCGAGACGCGTTACTTTTTGGAGGACCGTTTGTCAGGGCTTGTCGAATTAAATCTTGACGAGATGATTACTGTCTACTATCTGAAGGAAATGGTTGATGCACATGCTAACAGCGACCTTGCCACGAGTGCGACGTTTTTCCTGAACAAACTGATTTCCAATCTTTCAAGCGATAAATCAGAAATGATCAGCAAGTTCAAAGATGCCATTCGCGTAGAACACGAACAGTGCCACTCCCAAAATAAACTCGATGTCTCAATGCTTCAAAGACTCCGCGATGCAATCGCGGAACAAACCACAATCGAAATATGTTATTACGCCCTAATAAATGATGAAACGACGACACGTAAAGTGGATCCGTATTTTCTGGAACTGAGTGAAGGCAATTATAAAATCGTGGGGTATTGCCATTTGAGACAGGGTCTTCGCGCTTTCAATGTAAGCCGCATCGAGACGCTCAGAATTGAGAAGACGAAATTCGAAAAGCCAAAAAACTTTTATGAGGAATATACAAAGTCGCGCTTTGACAAGCTCGCGTCCGACAAGACTGAAAGTCTCAAGCTTAGGCTTTGGGGCAATGCGGCGAAGCTTGTCAAAGAATACGAAAGCAAGCGCGCGGATAAAATTACCGTTGAAAAGAAGGGCCAAATCCTCTTCGAACGCAAAGCCGCTATTACCGACGATGTCGTGATGTGGGTGCTTTCATACGGGGATGAAATTGAAGTAATTGAACCACAGGAACTAAAAGAAAAAGTCCTCGCAAAAGCAAAGGGCATTTTAAATAATTATAAAGATTAATGGATTTTAATATAAGGTTAACGGGCTCCATTTTGGGACAATTAATTGAATCATTTTTGGATCAAGTTCAATGTCGACTTCGTTTTCAAGCACGGATTCACCGTCGATATTTATGATTAGAGTGTCTTTTGATTTCATGTTTAATTTTGTGACTTTGTAGAAGGACACTTCTTTTTCCGAAGAGTGTTTGCCGGCGATATATTTTGGCAAAAGGTTTAATACTCTGAGCTTTGACATCGCCGTTACAAGGCACACGTCCAGCAGATTATCAGATGGATGTGCGCTTGGACTTGGCATAATTCCACCACCATAAAAGCGACCGTTTGAGATGGCAGCCAGAATAATTCGTTGGCGCGTAACAATTCCGTCCATAGAGATTTCTACATCCATATTGCGATCTTTTAACAAAGTTCCCAGGGCAGAAATTACATAAGCGACCTTGGCAGGAAGCCAGGGAAGCTTTTTGGTTGTGTTGTTCATGTTGTAATTTGTGATTGCATCGATTCCAAGCGAAGAAATATTCAAAAAATGGCGTTCGTTTATCCTTGCTGAATTCACAGGACAAAGTACGCCATTTATTGTATCTTCTATTAATTGTTCCAAGGTGTGATTTGAAAACTTATGGTCGCCGGTAATTGTGCGCAGGAAGTCGTTGCCTGTACCGCCAGGAATTACGGCGAATTCTACATCGCTAAGGATTTTACCTGATTCATCGTACATACCGTTGAGGATCTCGTTTGCAGTACCGTCTCCACCGACCGCGTAAATTCGGAGGTCGCCCGAATCCTGCGCAGCAGACGCTTTCAAAGAACGCTCTGCTAAAGCACTTTTAGCGAAGTTGGTTGCGTCCACTGGGCCGGTGGTTATTTTAATTTCATAATCCAGACCGAGTCGCTTCGCAATGTCGCCTACTATTTGGATGAGCCTTTTACCTTTGCCACGACCGGCGTTTGGATTAATAATAAACAGGTGCTTCAATTACATAACCTCTGCGAGGGTATCCTTCAACTTTTGCGCTGAAATCTTCAGCAGTTCGAGTTCCTTGTCAGTCATGTTGATGTCGAGGACCTTCTCGATTCCGTAAGCGTTGACAATAGTCGGAAGGCTGAAAACAACGTCCGATATGCCTAAAGTGCCTTCCATTAACGAGCCAACTGGAAGGATGGTATTTTGATTCTTCATTATAGCTTCGCAAATCCTGGTGACACAAAGCGCGATTCCGTAGTAAGTCGCACCTTTGTTCTTGATAACTGTAGCACCAGACTGCTGAACCTTTAGGTACATTTCTTCCTTATTTAATTCAATGCCGCTTTTCTCGAGGAAATCATCGAGAGGCTCGCCGGCAATACTTGCAGAGCTCCAAAGTGGAACTGCGCTGTCGCCGTGTTCGCCGATGAAAAGAGAATTTACATTTCTGATATCTACATTACAAAGTTTGCTGAGCTCATAACGCAATCTTGATGAATCAAGCAACGTTCCCGAAGAAATAACTTTGTGCGAAGGAATTCCCGTCTCTTTTTGAATTAAATACGTGATTACGTCAACTGGATTTGAAACCACAAGAATTATTGAACCTGTGTAGTGCTTCATGATTTCGGGAATGATTGATCTTACGATCCCGACGTTCTTGCGCGCGAGGTCAAGTCTGGTCTCGCCAGGCTTTCTGTTCGCTCCGGCGGTCAAAACAATGATGTCGGCACCCTTTACTTCTTCGTAACCACCGTCATGTATATCCATCTGCCCCATAAGCGAAAGTCCGTGATTCAAATCAAGCGCTTCGCCGAAGGCTTTTTCTTTATTAACGTCAATTAAAACCAACTCTGATGCAATTCTGTCCATAGCTATTGCGGACGCCGTCGATGCGCCTACAAAACCTGCTCCAATGACTACTATTTTAGTCTTAGCTTTGTTCATACTAAAATTCCCCTTTCAAGATACATGCGATCCCGCATGGAAAAAACACAACAGGTTTAATTATACACACTTTTTTTAAATTGTATAGATAAAAATACAATTTTCCTAAAGTAGTAAAAAGTCTTGTTTTCGTCTCGGAAATCAGGTGCGTTCGGCGTAGTATGACAGCAGGTTGTTATAATTTACGTGCGCCTTCCAGCCAGTGAATTTCGAAGTGTTATTTGTTTCCAAATACGGGGAACTGGTTAAAAGTTCTGAATGCCTGTATGAGTATTGAAGGCGTTCGGAAATATCGACGGAAAAGCCCTCAAGATTGGAGCGTTTCCAGGCGAAAAGGAAGTCATTGCCGTTCTTTAGACGATTGGATGAGAATCCGCACCCGGTCATTACCTCCAGAACACACTTCAGCTGCGCGGTCGTGAAGTCAGCCGTCTGGGTTTTTAGATACAAAATGTCGTTCGAAATCTTATCAAAGTTCACCTCGAGCGGGCGGGCATTGTGGCCAGTCAAGTCGAAGTTTGCGAGCAGGTCCATGAATTCTTGCTTACTCAGCTTGAATTCAAAGGTCTTTCGTTTGGTCGCGTGTTTTTCGAGCGAATCGAGGAAGACGCAGTTGCCGTCAAGCGTCGAGTTCAAGTCCCAATCCTCACTCACAATTATATATTTAAACCCGGCGATGTCTGAATTCTTGGCATCGTTTGAATGGGTCTTGACAGTCAAAAGCGAATTCTCGAAATTTTGAGTGAAAGTATAATGTGTAAACTCGCCCGATTCGAAGTCCATGCTTTCGCCGTCGTCCGTATAGAGCTCGCCGCTTCCGGTGCCCGGGAAAACTACTATAGCGGTCTCGTCCTTAATTTCAAGAGGGATTACCGCTCCAGCTTTGACAAACACATTAATGTCATTCAACTTGCCGTATGCCGAATAAAAACCAGGTTCCTCGTAGAATTTGCCTGTCTGCAAGTGATACCAGCCGCCCTCAGGAAGCCAGAACGTGGTCCTTGAAAGTCCGGTTTCAGGATTCTTCTGCTCCAAGTATGGCGCGACAAGCATCTGATCACCAAACATAAACTGATCCTGAAAGTTATACGCCTCTTCTGAATTCGGATAATCGTGATACATGGGGCGACAAAGCGGGGTGTGGCCTGAGTGATTTTTCCATGCGGCGGTGTACATATATGGCAATAGCGCCCTTCTCAGTTTCAACGCCTTAATGGTTGCATCTTGAATCTCGGCGTTCTTGGACCACGGTTTGTAATTTATTAATGGGTCGCCGCAGTTGTGAAATCTGAACACAGGACTAAACACCGCGAACTGAACCCAGCGCAGATAAAGTTCCTGGTCGTTGTATTTGTAACGCTGGAAGCCCGTGACATCATGGCTCCACCAGCCGTATCCGATGTTTGCCGCCGTTGCTGTAAAGTAAGGTAAATAGCGGAGCGTCTCCCAAGTAGCATAAGTGTCGCCAGAAAAACCAATCGGATACCTGTGACTTCCGTGGTCGCCCCAACGCGAAAATGTGAGAGGGCGTTTGTCGCCGTCGCGCTTGAGGTCCAGGCTGTGAAGGTGGTTCAAAAACCAGAGCGGGTCCAGACCTTTGAGCTTTGAAGTTGACTCCTGCTGCCAGTCTATCCACCAGAAATCCACTCCGAGCTTCTCATGCGGATGATGCAGAAACTTGAAGTATCCTTCAATAAATTTAGGATCTGAAATATCGAACAAAACAGGTTGCTTTGATT
>Ga0194056_10002071_pt1 | contig 10706 bp, 8 predicted proteins | sample SepL4413m_MetaG_FD_155458 | JGI IMG/M metagenome (GOLD analysis project Ga0194056, IMG submission 155458) | Anoxic zone freshwater microbial communities from boreal shield lake in IISD Experimental Lakes Area, Ontario, Canada - Sep2016-L442-13m | ecosystem: Environmental > Aquatic > Freshwater >...
GCACCATTATATTATGAATTTACTACTAAGAAACCTGCGTTTGGTGATATGACTTCCGCTAAGGGTGAGATGAACAAAATTAAAGTTGTTCCGAATCCGTACTATGGATTCTCAACCCTTGACAGGAGTAGTTCCGATAAATTTGTGACGTTTACACATTTACCATTAAATTGTGTAGTCAAGATTTATACACTTAACGGTGACTTGATTAAAACAATAAATAAGACTGGAACAGGAGATCCGACATTTAGTTCTACAATTGAATGGAATCTCCAGAATGAAGACAAAGTTCCGGTTGCATCTGGTATTTACGTAGCATTAATCGATGCTCCGAACATCGGAACAAAGGTCTTAAAACTTGCTATATTTACGTCACAAGAAAGAATTAATTTCTAAATTAAAATTGAAATCCAAATGAAAAGGGATTTAATTAAAAATTTAAGGAGATTTTCAAAATGAAATTGAGTCAAACTAAAATAATACTAATCTTATTGGTAGTTATGTTTGCAGCAAGCATCTCGTATGCTGGTCCCAGAAAAAAATATGGAACTTCGGCTGCTCCTGAACTGCTGATACCGGTTGGCTCAGTCGGAACATCACTCCTAGGCTCGAATATGTCATACATCTCAGGTGTAGACGCAATGTATTGGAACCCAGCTGGACTTGCAAGTATCAATTCCAGAACAGGAGAGGTAATGTTCTCGCATGTTAATTATTTCGCTGATATGAAGCTTGAATACGTCAGTGTTGCATCAAAAGTTGGTAGCCTTGGTGTAATAGGTGCAGGTATAAAATCTTTTAATATTGGTGAATTTGAACAGACAACCGAAATAGCTCCGGATGGTACCGGAACAATATTTAAACCTACCTATATTACCGCAAATTTGAGTTTTGCCCGTCAGATGACCGACAGAATTCGTTTTGGCACGAATGTTAAGGTTATCAGTGAATCTGTTGCAGATGTATCTGCCAGCGGTTTTGCTTTTGATTTTGGTATTCAGTACAAAGGTGGTGAAACCGGTTTTAACTTTGGTATTGCAATCAAAAACTTAGGGTCAACTATGAGATTTAATGGTCCTGGGCTTGATAGAACAATTCAGGGTGTGAACGGTCAGATATCTACTCAAAGAGTCGTGTTGCAGGATTTCGATCTTCCGACAGCTCTCGATATGGGTATCTCTTGGGGTAAAATGTTTAAGAACGATATGGGCGTCACCGTTGGTGCAAGCTTTACAAACAACAGCTTTACCAGCGACGAGTTCAAATTCGGTCTTGATTGTACCTACAAGAATATATTGTACATAAGAGGTTCGTACAATGTATTAGTTGATAAAGAAAGCGGAAAAGAACTCTCAATGTTCGGTCCATCAATAGGTGCTGGTCTCCATTATCCTGTTGGAGGAGTCAATTTGGGATTTGACTATGCTTACAGATTTATTAACTCAGAAGCTAGCGCATTCAACAGTACTAACCAATTCTTTACTGTTAGTTTAGGATTCTAGTATTTGTTTTTATAAATAAAAGGTAATCATAGTCTCTATGGTTACCTTTTTTTGTTAATTTGTTTTCTTGATGAATTAACTTTAACAATAACAGAAATATCAATTATGAAAAAGCAAAAACTATTTTTCGTCGTTTTCTTTATTCTTACATTTTTTGGCAATTCCTATTCGGCTGTTAACTTCTATTTTGACGCTGATTATTCGGTCTTCAGAAGTACATCCACAAAATCAATTGTAGAAGTTTACTTTTCTTTTACTCAGAACAGTCTGCTTTATGTTAAATCAGGAAGTGATTTTGTAGGTGTCGGAAACACACAGATAATTATTGTCGACCAGTCTAATTCATCGGAAGTTTTCAATGAAATTTATGGACTCCAGTCAGTCGTTAAAGATACTTCAAAGTCAAAATTAGTTAGTCGCTTAATAGGACAACAAAACCTTACCGTCCCGGTTGGCAATTATGAAATAACATTCATAGGCTCTGATAAGAACGATCAGTCAAAAAAAGATACTATTAAACTCGTTCTCAATCTAAAACCGTTTGAAGATACAAAGGCGTCTTTAAGTTCTTTACAGCTTTCTTCAATGATAGATAAGTCAAACGATAAGACAAGTATATTTTATAAAAATGGTGTTGAAATAACACCCAACCCTAATCTTTTATTCGGTAATAACTTAAACAAAGTTTATTATTACACAGAAGTTTATTTTCCGGCAGTTGATTTTAAAACCGACAGTTCGATGGTTATAATAAACATTAGTGACCTCTCAGGTAACGTTCTTTCTGAAAAGAGGAAAAATGTAAATATTAAAAATGAAGTTTATGCTGAAACAGGTTTCTTTAACGTAGATTCCCTGCCTACAGGTTCATACGTTATGAGAATATCATTAGCCGATAATCCTGCAAATAAAAAGATTGTAAGGGAAAAGAAATTTTATATTTTTAATACTGTAAAGAAAGAAAACTTTTCCGTAATCTACGAAAAAGATTTTCTGCAGTCGGAATTCGTAACACTCCGCGAAGATCAGGTTGAAGATGAGTTTAGTAAGATAATTTACATAAGGTCGTCTATTGAAAACAAAGAATGGGAAAACCTCAGGACTCTTGACGATAAAAGAAAGTTTCTTTTTAATTTCTGGAAAAGAAGAGACCCTAATCTCTTAACTCCAAGGAATGAAGCAAGAGATGATTATTTTAAAAGAATTAAAGAAGCAAATAAACTCTATAAACAAAGTTTTACCGACGGATGGAAGTCGGACAGAGGCAGAATCTACGTTATTTATGGCGTTCCTACTGACGTAGATAAGCACTTTATGGAGACTGATATAAGAAACTATGAAATCTGGACCTACGATTATGTCGAGGGAGGTACAATGTGCGTATTTGCCGAAATTGCAACATCTGGTGAAGGTTCGTACTTTCTGGTCCATTCCACCATGCGGAATGAATTCAGGGATCCAAACTGGTTAACGAAACTTAAAAAATAAGATGAAAAGGAATATTTTTATTCTTATAAATACATTTATCTTTTCAGTCTTGATCTGGGCTTATGTCAATTTAAACCTTACGTATACAATTGAGTCTTCAATACCCCTGCAGATAAAATCAGGAAAGTCTCAGGGTATTTCTAATGAAATTCCAAACAATCTTGATGTTGTTCTTAAAGGTAAAGGTTGGGGATTGATGAAAATATTAATATCGAAGAATCTTGTATACTATCTTGATTTAACTGCTTTTAAGAAAGATACGAAAATTGATTTAATGCAGAGCGTCAGTGATATCATTAACATTCCTTCCGATGTTTATGTCCAGAGCATAAATCCGAATTTCCTTGATGTATCATTTGATAATACTATATCAAGAATGATAAAAGTAAAGAATAATACATCCGTTCAAACTAAAGACGGATATACGGTTATTGGAGGAGTAAAAATATCCCCGGATTCGGTGAGGGTTTCAGGAGCCAGTTCGATTGTTATGAAAATAAAATTCGTTCAGACTGAAAATATAGTTTTTAAAGATGTTAATACAAATATAAGTAAGGATGTTAAGTTAATCGATTCATTAGGAAATCAGGTAAAGATTGATCCAACGGTCGTAAATGTAAGCTTTAAACTGGAGCTATCGGCTGAAAAAACATTTGATGATATTGATGTAAATGTTTATGGTGTTCCTATAGATAAAGACGTTTTAATTATCCCTCCAAAAATATCGATATCTCTAAGAGGAGGCGTAGAAGAACTATCAAAACTTACACAGAAAGATATAAAGATAGGTATAAATTTTAAACAGATTGAATCTGATGAGCAAGGGGAAGTTGAACCAACAATTGAATTATCGGATATATTTACTTTAATTAAAGTTGAACCGCAGAGGTTTCAGTATATTATTAAGAAAAAACAGTCAGAAAATTGATAGATTATTTAAAAAATGAGTTTCGTGATTTAATTAAAGAGACTAAAACTTTAGATTTCAAGACAGTATATATCTTTATTTCTGTTGCCATAATTGTATTCTTATCTCTTACTGTTGCCAGCCCTTCTTTCTATTATGATCATTTTGGAAAAAACAGACTTGAGTCGCGTATCTATTGGTTTCTGATGGATGGTTCGTTTATGTTTTTAATCCCTGTAATATCTATAAAGTTTGTATTTAAGAAAAAACTGAGTGATTTTGGTTTTACTCTTGGTGATAAGAAATTTGGGATTCTTACTTCTTCCATATTTTTCGTGTTTATGTTTATAATAGTGATGATTGTTTCTTCGTCTATTGAGTTTAAACTCGCTTACCCTCAGGGTGGCGAAGCTCTCAGGAATAATTATCAGTTGCTTTTCTTTTATGAATTATGCATTCTTGTCTATATGCTGGGCTGGGAATTTCTCTGGAGAGGATATATGCTTTTCGGATTAAAAGAGAAACTGGGATTGTATACTATATTTATTCAAATGATTCCATTCTTTATCTTGCATAAAGGAAAACCCGAGATAGAATTATTTGCTTCAATACTTGCAGGAATTATACTTGGAATTCAGGCATTAAGAAGCAGGTCTTTTATTTACAGCTGGATATTGCATTGGCTTGTAATGGTCTCAATCGATGTGATTTCAGTATTAAGGTATAATTATAATTTTTAAAATATAAATAGTTCATTCTGATATGAAATTAGCAGTAAATATTGATCACGTAGCAACTCTGCGTGAAGCCAGAGGAGAAATTGAGCCGGATCCTGTTATAGCAGCAGGGATTTGTGAACTTGCGGGCGCTGAAGGCATTGTATGCCATCTCAGAGAGGATAGAAGGCATATTAACGACCGTGATGTAAGGTTGCTAAGGGAAGTTGTTAAAACCAAGCTTGACCTTGAAATGGCAGCTACCGACGAGATGGTTAAAATTGCCTGTGAAATATTACCTGACCTTGTTACTTTAGTACCTGAGAACAGGAAAGAATTAACAACTGAAGGAGGTCTGAATATTTCAGCAATGAAGTCAAGACTTACTGACGTCATCGATGAATTAAAAGCAAAAGAAATTTTAATAAGTCTGTTTATTGACCCGGAACCTGATGCACTTGACCTTGCACTTGAAGTAGGTGCTGATATTATTGAATTCCATACGGGTAAATATGCAAACTCTATAGATGAAAAATCACAGTTGAAAGAACTGGCAAAAATCGGAACAGTATCAAGAATGGCTTCCGAAATGGGATTAATAGTAACTGCAGGGCACGGGTTGAATTATTATAATATTCAGCCTTTCCTGAATATTCCTGAAATAAGGGAAATCAGTATCGGACATGCTATTATTTCAAGGGCTGTTTTCACTGGACTGCAGAGAGCAGTTGAAGATATGATAAAAATTGTTTCTAAAATCTGATATTATGGCGAGTAAACTTAAAGCAATTGAATTAGTAAAAGAATATAAAAAGCGTGTAGTTGTTAGTAAGGTTTCTGTAGAAGTAAAGCAGGGTGAAATCGTCGGACTTCTCGGACCTAACGGAGCCGGCAAAACTACTACGTTTTATATGATTTGCGGAATGATAAAACCAAAGTCAGGTGAAATAGAACTTGATGGAGATGATATTTCCAGATATCCTATGTATAAACGTGCTCAGGCTGGTATCGGATACCTTCCTCAGGAACCGTCAATTTTCCGTAAGATGACAGTTAAAGAAAATATTCTTGCCATTCTTCAGTTTATGAAACTCGATAAGGATGAGGCGGAAGAGAAATGCGAAAAACTTATTAGTGATTTTAGTTTAAAGAAAATAGAAGATTCAAAAGGCTATACACTTTCAGGTGGAGAGAGACGCAGGACAGAAATAGCCCGTGCACTTGCTTCTGACCCGAAGTTTATTCTTCTCGATGAACCATTCGCTGGAATCGACCCGATTGCTTCCGAGGATATTATGAAGATTGTTGCTAAATTAAAAGACAGAGGAATAGGTATTCTGATTACTGACCACAATGTTCACGAGACACTTTCTATTGTGGACAGAGCATACATTTTAATAGAAGGTAAAATATTTCGCTCTGGCTCTGCTGATGAATTGGCTTCCGATGAAATGGTTAAAAAACTTTATCTTGGTGAGAATTTCACTCTCGACAGATATCTGTTAGAATCTAAAAACACAAACAAAACTTCTTAACCCCGTTTATGAATCGGGATTAAGAAGCTATAATTCCTGGATTACTTATCTTTACTGCTCTTATTCTCTTTCTTCGCAGGTTTATCTTCTTTGGTATTACTGCTGCTTAAATCAGATGAACTTTCCGTGTTGGTACTTCCCGAAGTAGTAGAAGGGGAAACCTTCTTCTTTGCATAATCAGTTAAATAAAACCCCGTACCTTTGAATATTAATCCTGCAGGCATACTCACTAATTTCTTTAAAGCCTTGTGCCCGCATTCGGGACAAAGCGTCATTGGGTCGTCTTTCATCGATTGAAAAAACTCAAATGTGTTGTTGCAATGTTCACATTTATAATCGTATGTTGGCATTTTTATCTTATAAGTTTAGTAATTTCTTCTTGGCTGTTTCATATTCCTCCTGAGTAATCAGGTTCTCGTCAAAGGCTTTCTTAAGCTCCTTTAATTTGTCGTAACTGAAAGAACTACTTTCAGTCTGACCATTAATATTAACACTTTGCTTTTGAGTTAAGTTCTCATTCAGTAATTCACTTACCTTTAAAATCCTTTTTAACCTGTCACCTGATAATCTTGAAAAAGTGTCAGGATTGTGTTTTAGTTTCTGAATTTTCTTAATGTATTCATTCCTCGATTCGATAGGTATTAAGTCTTCTACTTCTTTTGCTAATTCTCTCACTATCTTGTACTGGAACGTCTCATTCTTCTTCTTCGCCTTACCGGAAATCTCGATTTCCTCTAATTTATATACCTTTTCGTAGTAATATTCGAATATTAATAATAATTCGGCGTACTTATCTTTTGCTATAAGTTCTTTCTTTATTCCGTCTGCCCTCTTTAATATTTTCTCTCTTAATGAATCGTGTCCGTCTTCTTCGAATAAACGGTTTATTAATCGCGACTCTATTCCAAGCTGCTCAGTCCTTTTCACTGTTATACCTTCTGGTAATGTATACTTATAAATTGCCCGTTTATCTCCGTTTGAGTTATCAGTCTCTATATCTATTTCAAACATATCAAATATCAGTGCCAGTATAAATGCTTTGTATGATTCATCTAGTCTCTTTCTTTCCTCAACCGAGAGAGGGATGATGTCATTATATATATAGTAGTTCTTGTTGATGTGCAGGTCTATGTTTGTATTCTTTGACAAATTCTTGTAGTATGTTCTCATTTCTTCTGAAATAGTATAGGAATAGAAAAGAGGGAACCCTGCCCATTCCGTATAGAAAGTGATGGATGAATTGTCCGCGGAATCCTTGAACTCTACTGCGTTACCTGCGATGGAATGAATAAGGTTCTTGAACTTGCCAAATGAATTTGTGTTTGTTCTGATACCGATGTAAAACTTCTTCGCTGAATCATCAAGTTTAAACCTTCCTGGTATTTCGTTTATCCTTAACCACGGGAATGACTGTGACAGCATCCCTCTGATTTTAGATTCGCTTCTCAGTATTTCTTTCTCGAACAGTATTTCTGTGATGTTGTAGTCGTCGCGTATCCCTTCAAATTGCTTCCTGGCAAACTTCAGCATACTGCTCTCAACTATCTTTGCGTCGCTGTCTTTTAGTATGTTTACTATGTCCGTAACATCAGAGGCATTCAGTTCTTTCAGTAAATCAAAAGCAAGAATTTTTATCCTGTCTGTCGCGCTTTGCCCGCTTCCTATATACCTTAAATAATAATCGTTCTTAACGTCATCGGGTTCGTAAATGTGAAGGTTGAAACTCGTATCCTGTTTCTGTATAAAGTATTCGTATTTCTTCCTGAAGTTTTCCTTCAGTATCCCAAGATTTCCCGTCAGTTTGTTAATGTCGCTGATTAATCCCGTGAATAATATCTTTCCGTCGTCTGTCTTTGTTCCTTTTTCAATAAGCCCCAGCATTCTCTGGCATATTTCCTTCGCATAATATCTCGAGTGAAGTTTTATCAGTGCGTTATAATATTCATCGAGCACCTTAAGGAGTTTCTCTAAAGTCCCTTCCATGGCGGATTTCCGCATGATGTTGATTTTAGACCTTGATTCGTCTTCCCTTAAATCCTGCATCCTGCTCTTTACTTCTGCTTCAAGTCTTGATATTAATATCTGTAAATCCTTTATCTCTTTGTCAAATGTTGGTATGTAATCGAAGTTGCCGTTCGTAAGTATAAACTGTAACCTTCTTAATAAACTTATTGAATAGAATACACCTCTCGTTGAATCGTTTATTAAAGAGTTTATTTTCTTCTCAAGGTTACCTGTTATGTTTCTGTCCCTGTCACCGATTATATTCTGTATTATGCTGTTTCTGTTCGCATATATCTGAGAATAAAACAAGCCTTTCCGGGTTACATCATTATCATCCTTGAAGTTTGTGTCAAATTTCTGCTTTTCATTCGTGATGTACGCAGACCATTTGTCACCGCGTTTACCGCTTATGAGGTCGTTCTTGAGGTTGTTTAAAAATGTTTTTATCTGCGACTGTATAGAAGATTTTTCTCCCATACTGTACAGTGAATTCAGTATCTGATGTTTACTGCTCGATTCTGCAATTCCGAGTTCGGGTAAAAATTCTTCCCGTAAGTGTTCGTCTATACTGCTCTGCGAACCTTCGGCATACGTTAAATAATAGTTTATTATGTCTTCGCATAACTTATAAGCACAGGCAAGTATGATTCTGTCAATAGGTATGGATATTGTTGCCTGACCGAGTGTTGAGTACTTTCTGGAGAATGTGTTTTCTGTTACTGTGTTGTCGTCCGGAAATAATCTTTGCTTATACTGTACTAAATTAACCCTTACTCCTCTTTTGTAGTTCGCAAAATCAGAATTGGAAAAATCCTGGAATATTGTATCTGCAATCATTTTGTAAATGTCCCTGTTGCTCATTTCAGACAGCGAGAGGTTCTTGCAGTTTTCTCCGTCAATTAAATATACATCGTCATAAACCCCCGGCTGGAATTTATTATGCTCATTCTTCTTCCATGCAACATTGAACGGATTCTTAAGGTTATAATATTCTAACTCCATTAATGCGGAATATCCGTTTGCATAAACTCTTTCCTTGCCGTAACCCTGATAAATCTTTGGGAGTACAATGTACGATGACGATATTGCCTGATTCCTGAATAAATGCCTGATTAAAAAACCAAAGTCCAGGAACATTCCCGAACCCGTACCGCCGCTGACTGATGTTATTACGTAAACATTTATCTTCTCAGTGTTTACGTTCTTTATGTTGTGTTTGTCTTTTACAATATTAATAGAGCGTGAATCTGTAATCGTTGATTTTGCAGAACTGAGTTTATATACTATTTCATCGTAATTATGAAATAATGCAAGTCTTGCTGCAGGTCTTATCTGGCCAGCTCCTGTATTCATCGTCCCGAGTTTGCCTATTTCACCCGTGGTATTAAGCCATTCTTTGATATGCGGTACATCATTAATTCTGTGAATATAATCTGACGGATTCACAGGGTTAAAAACCTTTTCCGACGGCTTAAAATCTATATCATTTATTAAATAATCCCTTTCTCTTGCTATTCCGCTTTCTTCGGCAGGCGCATTATCTGTATCTATGTATAAGTATGAAGTAATAGGGAAGTCGTCCAGCGAACCGTATTTCTCCACAAACTGTCTCCTGATTCGCAGTAATACTTCTTTCCCTGTACCTCCAAGCCCTATCAGGATTGTAGGCATAAACTCCTGAGTCTTCAACTCTAATGAACCCTTCTCTACTGTTACAGGTTCATTCTGTTCCGGTAATTTAAATGGATCTGCCATATATATTATACGTAAATTATATGAAATTAATCATATCTGATTTTATAAAATAGTGAAAAGGTATCAAAATTATCATAGGAAAATATGTAGCTATTTATCACATCTGTCCCAAATAACTCATTTAAGAAAATGTTTTGGACAGCAGAGTGCACCCTAATATACTTTAATTATAGATTGTTTTTGAACTTGGGAAAATAAATCTGAAACCTGTTAAAATTGAACTATAAATGAGCTTTAATAGTGTTCCCAATTTAATCACTGCGGGTTTAATTCCCCGCTGCTTGCAGCGAAATATTGCAATGTTTTAAATTCTCAAAGTCCCGGAGGGTTGACATATCAATAGCAAAAGACATTTACTAATATCAAAGTCCCGGAGGGACGACATATTTGTTTATAAGATACCCAGTAATTTACTGCGGGGAAAATTCATTAACGTTATGACATTTGCCACTTAAGTATTCATACAATTATTTCTCCTAAATTATATACTCAAATCAAAATACATTAATATTATTAAATAACTGAAGTTACGCAAATTCCTAAAAGTTCTTAAATAAAGCCCACGACTTTAGTCGTGGGAAAATGAACAACACTAAATTATAACTGTTTTAACGGTTTTTAAAAGGATTAAAATACAATCTAAATGTTATAATTTATAATCTATATTTTGCGTAACTTCATTAAATAATTACAATCTTTTAGACACTACTGTCCAGTTGTTAGTTGAATAAAAACAGTTGTTTAGTAGTCATGTTATCGATTTCTTGACCCTCTGGTTCTATAAATAATTGGTTTAACA
>Ga0194056_10002073_pt1 | contig 10699 bp, 5 predicted proteins | sample SepL4413m_MetaG_FD_155458 | JGI IMG/M metagenome (GOLD analysis project Ga0194056, IMG submission 155458) | Anoxic zone freshwater microbial communities from boreal shield lake in IISD Experimental Lakes Area, Ontario, Canada - Sep2016-L442-13m | ecosystem: Environmental > Aquatic > Freshwater >...
AAACTCGTGTGTTGGAGATAATGCTATAGCATATTCCCAACGTTCGCCATTGTCTTCATATACTCGTTTTACATCTGTTTTATTACCAATATATAAATCAATATATTGTTGGAAGTTTTTAACAGGAATTATTCCTGAATTGTATTTAACTTTTAATGACTTATCCGTAATTGCCGCAACATCATATATTCGTTTTTTTAACAGTGATATAATATCAGGTGTTAAACTACTAATACCAAATCTTGCGTAATCAGGTTTAAATGTAATTTTGGTATATGGTTTTTTACCCTTACATTTAGTAATTTCAGGTTTACAAATCTCATCCAAATTATTTTTAAACTCTTGTTTATACCTTAATCCTCTAACGTGGTCTATTGTTTCAATCGACCCGAAGATAGACCAAACAAGAACGAGTTTAAAACCAAATCCATTTTTACCTCCAACTATTTTCTTTTCAGTTTTATCATAATTTGTCGATGTTCTAAGATGTCCAAAGATTAATTCAGGAATCCATATTTTATATTCTGGGTGTTCTGCAACATCAATTCCGTTTCCATCATTAATCATTATAATTGTGCCATCTTCTTGAATTGAAATGTCTATAAAAGAAACAGGTAATGTATTCTCAGTATTATTGAGAATTAATTGTTGCATACGAATTACGTGGTCACGACAATTCACGATGCCTTCATCAAATAACTTAAATAATCCAGGATTATATGTAATGGTTTTGTCGATAATTTTATCGTGAGTTTCATTTAAAATCCATAGATTTGATTCTATGTTTTCGACTGAACCGATATACGTATCTGGATTATCTAATATATGTTGTTTATCTGTTTTTTGTTGATATTTGTTTGAAAGGAATGCGTCAGTTTCGTTCATACTTCAATTATTAATGTAATATACTTTAGTTGTCGTATTGTATTTAATTCGTTTTTATTTCAATTTTATTATTATGTTAAATTATAATGATGCAAATTTCAGAGTGTAAAAATATATATTGTATATGTAAAAAACGACAAATAAACGCGATAACATCAATAGAAAATAAAAAATTCAATCCTAACAATTCAAACATTTCAAACAAATTACGACAGGCAAGAATCATTTCTTCTAGTTTAGGAGGAAAACCCGTTTTTTTAAATTAACATGTATCGCATTTATTTTTTTCTCTCTTAATTTTATAAATGACTCGGTTTACAAAAACGGCAAATGGCAAATATAGCATACAAGGAAAAGTGTATGAATTATTATCAGGAACTCGCGCACAAGTATGGCACGGAACCGCATATAAAACTAGTGGCGGACTTACCAAAAAAAACCTTTTTCAAAACAAAAATGGAAGAATTGTTTCCAAAACAAAACACTCAACAGCTAAAAAGGATATGCGATTATTGAAATTTGGATACGGAACCACAAAAGGCAAATTCGGATTTGTTAAACTTAACGGTAAATCAAAGAAGAACAACAAAAAAATGAAAGGCGGAAATGGGGTTAATTACGCATTATCTCCATCACATATTTCAGGAATTAGTAAGACGTCAGGAGTTGAACTTCAATTTATGGCCGGAAACGCAACCTCATAAATTAATTATAATATCCAATCATTAATTATAAAATTATCATGAACTATATAATCCTTTATTTTAATACATAAATATTTTTCGAAATATCGTTTACTAACTATAAATTTGCTTGTTGAACCAACAAATTTACAATAATTATTATAAGCATCAGAAAAAGATAACAGTTTTAACGGTTGTTTATTTTTGAAAAAGGTTTTAATATATTCTAACGAATTGTTAATATCTGTAATCTTATCCCATAAAACACAGTTTACATTTAATACGTATTTTTCCTCAAGTATCTCTACATTCGGAAAAAAATGACCTAATATTTTTAATACATTTTCTTCGTTAATAATACCTGATGAAAATGTAGCTTCTGTTTTACTTTTTACCCAAACCTTAAATAATACACATAATTCATCAAGTTCAACCTCTTCAATATTGTTTTTTTCATTATTTGTTATACTTATAGTTTCTTCCCAAAAATTGATAAAATCAAATACTACAGGTAAATATTTACTTGTAATATTATAAAAAGTATCTGTATTTTCATCATAATCATACTTCTGCTTCAATAGAGTTTTTAAAGTATTCGAATAAATTATATTTGGAAGTGACACACTGGATAAATAATGTTTCCATATAAAATGTATTTTTTTCCATTCTATTTTTAAATTATTATTAGCAGATACTTGGACACATTGAGAACAGAAATTATCAAAAATAGAGTTCTGAGTATTATATTTTAAATATAATACGTGAGGTTTTATATCTTCAACTGAATTATATTCTAAAAACTTTTCTGAATTTTCGTATCTATTTGAATAATGAACTGCAACACACAATAAATTAAGACCGTTTTTTCTAATTAATTCTTTCCATAATTCAAACGAAAAAGTTTCATTTATTTGTATTAATCTACAATTTTCATAATTATGGGTTTCGTGGTATTTAGTCATAAAATTGTGAATTATATTTGTATTACATATAGTGATACTTGATATATTATCTAATTCAGTCAACAACCTTTTAGTTTTTGAAGTAACAATATAAATTAATTTATTTTTTTTCTTTAAAATATTATCTCCCAATATTGTCAAAAAATATTTGGCCTGGTTTTTTTTCGTAAAAATGGATGGATATAATAAATTTAAAATATTTTGAATCGTGCTTGTCTCTGGTATAGAACTAAATAAACTACGGTCTTTTATTTGTTTTATAATATTTATTTTGGTGCGTTGTTTCCATTTCATTAATACCTTATCTTTTGAAATGTTCGAAAGTAAATTATAAATAATATGGTCTTCTTTAACAATAGTATAAATTTCTCCATCATATTCATAAAAATAATTACTTGATGACAAATAAAAATATTGATTTTTACTTAAAAAAATCTGAATAAATTGTTGTTTTTCATTAATTAAATTATTCAAACGAATGACTCTTTCTGAATGATTAATTATTTCGCTTTCTAGTGTTTTGGGTAAATAATGTATGATATGGTTGTTGATTCTTTGTAACATATACGAATTATTTCCATATTTATTTAATAAATCATCAATCGTATTTATGCACTTTTCACGAACCGTTATTAGTTCTGTCATAATATAATAAGTTGAAATTAAGTTTTTAAATTATTATATTAATATTTAAAAAATGTATTATATTAATATATATTTAAAGGGTTTAGTGATAAATTAATAATGACGACAAATTTTTCAAGACAATCTAACACAGATGGAAACATTTTAACCATCAAAACAGTCCAAATCGCACCTTTTAGAACATTAATGACTGCTTTAAAGGACATTTTGTTAGAAACAAACATAACCTTTCAGCCTGACGGAATACGTATAATTAATATGGATAAATCACATACCATTTTAGCTCACTTGTTTTTAGCCGCACCCAATTTTGAATTTTATGAATGTAAAAAGGATAAAATCATTATTGGGGTAAATATGTTTCATTTATTTAAACTAATTAATTCAATTGATAATGATGATACACTAACGATATATATTGAAAACGCAGATTACGCAGAGGGTATTGTATCACATTTAGCATTAAAATTTGAAAATGGTGAAATAAAACAATGTAAAACTCAGAAATTAAGACTTATTGAACCAGACCCCGAAGAATTAGAATACCCTGATGTTAAATTTTCATCTATTATTAATTTACCTTCGGCAGATTTTCAAAAAATTATTCGAGACATGTCTTGTATTTCAGATAAAATAGAAATTAAATCTGTAGGAAACGAATTAATATTTAAATGTTCAGGTCAGTTTGCATCTGCTGAAATTCATCGTGCGGAATCAGACGGAAGTATGGAATTTGCTTTAAAACCAGATTCATCAAAAGTTATTCAGGGTGAATTTTCGTTAAAAAACTTGGGTTATTTTATTAAGTGCACGAATTTATGCTCTCAAATTGAAGTTTATTTGGAAAATGATTTACCTCTGGTAGTTAAATATAATGTTGCTAGTTTGGGTGAAATCAAACTGTGCGTTTCTTCTTTACCGTCATAATTATGCGGTTAATTATGTTTTATTATATAATATAATATTTATTTTTTTTGTATGAAATTCAATATTATATTATATTATATTATAAATGTCTACCGGAATCGTTTATATATATGGTCCAACTGGTCCAACCGGTCCCACAGGAATTACAGGTCCAACAGGTTATCACGGTTGTACGGGTGCTACTGGAAAAATCGGAGATACTGGTCCTACTGGACCTTCCGGACTTCAAGGTCCTACTGGTCCTACTGGACCTAGTAATTTAGGAATTACAGGTGTAACTGGTTGTGCTGGTCCAACAGGTCCTAAAGGAGATACAGGTCCCACAGGAGCAACAGGAGCAACAGGTCCAACAGGAGCTACAGGAGCTACAGGAGCAACAGGTCCAACAGGTGCTACAGGAGCTACAGGAGCTACAGGAGCTACAGGTGCTACAGGAGCTACAGGAGCAACCGGAGCTACAGGAGCAACCGGAGCAACAGGAGCAACAGGAGCTACAGGAGCAACCGGAGCAACAGGAGCAACCGGAGCAACAGGTTCAACAGGTCCAACAGGAGAAATAGGACCAACTGGTGAAAAAGGTGAATCGGGTTCAACCGGAGCAACAGGTGCTATAGGAGCAACAGGTTCAATAGGAGAAACAGGTGCTATAGGAGCAACAGGTTCAATAGGAGAAACCGGTGCTATTGGAGAAAAAGGAAAATCAGGAGCAACCGGTGCTATTGGAGAAAAAGGAGAATCAGGAGCAACCGGTGCTATAGGAGAAACAGGAGCTATAGGACCAACTGGAAATACAGGACCAACTGGTAATACAGGAAATACAGGTCCAACTGGTAATACTGGTCCAACTGGTAATACTGGAAATACAGGTCCAACTGGTAATACTGGAAATACAGGACCAACTGGAAATACTGGTAATACGGGAAATACCGGTAATACGGGAAATACAGGTAATACAGGTAATACAGGAAATACAGGACCAACTGGTAATACAGGAAATACAGGTAATACAGGAAATACAGGTAATACTGGAAATACAGGTCCAACTGGAAATACAGGACCAACTGGAAATACAGGACCAACTGGAAATACTGGAAATACTGGTAATACCGGAAATACTGGAAATACTGGTCCAACTGGAAATACTGGTCCAACTGGAAATACTGGTCCAACTGGAAATACAGGAAATACAGGAAATACAGGAAATACAGGTCCAACTGGAAATACAGGTCCAACTGGAAATACAGGAAATACAGGAAATACAGGAAATACAGGACCAACTGGACCAACTGGATCAACTGGACCAACTGGTAATACTGGTAATACAGGACCAACTGGACCAACAGGACCAACAGGACCAACAGGTAATACAGGACCAACAGGCAACACAGGACCAACAGGCAACACAGGACCAACAGGCAACACAGGACCAACAGGCAACACAGGACCAACAGGCAATACAGGTAATACAGGAAATACAGGTCCAACTGGAAATACAGGAAATACAGGTAATACAGGAAATACAGGTCCAACTGGAAATACTGGACCAACTGGTCCAACTGGAAATACTGGAGAAACCGGAAATACAGGACCAACAGGAGCAACTGGAGCAAGTGGACCAACTGGAGCAACCGGTGGTACAGGACCAACAGGAAATACAGGAAATACAGGACCAACAGGTAATACAGGACCAACTGGAAATACTGGTAATACAGGACCAACAGGAAATACAGGAAATACAGGAAATACAGGAAATACAGGTCCAACTGGTAATACAGGAAATACAGGACCAACAGGAAATACAGGAAATACAGGAAATACAGGAAATACAGGAAATACAGGAAATACAGGAAATACAGGAAATACAGGAAATACAGGACCAACTGGTAGCACAGGACCAACTGGTAGCACAGGAAATACAGGACCAACAGGTAGCACAGGACCAACTGGTAGCACAGGACCAACAGGTAGCACCGGAGCAACCGGAGCAACCGGTTTATTAAATATTTCTGGAACAAACTTTGGAGATTATTTATATTGGAACAAGAATACTACAGCATGGGCTGTTGGAAGTTCAAATGTAAACATCGGGGGGTATGCCGGTCAATATAATCAAGGTTTAAACACAGTTGCTGTTGGATATTTCGCAGGTTATAATATACAGGCCCTAAATGCTGTCGCAGTTGGTTCATATGCTGGACAACATTCACAAGGAACGTCATCGGTTGCGATTGGTTATTATGCTGGTAATTTTTCACAAGGTTATCAATCAGTTGCTGTTGGTTACCAATCAGCACAAGGTTCACAAGGAATACAGTCAGTAGCAATTGGATATCAAGCAGGATATTCACTTCAACAACAATTATCGGTGTCAATTGGGTATCAAGCAGGACAATTTTCTCAAGGAACACAATCAGTTGCTATTGGATATCAAGCAGGACAAGGTTCACAAGGAATACAGTCAGTTGCTATTGGATATCAAGCAGGACAATCATTTCAAGGAACACAATCAGTTGCGATTGGATATCAAGCAGGACAATCAAACCAAAATACAGGGTGTGTAGCTATTGGATATCAAGCAGGACAGTTATCTCAAAGACTACAGACAGTTGCTATTGGTTATCAAGCAGGACAATCAAACCAAAATACAGGTTCTGTAGCTATTGGATATCAAGCAGGACAGATATCTCAAGGAACACAGTCGGTTGCAATTGGATATCAATCAGGGCAATCACAGCAAAATACGAGTTCTGTTGCAATTGGATATCAAGCAGGACAGATATCTCAAGGAACACAATCGGTTGCAATTGGATATCAAGCAGGACAATCACAGTCAAATTATTTTTGTGTAGGTATTGGATATCAAGCAGGACAAATATCTCAAGGAACCCAGACGGTTGCGATTGGATATCAAGCAGGGCAAGCGCTTCAATCACAAAATTCAGTAGCTATTGGATATCAAGCAGGACAATCAATGCAAAATACAAGTTGTGTAGCTATTGGATATCAAGCAGGACAGTTATCTCAAAGACTACAAGCAGTCTCAATTGGGTATCAATCGGGACAGTCATATCAAGGAACACAGTCGGTTGCGATTGGATATCAAGCAGGACAATTTTCTCAACAACCACAGTCGGTTGCCATTGGTTATCAAGCAGGACAATTTTCATCTTCTTTTGCTATTGGTTATCAATCAGGACAATATTCACAAGGCGGATCTTCATCAGCGATTGGTTATCAAGCAGGACAATTTTTACAAGGAACCCAGTCAACTACACTTGGGTATCAATCAGGTCAAACAAAACAAGGTCTGCAGAGTGTTTCTATTGGTAATCAATCAGGACAATACTTTCAAAGCGACCAATGTGTTTCTGTTGGATATCAATCAGGGCAGTCAACTCAAGGAGCACAATCAATTGCTATTGGATGTCAAGCAGGACAGACAAATCAAGGAATAAATTCATTAGCTATTGGATACCAAGCAGGACAATCAAACCAAGGAGCATTTTCGGTATCTGTCGGGTGTCAAGCAGGACAAGGCACTCAAGGAGCAAATTCAGTTGCGATTGGGTATCAATCCGGTTATAGTTTTCAAGGAGCAAATACAGTTGCAATTGGATATCAATCCGGTTATAGTTTTCAAGGAATAAACTCAGTTGCGATTGGGTATCAATCTGGTTCAAATTCTCAAGGAACAAACTCAGTTGCGATTGGGTATCAATCCGGTTCAAATTCACAATCAGCGAATTCAGTAGCTATTGGACATCAGTCTGGATATTCTTTACAAGGATTCCAGGCAGTATCGATTGGTTATCAATCAGGTTATAGTTTCCAAGGAGGAAATTCTGTTGCGATTGGATACCAATCCGGTTATAATTCTCAAGGGTCTGGGTCTGTTGCGGTTGGTTATCAAGCAGGTTATTCTTTACAAGGGTCTGTGTCTGTTGCTATTGGATACCAATCCGGTTATAATTCCCAAGGGTCAGGATCTCTTTCGATTGGATACCAATCCGGGTATAATTCTCAAGGGTCAGGGTCTCTCGCGATTGGATACCAATCCGGGTATAATTATCAAAACTCAGGCTCAATCGCAATCGGATATCAAGCAGGACAAAATACTCAAGGTTCAAACTCAATCGCAATTGGGTATCAAGCTGGGCAAAACAATCAAGGTTCTGGTGCAATCTCGATTGGGTATCAAGCAGGACAAAACAATCACGGCTCAAACTCGATTTCAATCGGTAATTTTATTGTAAATCCATATCAAAATTCTATTGTATTAAATGCATCTGGAGTAAGTCTTACTTCTCAAGGAGTTGGTACATGTTGTATAAATCCTATCAAGTCAAGCAGTAGCACATTAAACCCGGTGTTAATTTATAACACTTCTACTAACGAAGTGTCGTATAACCCAAGTAAAACATTTATTATAGAACATCCGGTGGATACTTCTAAATATTTGGTTCATGCGTGTTTAGAAGGACCAGAGCAAGGAGTTTATTATCGTGGAGAAGGACAAATAGAAAATAATATGTACACAACTATATATTTACCAAATTATACTGATAATTTAGCTAAAGATTTTACAGTTCAAATTACACCAATATATAATGGAAATATTAGGTCATATAGTGCGTCTGAAGTGGTTAAAAATACATTTAAGGTTTATGGTGAAAATGGTAAATTTTGTTGGGTTGTTCATGGAAGTCGAGGACCAATTACGGTTGAACCAAGTAAAAACGATACAATCGTAAAAGGAACTGGACCATATCTTTGGATATAATCATTATTTTGTAAATAAATATTTTATTGTAATAATATATTATCAATGGTAATATATTGTAATAAATATAGAACCTCACGTTCGTATTGTGGTCCAAGTGGACCAACCGGACAAACTAGTTATACAGGACCTAAAGGTAATACTGGATTTACTGGAAATTATGGAAATGTATCGTCCACGGGACCTACAGGACCATTGAATGATACAAATTATAACGGATATACAGGACCTACTGGAATTACTGGTTTTAAAGGGGAAACATACGATTTATTTGGTTCATCCGGTATAAACGGTTTAGTTGGATTTATTGGGATAACCGGGTCTACTAATGATATAGGATTTGAAGGAACAACCGGATTATCTGGACATAATGGGTCTTTAGGATATTCATCCGTTTTTGGTTCAGCTGGACCAAATGGTTATATAGGGACTTCATTACAAATTGGTTCAATAGGTTTAATAGGTTCAACCGGAGAAACTGGTAATGCAGGACATCCCGGTTCAAATGGTGCAACTGGACAACCCGGGTCAAATGGAGAAACTGGACCTACAGGCGCAACAGGCGCAACGGGTGCAACCGGAAATACAGGACCAAAAGGTAATACTGGTAATACAGGACCAACGGGAAATACAGGTAATACAGGCAATACAGGACCAACCGGAAATACAGGAAATACAGGACCAACCGGAAATACAGGAAATACAGGACCAACGGGAAATACAGGAAATACAGGAAATACAGGGCCAACTGGAAATACAGGACCAATTGGTAATACAGGACCAACAGGTAATACAGGAAATACAGGGCCAACTGGAAATACAGGTGTAACGGGTAATACAGGAAATACAGGACCAACAGGAAATACAGGAAATACTGGTTTAACAGGCAATACAGGCAATACAGGCAATACAGGAAATACAGGACCAACAGGAAATACAGGACCAACTGGAAATATAGGTGTAACGGGTAATACAGGAAATACTGGTCCAACTGGTAATACTGGTTTAACAGGCAATACAGGAAATACAGGAAATACAGGAAATACAGGAAATACAGGAAATACAGGAAATACAGGAAATACTGGTAATACTGGTTCAACAGGTAATACTGGAAATACAGGACCAACAGGAAATACGGGTAATACAGGTTCAACAGGAAATACAGGTCCAACGGGTAATACAGGTCCAACGGGTAATACAGGTCCAACAGGAAATACTGGACCAACAGGAAATACGGGTAATACAGGTTCAACAGGAAATACGGGTAATACAGGACCAACCGGTAATACAGGTAATACAGGCAATACAGGACCAACCGGAAATACAGGAAATACAGGACCAACCGGAAATACAGGAAATACAGGACCAACGGGAAATACAGGAAATACAGGGCCAACAGGAAATACAGGACCAACAGGTAATACTGGTAATACTGGTAATACTGGACCAACAGGAAATACTGGTAATACAGGAGAAACCGGAAATACAGGTCCAACTGGTAATACTGGTCCAACTGGTAATACTGGTCCAACTGGTAATACTGGTCCAACTGGTAATACAGGAAATACAGGAAATACAGGAAATACAGGAAATACAGGACCAACAGGTGTAACGGGTAATACAGGCAATACAGGACCAACCGGTAATACTGGTTCAACAGGTAATACAGGTAATACAGGTTCAACCGGTAATACTGGAAATACAGGACCAACAGGTAATACTGGTAATACAGGACCAACAGGTAATACTGGTAATACAGGACCAACTGGAAATACAGGAAATACAGGACCAACAGGAAATACAGGAAATACAGGACC
>Ga0194056_10002076_pt1 | contig 10687 bp, 6 predicted proteins | sample SepL4413m_MetaG_FD_155458 | JGI IMG/M metagenome (GOLD analysis project Ga0194056, IMG submission 155458) | Anoxic zone freshwater microbial communities from boreal shield lake in IISD Experimental Lakes Area, Ontario, Canada - Sep2016-L442-13m | ecosystem: Environmental > Aquatic > Freshwater >...
CGCCCTGACTCTGAGGATAGCCACCCAGGCACCTCCGGGGCGACACGAATCACAATGACGGTGACATTATCATCCCCCCCCTCGTACAAGGCTTCGTCAATCAGGCATTTCGCCATCTGCTCAAGGGGATCGGCCTGATGTTTACGCATAATTTTTTGAATCCGGCGGTCGCTTAACATCTTATCCAAGCCGTCGGAACACAGCAGGAAGATATCGCCCGGCATAACATCAAAAGGGGTGGCTTCAAGCACCACCGTTCGATCCAGGCCAACTGCCCGCGTAATAACGCCACGGAACATGAACGGCAGAGTGCTATCGTCAGGAAGCCCCGCAGCGGCGGCCACGGAATGATCCGTTGTCAATTGGGCCAGCGTATCGTCACGTAATCGATACGCCCGGCTATCCCCCGCATGCAGGGCAATCCCCCGGGACGGCGTCACCCCGTCAAACACCAACCCCACAGCCGTGCTTCCTGTTCCGCTTATGCCCAGGCCATCCGCCCGTTCCCTGATCCAGCTACTGGCCTCATTTAGTGCACGTTCGAACATTTTGGCCGAGACATCCGCGGTCAGGGGCAAGGCGGCATCGGACGGATTCAGAAAAACATTCCTCAGGGAATCCACGATCGCTTTACTGGCCACTTCGCCGCCATGTACTCCGCCCATCCCATCCGCGACGCAGAATACACCCGTCCCCGGCAAACTCACCATGGAGTCTTCATTGTTTTTCCTGCGCCTCCCGATATCAGTCAACTCAACCGACGACAGATATGCAAACGGGGTATTCACAACATCACGCCTCTCTCAAGGATCAGGCTAATTCACATATTATCTGCGATCGCCTGACCGAACTCGCTGCATTTGAGCAGGGTGGCACCTTCCATCAGGCGCTCAAAGTCATAGGTTACGGTTTTCTTGCTGATGGTCCGCTCCACGCCGGCCAGGATGCGATCCGCCGCCTCCGTCCAGCCCATATAACGGAACATCATCTCGCCTGATAGTATCAACGAACCAGGATTCACTTTGTCAAGACCGGCATATTTCGGCGCCGTGCCGTGCGTGGCCTCAAAGCAGGCCACTCCGCTGTCGTAGTTTATGTTGGCTCCCGGCGCAATGCCGATACCGCCAACGCAGGCTGCAAGCGCATCGGAAATATAATCGCCATTCAGGTTCAAGGTGGCAATGACCGAGTAATCGGCCGGGCGCGTCAGAATCTGCTGCAGGAATGCATCGGCAATCACATCCTTGACCACCAATTCATGGCCATCGGCAGTCTTAATCCTGTGCCATGGCCCCTTGTCAATCGGGGTGGCTCCAAATTGCGTGCGGGCCACTTCATAACCCCAGTCCCGGAAAGCCCCTTCCGTGAACTTCATGATGTTGCCCTTATGGACCAATGTCAGCGAGGGACGTCGCTGCGCAATCGCATAACGAATGGCGGCCTTGACCAGCCGCGCGGTTCCCTCTTGCGACACCGGCTTGATTCCGATGCCGGATGATCCTGGGAAGCGGATTTTATTGACCCCCATCTCGTTTTGAAGGAAATGAATCACCTTCTTCACCTCCGGCGTTCCGGCCGCCCATTCGATCCCGGCATAGATGTCCTCGGTGTTCTCGCGGAAGATCACCATATCCGTCAGTTCAGGCTGTTTCACCGGCGAGGGCACGCCTTTGAACCACCGCACCGGGCGTTGACACACATAAAGATCCAACTCCTGACGCAACGCCACATTGATACTGCGGATTCCGCCCCCCACAGGGGTGGTCAACGGGCCCTTGATAGACACCAGAAATTCGCGGCAGGCTGTCAAAGTTTCCGGCGGAAGCCAGATCGGTTGTCCGTATACAGTATTAGCCTTCTCGCCGGCATAGACCTCCATCCAGGCCACCTTGCGTTTTCCGCCATAGGCCTGCAGGACAGCCGCATCCCACACGATCATGGCCGCGCGAGTAATGTCGGCCCCAATCCCATCACCTTCAATAAAGGGAATGATCGGATGATCCGGCACATCCAACTTGCCATTCGCCCCCATCACGATCCTTTTTCCACTAACCGGAACGGTTACTTTGTGATAGCTCATGATTTTCTCCCTTTTACAGCCACTTATTTTCCATCCTTCGTAAAATTCAACAGGCCCCCCGCCAGAATGATCTCCCGTTGCCGGGCCGTCAGATTCAGTTTGGCGGCCACGTCGCTTCCCCGTGTCACATTGCGAAGCACTATACACTCGGCCCCGCTTTGGACCGCCTCACGCACCCCGGCGACCACCAGTTCATCCCCCTGCGCGATGGCTTCATAATCCGCATGATTCTCAAACAGCAGCGGGATAATCCCGAAGTTGATCAGATTGGCGGCATGAATACGCTCAATGGATTTCGCCAAGACCGCCTTGACCCCGAGATACATGGGGCACAGGGCGGCATGTTCACGACTGGAACCCTGGCCATAGGACTCACCACCGACCACAATGTTATGTTTTCCGGCATCGCGCAGCACAGCCGCACGCTTCGGGAAAGTGGGATCGTTCGGCTCAAAAACATATTCGGAATATGCCGGCACGTTCGATCTGTACTTCAGCCGTGCCCCCGCCGGCATAATGTGATCAGTGGTGATCTTATCGCCCACCTTCAACGTGGCCACACCGTTCAGCGATGCAGGCAGCGGAACATTCCGCGGCGGCTCACCGATATTCGGACCGCGCACGATGACCACCGATGACGGATCGTTAGACGGGAGAATCATCATCGAGTCGTCCACCTTGTACGCCTTCGGCATCCTCACTTTGGGATAGCTGATGTCGGTCACGGTCGCAGGATCCACGATCTTCCCCTGCAACATCGCCAGCGCAGCCACCGGTGGGCTGACCAGATAAACGCCCGCCGATTTCGTTCCGGACCGTCCCTCGAAGTTGCGGTTATTGGTGCGCAGGGAAACCGAGTTGGTCTTCGGCGACTGGGAGTTCCCGATACAGAAGCCGCAGGCATTCTCGAACAGCCTGACCCCCGCCGCGAGAAGGGCGTTCAAGCCCCCATCATCTGCCATCATTTCCAACACCTGCTTGGACCCCGGTGCTACGCCGGCCGTCACCCCGGGATGCACCCGCCGCCCGTTCAGAATTTTGGCCACGGCCTTAAGATCCATATACGAGGAGTTGGTGCAGGAACCAATAATCACCTGATCCACCTTTATCCCGGCAATCGATGCCACCGTCACGATGTTATCCGGCGAGTGGGGAGCCGCCGCAAGCGCCTCCAACTTTGACAAGTTGATCGTCACCTCTTTGTCATACGTGGCATCCGGGTCCGCAATGATTTCCCGCCAAACCCCGCCCCTGTTCTGCGCCGCAAGAAAGGTTTTAGTCATTTCATCGCTCGGGAAAACAGAGGTGGTGGCGCCGGATTCGGCGCCCATATTCGTGATGGTGGCACGCTCAGGAACTGAAAGATGCTTCAAACCCGGGCCTCCATATTCGAATATGCATCCCACATTCCCCCGTGTAGTGAAAAGTTGCAGGACTTTCAGGATCACATCCTTCGCCGTCACCCATGGCCTGAGTTTTCCGGTCAGGTTGATTTTCACAACCTTGGGAGCGGTAAGATAAAAGGCTCCACCCCCCATCGCAACGGCCACATCAATCCCGCCAGCCCCAATTGCAAGCATGCCGACTCCGCCCCCTGTGGGAGTATGGGAATCGGAGCCCAGCAAGGTTTTTCCCGGTACCCCGAAGCGTTCCAGATGGAGTTGGTGGCAAATCCCATTGCCCGGCTTTGAATAGATGATCCCGTATTTGGCGGCCACGCTCTGGAGGTACTGATGGTCATCCGCGTTTTCGAACCCGACTTGGATCGTGTTGTGATCCACATAGCTGATGGCCAGCTCATTCCGAACCCGGGCCAGTCCCATCGCTTCAAACTGCAGGTAGGCCATCGTTCCCGTAGCATCCTGCGTCAAGGTCTGGTCAATCCGGATCGAAATTTCCTGTCCAGGCACCAAATCACCACTAACCAGATGTTCCTTTAGTATTTTTTGAACCACATTCATGCCCATAGCCTTCTCCTTTTGACAAAGTGAAGTTAAAAGGATAGGCATTACAGGCGTCAGGCGCAATCAAGAAAGGTCATGATTCCACAGACTTGCGGACAAGGGGTGTTTTTTGATATTACTTAAAGCCACTGAATACAGGGAGGCATTTTTATGTTTCTGGAATTTACAAATATTGATGGCAAGCGTCTTGAAGTTCAACTGGAGGGGCGAGCCTCCATCACATTCGGGCGCACGCAGGAAGCGGACATCTGCATTCCTGAAACCAGAATTTCACGTATTCACGCCGAAATCAGACTCTGGGATTCGGATTATGTCATTAAAGATCTTAATTCCCGCAACGGCATTTACGTTAACGGCGTTAAAGTCATGGTGGCGATACTAAAAGTAGGCGATGTGATCCGCATTGGCACTCACGAGTTCACGCTGTCAAAACCCCCGCAAAAGGGTACTCAGACCATTGTCAGGGAAGTCTCAAGGGAAATTGAAGAAGGCAAAAAAGGCTACCGCACGGTGCTCCGCGAAATTGTTCAGAGCACTTCCCTTCCACGCAAAAAAACCTGAGAACTACCGGGCCTCACGCTCCAACCCGAAAATCACGATTCGCAGAGTGCTCAGGACAATTCGCATATCCATGGCAGCGGAAAAGTTCTGCAGGTAGTAGAGATCAAATTCCAGCTTGGCCCTTGCATCCTCAATCGTCGCCCCATAGGGATAACGTATCTGAGCCCAACCTGTAAGCCCCGGGAGCAAGTTTTCACGCTCCCGATAAAATGGCACCACTTTTTCGAGCTTTTCGACCAGTTCCGGCCGTTCAGGCCTTGGGCCGACCAAACTCATGTCCCCCTTCAACACATTCCATAACTGAGGAAGTTCATCCAGACGATATTTCCTCAAAGACCGGCCAGCCCAGGTGATCCGCGGATCATTTTCAGAAGCCCAAATCGCCCCTTGTTCCTGCTCCGCATCGACCGTCATCGTACGGAATTTATAGATCTTAAATATTCGCCCGAATCGCCCCACCCGCTCCTGACAATAAAAAACCGGACTGCGGGGATCTGACAACTTGACAAGCAGCGCCGTCAGAATGCCAAAATATAATGTCAGAGGGGCGGTCAGAAAAATCAATACAATATCGACCACCCGCTTAGCGCGCACGGCCATCGGGGAAATATGCCCCTGACTGGCATTCATCAGCCAAATCTCATCCACCAGCGTCAAGGGCACCTTCCCCGAATACACTTCGGCGACATTCAAAGGGGAAAGCACCGATACTCCCTCAAACCGGAGTCGTCGCAACTGGGGATAGACACCGGCTAATTCCTGCTCTCTTTCCGCCGCCACCAGAAGCACATCGCAACCTAAAGTCCGGATGGTAGCCGCCACATGCGCAGGACTGCAACGAATGATGGCGGGAGCGGGCTCCACCGCAGAGGCAAGGGTTTCATGAACCCTGACTCCATCGCCTTGATCTACTTGAATCATGGCGACCACAATATGCTTGGGCCGCAGGTTGATATTTTGGACCAGCTTTAGATCGGCCCGGGCCCGGGCCCCAGTGCCCAATATGGCCACGCGGTAACAGAAGGGTTCTTTCCTGAATAGATAATGGTATATCAACAGCCTCAGGGTAAGCCACAACACGGAATACACCAACACCGTCAACCCGAGGACGCCACGGCCCAACGCCGCACTGAACCAGGCATAGGATGTAATACTAACGACCAACACAGCCATGGTCATTGAAAACATCCAGTTGATCACCATGTTAAACCGGGACAGCCGGAGTTCCAAGCCATAGCTACCGGTCATATAGTTGGAGGCCAACACGGCCACCACGAGATAAATCCAACCGGATATGTAACTGGATATATGAGAGTCAAGGGCGTCGGAGCCCAAACGGATAATGATCCCCGAGAGCACTCCGACAACCAGACAGAAGGCATCCAAAGCCCCCAGCCATATCACCTGTTTTTGCAAGTAGCTGCGATGAGAAGACATGACTTACTCCGCAGGGAAAAACGTGTTCCTAAACCACCGGAACACCGTCCGACGCATATTGCCCCATGGCCCCGTCGGATTCCGGCGCCCATGCTCATCATACAGATCGTAATTATAGCCATACCGATATGCATAACTATAATAGGCATAGTTGGGATACTGATAGGCGTAATACAAACTACTGATACGATGCATTTCAATGCTATTGATGATCATCCCGATGATATGCACATCCCCCAACATATCCAGGGAGTATTTAATCGTGGGCTTTGAGGTCCGATTGGCATGAGCCACGTAGACCACGCAGACCAGCGGACAGGAGGCCAGGATCACAGTATCCGTCACACGCAACACCGGCGCCGTATCCAGGACAATGTAGTCGAACTGATCCATTACGGCGCCAAAAAAACTTTCCAAATCCGTCCCGTGCAATAGTTCCGAAGTGTTTTTTTCAACGGAACCGGCCGGGGCATACCAGAGATTTTCCGTAGAGGTTTTGGCAATGACGTCACTCAATGGCTTATGATCCCTCAATACATCCACAATTCCCGGCGTCCGCTCCTGTTCAAATGATTTATGGAGCAATCCGCGCCGAAGATCCATATCCAACAGCAATACTTTTTTTCCGGTTTTGGCCATCATGATGGACAGGTTGAGCGTTGTAAGCGTTTTTCCTTCCTTGGAATCCGCGCTCGTCACCAGAATGATCTTCTTCCCCGCCTTTTCCACGGCCGAAAGCACATTCGTCCGCAACGCACGGTAGGCTTCCGCCGCGCCTGAACGATGCTGGTCGCTGACAATCGGACGCACGCGATTGGTTAAATCACCGCCATGAACCCAGTAGGGGATTCCTCCTAAAAATGGCACACCCACGACAGTCTCAACATCGGTGACCGACTGCACTTTATCATCAAAAAAGAACGCTATTAGAGCCAACCCTAAACCGCTTCCAAGTCCGGCCACCAGCGACATCAGCAGAATTTTAGCAGGATCCGGCCAGGCGGGAGTCGGGTTTGTTCGCACCGGTTGCAGTTCAGAGAAGTGCTCACCTTTGATCTCCTGATCGACCCGCAAATCATTCAGCTTAGCCTGAAGCGATGCAGCCGAACCCTCTAAGCGACCCACTGCGGACTGAAGCTGCCGGAGGTCAGACGTCTTTTTGCTAGCCATCAGATAAGAACTCCGCCATCGCCGCTGCGCTTCTTCCAAAGCATCCGATTGGTATGAAATCGCCGCAATCCGCTCTTTCACCTTTTCATATTCCAGTTCCGTCTGCAGCTGGATATCCTTGCGGAGCGCCGCAATTTCGTCATCCAGAGACCGCAATTTCGGATTCTCCGGCTGAGTGTAAATAGCTAATTCTTTGCGTTGCTGTTCCAGACGTATCAATTTCAGTTTCGCACTCTGCCAACTCCTTCCGTCGTCCGACATCGCCTCGTCTGGTTTGGCCGAAGAAACTGTATCCACCCCGGCATTCGTGCCAACCCCCGCTGGAGCGATCAAACCGGTAGCTCGCGTCATGGAAAGGGCGGACTGAATCACTTCCAGGGATTGCCCCTTGAGCTTGGGATACTGCATCTCCAACATCCATCGTTCGGTGCTCAACTGCTGCTGACGACCGACTAATTGATTCATATACCCAAGTTCCAAACTCCCTTTAGCCTGGACATACTCCATCTGGTTGACCCGCTGAAATTCAATCACATCATCCTCAGCCGAACGAATCTGCTCCCGCAAGCGGGTTAACTCATCCTCCAGAATACGCGCGGCATTACCATAAGACTCCCCCTTGACCAACTCGCGCTGGACCTGGAATTGCTTGATGGCCTCCGTTAGAAATGCCCGGGCATACGCCGGATGTGAATTGCGAATGGACAGCCATATGGAAATGCCACCACCCCCGCCCTGCGAGACCCTCAACCCAGGCCTCAGCTCCCGGTCATCTCCGCCCAGACGCTTCAGCCACCGGGGGGTCAGCTTGTCAACAATCCGGTTCTGAAACCCCTCACTTTGCAACAGGGAAACGTGGGTCTGACTCTGGGACCAATGGTACGACTGCGACTCAATCTGCGTCGAGGGATCACGAGATATCATGATCCCGGCACTTGTATCATACTCTTTGGGGGCGAACTGAAGATAGCCAACTCCACCCAATAAACAGTAGAGAAAGCAAATAACAATCAATTTCCAGCGGAAAATCAGAATTCCCAGGTAGATCCGGGGATCCACTTTTTTCTGTTCAAAACTATCCACTGGCGGCATTTAGAATAACCCTTATAAGAATGAAATGGACCTCGCAGGCACCACAATGCGATCGCCTGTTTCAAGGACAAGATCATCTTCAGGTCTACCGTCCTTCATCAATTTATCACCGTCCATGATAAATTTCTTATCGTTTCCGTTTTTATCCCGACGCACCACCGAAATTTTATTACCACGCGCAAATCGCGGCAACCCGCCAATCTTGAATAACAGATACATCAACGTACATGGCTCATTTTCGCTAAACTCAATCACCCCTCGCCGTGGCACCTCGCCCAGCAGAATGACCCGCTTCCCACCCATTCCAGTCATCGCAGCGTCCCCCCCCTGCCTCACCTCAGATGAAGGCGTAAAAACATAGGCGAGGTCATCATTTCGCAGGAAAATTTCAGGCACTTTCATTTGGCCGTTTTGACTCATTAACGGATAAATGTCACCTTCCGCAGCAGCCCCAAACGGAGTTTTTGCCCCACCGCGAATGATTTTTACCCGGCTGCTTTCACGACTCGCACGCAATCCGCCCGCTCGCCGCAAAGCCTCGTTCAGCGGAATCGCTGCCCCGGGACCGATCTTGATTTCGCCAGGCATCTGGACATTCCCTTGCACAGAAACACGGTCGTATGAAGCTTTTGCCAGTTTCACAGAAACTGTCGCATTTTTTAAATAGCGCCCCTCTAGAATCCGCTTAATCTCAGCCTCAGCATGTTCAACCGTAAAATCCGGAAGAAAAACCAGACCCACATAACCGAAATCAATAGCCGAGGAATCATTAACCACATACCGCCCGCTTAAGCTTGGGTCTTCTGTCACCGCGATCCACAAAATCGAATCCGGCTGGATGGTGGCAACTGATGGCCTTGGCAAGGCCGCTTTAGGAGCCAAGTTTATTTCCATTACGGGTGGCGCCCCTCCACCTTCCGTCGTCGTCTGAACCGCCGTAGGAGTGGCTGGAACAGCAACCGCAGAGGATTCTGTAGTGGGCGTAGTTTGAGCTACAACCGCAGGCGATGGCACCACGGCAACCGTCCCACCCGCCGGCACGGAAACAGCCGGTGTAGCAGGGACAGAGACCGCCGGCGTCACAGGAACCGCAACAGGCTCCGCAGGAAGACTCACAAACGTGGCCGGGACAACTGACACGGTTCCACCCGGAGTTACAGAAACAGAAGTTTGAGCAGGGATGGATATGGCGACAGGTTGCTGCACGGACACCGTTTGCTCCGCAGGCTTTTCCGCTTTCGCAACCGGGGGCATTTCACCTACTGGACCATAATCCTGCATAGCCTCAGCGAGAACCGCCGCCACATAGTCGTCTTCTGACGAGGTCGTCATACAGCCCGACAACAGGAAAGGAAGCGCCAGACATACGCCGAGCGCCTTGGCCAACGGAATAAAGCGTCCGCTTTTTGTTTTATTTGTAACCGCCATAATCATGATTGCTAACAGACTTCCAGGTTCTGAAGCCCCCCCTTATGCGATCTGCAATTATCCAATGCCACTATTTGTTAGATTTATACCGCACTCATCCAGAATGTCAATACTACTGTCTTCCATCTGTTAAAACACGCACACGGACAGCTCCATTGCTGACCGGCGCGGAATGGCGATGGTCGCGGTGGTTCGCCGGCCGGCGGCCGTGACCGTGATGTGGTGATCGCCTGCAAAGATGCGCGACGTGAACGCGCCGCTGCTGTCGGTCGCACCGCTTGAATCGGTCCACCACTCCTCCCGCACGAGCCGCCGGAGCATATCATAGGATGGCTTGGGCGAGCCGTCGGCGCGCAGGAAACCGCCCGGCGAGTTCAGCCACAGCGGATCGCGGAAGCCCCAGTAGGTGACCGCCTCGACGGCCGGGTGGCTGAACAGCAGACGACAAAAAGCCTCGAGGTATTTCGCCTGGCGCGCCTCGCCCTCGGGCGTGGACCGCCAGTCGGGAATGCTGTTGTACCAGTCGCTGTCCCGGGGTTTGTACGCGCCGCTGACCACGGAGAGTTCGGTGAAGTGGACCGGCACGCCAAACCGCCCGTAGGTCTCGCAGGCGCTCCACACCTTCTCCAGCGGCCACTCCCCGGACTGCATGTGGCTCTGGATGCCAAGGCCGTCGCACAAGCCCTCGGGAACAACCTGGCCGAGAAGCTGCTCGTACGCCGGGCCAAGGTTGTAGTCGTTGACCAACAGCGTGGCGTGGGGGTTGGCTTCGCGCGCCCACGTAAGCGCCTGGCGGACCATTTCGGTTGGCCCGACGCGGTGGAACCATGCGCGGAACGCGTTGTCATGGCGGTCGGCCACGGTGGCCTCGTTGATGACATCCCAGCATTCGACCAGGCCGGGGCTGTATCGCCCGTGCGCGCCGGGCCGGCCGGAGAAATCGCGCATGATGCGC
>Ga0194056_10002078_pt1 | contig 10684 bp, 14 predicted proteins | sample SepL4413m_MetaG_FD_155458 | JGI IMG/M metagenome (GOLD analysis project Ga0194056, IMG submission 155458) | Anoxic zone freshwater microbial communities from boreal shield lake in IISD Experimental Lakes Area, Ontario, Canada - Sep2016-L442-13m | ecosystem: Environmental > Aquatic > Freshwater...
CCCTTACGGGGGGAGATTTACACCGTAAGGGTCCGTAGGTTCGAGTCCTACCTCCAGCACCAAAATAAATAATTCATCCTTCGGGGTGGATTATTTATTTTGAACCTGATGGTATGGCTCTGACCTACGGAATTTTTTGCTTTAGCAAAAAACCGTAGAGTTCGGCGAAGTGCAGTGAAATAAAAATGTGTTTACATATTTTTATAAGCAAGCGGAGGAGCGGAACGAAGTGGAGCGATGCCCTACCTAAAAAAGTGTTTACATTTTTTCGTGAATGAGCGAAAAAGGCGGAGCCGCTGTCCTACCTCCAACAATTACCCATAAAAACCCTATCCCAACCCGACCATATAACTCCAAAACCTCCGGATGTATTGATGTCGTAAAATATTTGGTGACCTGGCACATCATTGTCGGCTACGATAGATTGACCTGATTCTGGGCACATTCACAGATTAAAGGTAAATCCCTCCATATAGCTTGCAAAAACAGTACTGCCAACATCATATATATGGTGTTCATGGTACTGCTTTTGATAAGTAGCAAATAAAAATATATGGAGGAATGTAAAATGAGCTACAATGGCATAACAGGTTACAAAACGGCACGTTGGGGGTTAGTAGTATCAAATTTTTTGATCAATTCAATCAAAAGAGGGCTATTAATCGCCGAAAGGATGGGTGAAACTGTTTCTTTTTCGGTAGAGCAAATCAGAGTTGTCATAACGCCTGATGTTGTCAAACTGGGACTGGACAATAATATTTTGCCGGTGGCGCCAAAATTGATTGATGAAGATGTAATGCGGGCGATGGATATTCTTGACGAATTTCCAGATAACCCTGTCGAGTTCAAGGCATACTCTTGCAAAATCAGCATCAGAGTTGGCAAAGAGCGAGACAATGACCACACTGGGGTAGTGTTTAATCCAGGAGTCATGTCGGGCAAGGAAAATCTGGCTGTATTTAGCGAATTTGGTCAACCGCTCGTAAAAATGGACCTACCTTAATCACGAGAATTTGCCAGAGAGCTTGATGTTATCATCGAGCTCTTTTGCTTTTCAGACCTAGTTATAGATTGACTTTTTATACCTTTTATGCTACAATTTAATTATAGAGTTGTGTAGAGATTATATAATCACCCCAATTCTGCGGTACTTTTACAGATGTGAAATCAGATATACCCCCTATTTTTTATTAAACTGTCCAGGGTAGAATCGCAGACATCACCAATTTGGTATCTGTGATTCTACCCTAGGATTAGGGAAATAAAATTATAGGAGGAGTATAAAATGAGTGAAATAAGTTTGTATGATTTAACAGGGCTTACAACTTTGATCCAGAAAGTTGAAGCATTGGTTGGCGCTACCGGGAGACCGATAAGAGTCACCCTAGACGAAAGTGCCATTGACTGTAGCCCAGCTACAACACTTGAAAAGGATAGGGCAAAAACGCCTGCATGTAAAACGACTGATGAAGAGCTCGGCCCTGTTCTAGGAGAACTTAGTACGGGAGCCGGTTCGGCCGTTATAACCCATAACAATGGTATGATGGTGGTCATTTACAAGAATTCCTATCCGGAGCTTGAAGGTGATGCCATATGCATTGATACCGGCACACTAATGGAAACTCCAATTGGAGAGCTAGCCAAGGCGTATAGCGGAGATTTTATCCTACCAGTTTACTGATTTCCACAATCTGCAGAAGAGTACCGAAAAGCCACCTACTACAGGTGGTTTTTTTCGTGCCAAAACCATTCCGGTATTGTATATCTACGTGATATGTGATATAATGATACTATTCAGATAGCGTTGGTTCGGGCCGTTTATCGGCTAGAAACACCTATAATTGATGTAGATTTACAATATGATGAGATCTGACATTCCCCTGTCTTACGATACTCAATGGTAGTACTGTGGCCACCAATTTGTTGGCGCCTATGGTACTACCTTTGGGTGGAAATAAAAAATTGGAGGAATGTCGAATGAAGAGTGACAGCATTACAGTGAAGTGGGAAGGAAAAGGATTATACACGAAGGACCTGCTAAAGATTTGTAGTCCTAATATGACTATATTCGATCAGGATTTATGGGACAAGATCGTCGGAGCAGCTAGTGACGAAGTTAGCAAACCGTATATCGTGTATGCCGAGACATTGGCCAGATTAACTGAGTGGTTAGTAAAAGAATTACCAGGTTACGAACTGAGAAGGCTATTCCCCGTTGCGGATGCTCTGGTATCTGCAGTCGTAGGCTATCATTGCCATTTGCGGGAAGTTAGCTTGTTATTGCATGAAACCTGGGTTCATGGGAATGAGTTGTACAACTATTATTTGCAGACGGCACAAAACCAAGATTTGGATATCAGTGAGATGTTAAACAATATCTTACTTGCCAATAATCGGCGAAAAGAATTTGATAATTATCTAGATGTGATGCACACAATTACGCTCAAGATGCATATCTATTTCAACGCAGATTATTGGGGAGTGCAATTCCTGATAATGTGTGACCAGAAAAAGAAAAATAGTGGTTCTCGTTACTGGGATGTAAATGGGCTTAACGCCCGAGCCCGGTCTCATCACGACAAGTCCATCAAGGAGGAACCTTGACGGGTTGATTGAATTGTAATCTACAAACCCCTGCGTGTAATGCGTAGGGGTTTGTTTTTTTACCCAAAAGAATTGACGATTGCCTGTTTAAATGGTAATATCTGTATTGTCAGATGACGGAATTGTAGTTGTTGGTTTATTCTAACAACTCTTCTATTTTCGAGGCACATCACAATTTGAGAGGAATGATCGTTATGGCAAATAGGTACAATTTTAAAGACGAAAGCGTGCCCTTCGACCAAAAAGTAAAAGAGCTAGCAAATGTTGCAAATCTAGGTCCGTCTATAGTTTGGACGGCCAAAATTGACAACATAGAAGTATTGGCAGAGCCTGGCAGTACTGTAGAAAGTATCCAAGACTACTTTTATGACAAGAAACGAGAATTAGCTTTGGTGGCGTCTGTAGAAGGTCAATTGCCGAAAGCAGAGGTTTCTGTGGTAAATACTGAAGTAACCATAGAAAATATCGGCGTAATTGTAGTAGAAGCATTGGATGAAGCGGCAGAGATTGTTATCAATGAATCCAATAAAAGCGGCAACAAAATTATTGGAGAGTTCCGAGGACATCCTATATGTGCCGAGCCAGGTTGGGGTAAAGCTGCGGTAGTTGGTGACTATAATAGCGCGCCCAAAGACACTTGATCATTCCCCGTTGTAAGATTGTAATTTGAAAGCTCCCTGTTAGGGGGCTTTTCTTTTGAATCTTTATTGACCACCGTGCACACATATGACAATATAGATTTAATCAGGATAGCGCGGAGGGTTGTAATATTATAACTGTACCCCAACCTGGATCAGTACTTTGACATTATGAGAGAGGAGCATTGCTCCCCTATTTTTTTGTGAATAGCACACCGGGTATTGGACTGGTATCTGGCGGGCTATTCATAATTAGCGAAATACACAAATATTTTGAAGATGGGGTGATTGGAATGTCAAAGTTTTATAATTTGGGGTATTCTTACTTTAAAGATGGGAATGATGCTATTGAGTTTTTGCATGACAAGTCAAAAAAAGACAAAGTAATAACATGGGGGCTACATTCTAGGCCTGGTGGAAAAATCGTAGTAGTAGAGGCTGATTATACTCGTTATACTGTAGCTGATATGAGAGAAAGGTATGCAGAGGTCTGCGGCCACGCTAATGACATGGCTACGGCATATATGCCTTTGCCAGTTCTGTGCGGTGAAGAGGTTTTCAAGCGAGCAGTTGACGCAACTGTTAACAGTAACCAACCAGTTCTGGTGATTGTTGATGACAAAACCTATCTGGTAACCTTTAACATACGACCAAGCCAAATGGTCGATGAAATGAAACAGTTGGTGGAATGTCTAGGCCTGGAAGAATCAGCGGCAAAGGCATTATCATCAGCCTCCATTTTTCAGAAAGCTTGAAACTCTCAATGTCAAAGAACCCCTCGGTTTTGCCGAGGGTGTTTCTTATTTGAACTTATTTATATCGATTACATTACTCGTCGGGGCTGGCGGATTTGTCGGTTTTGGCTTTGTGGTAATATCATTTTGGCAGCTTTTTCGCGTAGGTTAATGGCTAGTTCTGATCGACCAGTGCGTTCGTAGGCGTCGGCTAAGATGTTCAGAGTCTGTGGGATTGGCTCTAATTCCATCGCCTTTTCCAGTGATTCAATCATTTTCTCTTCGTGACCTAGTTTTTCCTGGACTTTGGCGTATGCGATGTGGCGGGCTGGCAATTCGCCGTCGATGGCGATGGCCTGTTCGAACGCTAGTGCGGCTTTATCATAATTACCTGTTTCATAATAAATCAACCCGACGTTGTGCAAGCTGCTGGCACTGGGTTCTAATGATTGGGCAATCTCAAAACATTCAATGGCGTCTTTTAACGATTTCTGTTTAGCATATAGAATACCTAGGCGGTTATACGCACTGGCGTTTTTTTCATCGACACGCAATATCGTCAATAATGCCTTTTCAGCTCGCAGGTATTTTTTTGTCTGGATTGATTCGTGCGCAATACCCCATAATTGATCTAGTTTCTCGGACAGCTTTATTGGCAAGTCGGCTTCGGCCTCATCAACAGTCTGTTTCTGGTATATAACCCAGGCCCCCAACGCAATAATTAATAATAGTCCTAACATGCGTCCATTATATCAGAGATATAATGGAAGTAGGAGTTAGATTTTGGATTTTAGATTTTAGAAGAATCACAGAATACAATGAGATTTGAGATTGAGATTATACTATAATCCATAATCTAAAATCTATAATCTACTGGCGATTACACGACCATTGCCGCTAGACATAACCGTATGTTACCACCGCCGTCAATGCGTTCGTAGGTTTTCAGGATGATATCAATATGTTTAATAGTGTCAATTTGAGGGTTGGCGGTTATGGTATGTTGCAAGATTTTAGTAGAATCTAGTAATAATTTCAGTGCTAATCCCCTGTTATCTTTGTATTTCTGCGCAATCAGCAGTTTCTGATACAATTTCCCCTGTAATAATTCGCGGGCATCACGAACCGTTGTGCTACGTTGATCAAAATATTCGCTATCTGTTGCTAGTCTCGTCAATTCTGCTGGTAAACCTGACGCCATAAACATCAGCTGTGACCTCTTCGTCGCATCCTTTATCTCCAAATCATCCAATAATCGCTCGGTTTGGGCTGTATTTATGGGTTTTAGCTCATTTTTCTTTACCCTAGACAGTATAGTGGGCAGTAACTTGCCAGCGGTATTTGATACCAAAATGAAGTGTAACCCCTGTCCTGGCTCTTCTAACAGCTTTAGAAAGGCATTTTGGGCCTGGGTTGTCATCCGCTCTGCGTAGTCAATGATAACTATGCGATCAGTGGCGTTTTTTGTCCGTGTGTCATCAAAAACTCGTCGCATTATATCAACAGTAATCATGCCTCGGTCCAGATCAATTTTTTCATCCTTTTCAGGCAAGATGACGATTGGTTTGATATTCAATAGCTGGGCGATATATTTGGCCGCTGTAGACAATCCAACCCCGCTGTCGCCTGTAATTAACAGCGATTGCGGCATATTAGCAACAGTAGCAAGGATTGTCTTTTCGCTTGCCGGGTTCAAAATTGGTTTCATTACAGTTTCGTCCCTGGAAATTGATCTGTAAATTCAGCGGGTACTGGGGCTGTGAATGTGGTGCGATTGCCACTGGGGATAGTGATTTCTAGGCTAAATGCGTGCAGATATAACCTATCAGCTGACTTGCCATACACCTTGTCACCACGGATTGGCGTGCCAATGTATTTCATATGGACGCGTAATTGGTGTGTCCGACCAGTTTGTGGTTGTAATTTGACTAGTGAATGTTTATCATCGCTAGCAATAACCTCGTATTTAGTGATGGCAGATTTGCCCTTGCTGTCTACTCGGAAAGTGCTGGGCGCAGATGGATTACGACCAATTGGTAGGTCAATGTTGGCTTTGCCTAGTTTTGGCACACCGTCTAACACTGCAAAATAAGTCTTTTTGGTGCGACGATCAGCAAACTGTTTCTGTAACAATTCGGCCGTTTCGGCGTTGCGGACACCTATCATAACACCGCTGGTATCGCGGTCTAGGCGGTGAATTATGCCTGGACGGTTAGTATCGGCGTTATATGTGCTGTATCGGCGGAAGAAATCGGCCACGGTGAATTCTTCGTTCATAACACCTTTGGCATGCGATAACACGCCTACGGGTTTGTTGACGACGACCACATTGTCATCGATGTAGATTATCGGTAATTCATCAGCACTGTGATCAGTTGTTTCGGGGATATTAATAGCGATTTGATCTATATCGGCCACATCGTATTTAGATGATGTGATAACTGTGCCGTTAACACTGACGAAACCTGATTTGATATATTTCTGCCAAGTACTGCGAGAATTGGACGGATATCTAGTGGCTAATTCACTATCCAGGCGGTGTTTTTCAGAGATAACGCTAAATAGATAGCATTCTTTGCCTTTGAATGGCATGGCGTAGGTTGTCGTAGTATCACGCGGGTTTTTCAATAATTCACCCTGAACAGTGCTTTTGGCGGTTTTAATCTGTGAAATCACATAATTAACGTCATCTTCGGCCGTATCATCAAATAAGGCATATAATTGATATTTGTTGAATCTAAATGATGCCAAGGTGCTAATTGGGTTCGGATGCGTAATTTTCACATTCTCAACATTACGGGGCACATTATCATCACCTGCCAATTCAAATCGGCGCAGGATATCTAGGATGTCGCGACTGGATACTTTAACCATTAATGAATATCCTGACGAACACAAATTCGTTTTCTGTGTCGGAAGTGTTTTTAATCATGTGCTCAACATCCGATGGGAACACACAGACCGTACCTGGCTCGTATGTATATTCTCCATCGCGATCCGCCACTATTCCTTCGCCTTTGATAACATACATTATTTCTTCTATGCCTTCGTGAGAATGCCAATCATACGACTTACCGGCGGGCATCCAACCATGCGTCACGCCCTGAATTTTGCCACTAGGAGTTTGCGCCTGATCAATATACAGGCGTCTAGACCCAGCTCCACCGTGCGCTTCTTCTTTCTGAATGTCAGTTGAATGTTTAACGATAATGCTCATTATTTGCCTTTTGGTCGCAAACCGACGGCCTGTTGAGCACGTAATAATGTCGCGTTAGCTATTGGGGTTAAATCGCGTTCAGATTGCTCTAGTTTGGCTAGTAGCTGCTCATCAGTAATAGCAGCCAGTTTTGCTTGGAAATCGGTCAGGAACGCCCGTACAGCGTCAGCAACGGCAGTTTTGAACTCACCATAGCTGGTTTTACCATGCCACTCTTTGTTTACATCATCTTGGCTGCGATTGGTCAGTAACGCCAATATTTGTAACATACTAGTAATTCCAGGTTGGTTGTCCCAATCGAAATTAATGACGCCAATACTGTCAGTTGTGGCGCTCATAATCTTTTTGGCTGCTGCGTCAGGGTTGTCGATTAGGTCAATCTTGGATTTGTCATTTTCATCGCTCTTACTCATTTTCTTGGTCGGATCGGTCAGGCTACGAATACGTAGGCCGCTATCGCGCTTCATAAATTTTGATTGATCACTTGTAGGCAGCGGCACTTCAAACAAATCATCAAATCTTTTATTCATCCTGATTGCAATATCACGGGCGATTTCTAGATGTTGGAACTGGTCCTCGCCTAATGGCACATATTTAGCGCCGTACAGTAATATGTCAGCCGCCATTAAGACTGGGTAAGTGAATAATCCAATAGTAACAGAGCCGCTGGCGTCAGCCGATTTATCTTTGAATTGAGTCATCCGGCTCATCTCACCAAAGCCCGTAAAACAGTTTAATATCCAACATAATTCACTGTGGGCCGGGATAAAACTTTGGCGGTAAATATAGGTGTCAGAATTGTCGATGTCCAGACCGGCTGCAACAAAATATTTTAGGTTATTTAGCGTATTGCGGTATAGCGAATCATAATCAATCGGAGTGGTAAAACTATGTAGGTCGGGTACGAACATATTAATCTGATATTCACCAGCAAATTCGCGCTGCATCTGAATAATCGGCAGTATCGCACCTAAATAATTACCGATGGTAGGCTCTTCGTTCGATCGTATCCCAGTTAGAATAATTGGCTTTGTCATAGTTGATATCTATTATACACAGGTTAACATAAAGATTACACCCCACCATATAACAAGCCTCCTCGCCATTTTGAATAAAAGGACCTGTTTTTAACCGACCGAGTAAAAATAGGTCCTTTTATGACTTTATTCTTGCGGCTTCATACATTTGGACCCAATCTTGCAATTCATATTCAATAATAGATTCGGCTACTATTTTGCGATGGTCTTTGTCCGTCGTCCATACACTTAACTGTATTTGTTTGAAGTCTAGTTGCTTTAAGAGATTTCGCAGCCTTTGCCTGCGGCCAGCAAAATCTTCAGGAATATCAAATATAACCATTAATCTGGCATCATTTGAGAGTGTCTCTGCCACAAAAGGTTGAACCATTTGCCTACCGGCTAGAGATAAACTTAATCGACCATCAGGTTCAATATAGGCCAGTTTGCGTCTTTTTATGCTCTTATAGGCCCTTAAAACTTGAGATTCCGAGTATCCTGTTTTTTTAGATATAAACGTGAATGAATACCTGGACCTAAATATGCTGTCTTCTGTAAAAGGCAATAGGCTTAACAGAACATCCTTTATTATTGATTTTTCATTTCTATCCGCACCCATAAATAAATTATAGACCTGTTTTTACTCGGTCGGTTAAAAACAGGTCCTTTTTGTAGGATATTTCATTGATGATGTAGGAAATACAATGGTGCGTATTTTATTTTAACAGAGGATAACTCGTTATATTTTAAGTGGTCGCACGGTTTTTAATAAATAATACGGATAGACTTTATTTGACAGTTTACATATTGCAAAACAAGCATTAGGGGTATATGTTGAGGTTATGAGATGTTCAGTTAAAACAAACAAAACACTAGTTATTTAACAAATCGGTAAATCGAATTATTATGGTGCACGTCTGAAAATACATCTTGAGTTACCTGTTCAGGCTAACTCTCCAGTTTGGGGTTTTGTAATAGTCCAGAAGGTCTGCTCCTTTCAAGAACCCTGATATCCCTGGGAACTTAATTAAAAATTTATATAGATTGCAATTTCGAGCCCCATTTGGAGGTGTTAGTATGGATGTATTATTAGTATTCGTTATTTTGTTGTCCGCGTTAGCTTTCGGGTTCACATATCTTATGTGCCCCAAAGATGGGACATGTATAGCGATGACCCTAAGTAGAGTTATTATAATAGCTCTATTCGTATTGTTGGCCGCTGTTATGAAGTTTTCATTCTATATCTATGCTGCCTTTTTTGGAGTATGGGCATTGTTTGAATTATCAATTTTCCTAAAAAGAGGTATTCATTCTGAACGCTACAAAGTGGTCATATCGACCATTACAACAATAGTGACAATCGCACTACAATACCCTCATTAGAGTATTGCCCCCTGGCCAGTTGTTTGGAAATTAGACAACGACCAAAGAAAAACCGTGCTATCTGCGGGAAAAACCAAAGATGAATCGCCCAAAAAGCGTGCAGCCTCTCTCCCTTGAGGCTGCACGCCGCAAAGGCAAATAAATGATCAATGTATTCCAAGTTGAGATTATCAATCTCCTTGTGAGGCTATATGCCTCGACGTGCACATCACAATGATTTGATTTATAAACAAATAACCCTGCCGTAAATGGCAGGGTTATTTTTGTTGCTACATATGTTAGCGTTTTGAGAACTGTTCGCGTTTGCGAGCAGATCGTAAACCGTATTTTTTGCGTTCTTTTTCGCGAGAATCGCGTTTTAGGAACTCGGCTTTTTTCAATACTGTGCGTAGATCGGCGAAACCGACAGTCAAAGCTTTGGCGATTGCTAGTTTAATAGCATCGACTTGGCCTGACAATCCACCACCTTTTACCAATATTGTGACATCAAAATCAGATTGTTTGCTAACCAACGCCAATGGGTCGGTGATTTCAGCTAACTGAGTTTTGTTGCCGTTTAGATATTCTGCAGCAGGTTTGTCATTGATTGTAATTTTACCTTTACCAGCGTATAGACGAGCAGATGCAGTTGCGCTTTTGCGTCGCCCTAGGCCGTAAAAATACTTTTCTTTTGATTCAGCCATATTATTAACCCTCCAAAACTTTCTCTTCAGAAATCTTACTCTTTGAAGTACCCTTTGCGCTAGAAAGTTTAGGCGGGTAAATCTCTACTTTCTCTGGAGTCTGTGCAGTGTGGTCATGGTTCTCGCCAACAAAGATGCGTAGGCGTTTTAGGCGCTCGGCAGCTAGTTTGTTGCGTGGAATCATGCCTTTGACAGCTTCTTCGATAACACGAGTTGGGAATTTGATTCGCATTTCAGCCAATGTTGCCTCGGTTAGACCACCTGGGAAACCTGAGTGTTTGTAATACATCTTGTCAGTTTCTTTGGCACCAGTTACTTTGACCTTGTCAGCGTTAATAACAACTACATAGTCACCTGCATCAATATGTGGGGTGTATGTTGGTTTGTATTTGCCGATTAGGTATTTAGC
>Ga0194056_10002080_pt1 | contig 10682 bp, 5 predicted proteins | sample SepL4413m_MetaG_FD_155458 | JGI IMG/M metagenome (GOLD analysis project Ga0194056, IMG submission 155458) | Anoxic zone freshwater microbial communities from boreal shield lake in IISD Experimental Lakes Area, Ontario, Canada - Sep2016-L442-13m | ecosystem: Environmental > Aquatic > Freshwater >...
TTTCTTTTTGTTTTTTCATGTATATATTATACAGGAAAATATCTATTTTGAAAAGTTAATTTTGTGTGGTGCCTTAGTGAGTCGTTGAAAAAGTCAGCTGGGTCTATTGGCACGGTTAGCGATATTTCAAAATATGCCGAAGAAATTGAAAGCTTGATTGTTGGAAATGGATTATCGACAATTTTTACCAAAGATGAAACAATTGAGGACCCTAGTGAATTTGCACTCGAAAAGCATCTGGAGGATTTTTTGGTTGCCAATTGGAAATCAACGGAATTGGGAAAAAATTATGATATATATGAGGAAGATGGGGAGATTGTTGGGCAACAATACCCAAGTGACACAGGGCCAATTGATATTCTGGCAATAAGCAAAGATAAAAAAGAAATTTTGGTTGTTGAATTGAAAAAGGGAAGAGTCAGTGATGTGGTGGTCGGTCAAATTCAAAGATATATGGGTTATGTGAAAGATGAACTCGCAGAAGCCAATCAGGCAGTCAAGGGTGTAATCATTGGCTTTGAGGATGATATCAAAATTCATCGCGCTCTTTCAGTTGCGCAAAATATTGATTTTTATACTTATAAGCTTCAATTTAAATTAGAGAAAAAATAATATGCAAAAGGAAGCAAGTTCAAGAATAAAAATCAATAAACTGCTCGAAGAAGCTGGTCGGCGTTTTTTTGATGGCGAAAAGGGAGTGGCAAATATTCAACTTGAGCCTGGAGTAAAACTGACCAAGACGAAATTGGACGCTCTTGGCAATGATTTTGAAACAGAAACAAAAGGTTTTGTGGACTATTTACTCTTGGACGATGAAGGCCATCCGATTATTGTGGTTGAAGCCAAGAAGGAATCAATCCATCCGCTTGAAGCCAAGGAGCAAGCTCGCGATTATGCCTACGGGAAAAAATGTCGTTTTGTGATTTTGTCTAATGGCAATGCGCACTATTTTTGGGATACAGAAACAGGCAATCCAAACATCATTACCGAATTTCCAAAGCTTGAATCGCTCAAGCACAGAGAAGCATTCAAGCCAAACCGAGAAGCCTTGGCAGCTGAAAAAGTTGATGAGCAATATATCGCCAAAGCACAAGATCCAGATTTTAACAAGGATCCGCGCTATTTGAATGAGGAAACGCGGGCGGGATATCTCAAGGACAAGAGTTTGAAAATTTTGCGACCTTATCAGGTTGCGGCCATCAAAGCTCTGCAGCAAAGTGCCGAAGAAGGAGGGGAGAGATTTCTTTTTGAAATGGCAACTGGCACTGGAAAAACTCTCACCACGGCAGCAATCTGTCGCTTGTTTTTGCGAACAGGAAATGCCAAAAGAATTCTGTTTTTGGTTGACCGCATTGAACTTGAATCACAAGCAGAAAAATCATTGAAAAATGTTTTGGGAAGTGACTACATTATTAAGATTTACAAGCATAATCGTGACAGTTGGAAAACCGGACAAATTATAATTAGCACGGTGCAAACACTTCTTTCATCTGACACCTATCGCAAGAACTTTTCTCCGACTGATTTTGAATTGGTGATTTCGGATGAAGCCCATCGCAGTCTGGGTGGAAATAGCCGCGCAGTTTTTGAATATTTCAATGGCTACAAATTGGGGCTGACTGCCACGCCAAAAGACTATTTGAAAAATATCAACAAAAAAGAGCTTGGCGAAAATGATCCACGAGCCTTTGAAAAAAGGGAACTTTTTGATACTTACAAAACATTTGGATGCGAATCGGGAAACCCAACATTCAGGTACAGCTTGCGAGATGGTGTGCGAGATAATTTCCTTATAAATCCAAGAGTTATTGATGCTCGCACGGAAATCACAACTCAACTTCTTTCAGAAGAAGGATTTGCAGTGTTGGCAAAAAATGAGGAAGGGGAGGAGACTGAGGAAAATTTCACGCATCGTGATTATGAAAAGAAATTTTTCAATGATGAAACTAATATTGCATTTTGCAAAGCGTTTATTGAAAATGCCAAGAAAGATCCAATTTCAGGAGAGATTGGAAAAACCTTAGTGTTTTGCGTGAGTCAGGCACATGCTCGGAAAGTTTCTGAGATTTTGAATTTTATGGCGCACAAAATGTGGCCAGAAAAATACAATTCAGATTTTGCCATGCAAGTCACTTCTAATGTGAAAGAGGCGCAAACAAAAACTGTGCAGTTTGCCAATGGTAATCTTGGTGGAACTTCTTGTTTTCTGGATGGATATAAGACAAGCAAGACGCGCGTTTGCGTAACTGTCGGCATGATGACAACTGGCTATGATTGTCCAGATATTTTAAACCTTGCGATGATGAGACCAATTTTTTCGCCTTCTGATTTTGTGCAGATGAAAGGAAGAGGCACAAGAAAAAACACATTTTCTTTTGAAAAAGAAAAACAAGAAAAAGAGAACTTTGTTTTGTTTGATTTTTTTGCCAATTGTGAATACTTTGAAGAAAAATTTGATTATGATGAAGTTTTAAAACTCCCAGCTATTAAAACTGGAACTGGCGGTGGCGAAGGACCAGGGGGCGGAATTGATGAGATTGATTTGGCAAAACCTGATCAGATCATCACTAAAGAAGAAATGCTTATTGGGCAAGATGGGATGCGGATTGATCGCGAATTATATTTCCAAAAATTTGAAGAAAAAATTTCAGGCAATGAGCAGGCACAAGAGATTTATGCAAAAGAGGGAGTTGAAGGAGTGTTGGAATTCGTCAAGCAAAATATTCTTGATAAGCCAACCGAATTTTTCACGCCAGAGAATTTGCGAAAATCTTTGACAGTTGATCGCTGGGTGAGTTTCAAGGAAATGATTCAAAAGGCTTTTGGCGAAATTGATCGCTTCAAATCACGACAGGAAAAAACAGAAGATGAATTTGCCAAGTTTCAAGATATTGAAAAACTGGATGCTTCCTTGGTGCCTGCGGCCAAGTGGCTTTTCTCGGCTTATCTGCAAGACCCAGAAATTCGCAAAGTGATTGATGACAAACAATATGCCAGACTATTTGCAATGTCCGGGGTGGATATGGATATTTTTGAGCAACTCGCCAGATATAAAAGAAGTGATGAAATTTCTTATGCCCAATATATTCCGATGTATGTGAATGATTATGTGGGGAATTTAAAGGAGTTTGAGCGGATTTAAGATTTAGCTGTGGATAACTTCATATATATAGAAAAAGCTGTTTTTGCTAAAAAAATAAAAAGTTGATTTTTCCTTATTATTAAGCTAAAATAAACATATATAAAAAATATAATTAACTATATATATAGAAAATTATGCAAAATAAATCCGATAATAAAAACTTGGAAATAAAATTTGGCGGAGATTTGCATGAAATAAGTGCTGGATTATTTATTGAATCCTTAACGAGCTTTTCTATTGTTTCGCAAGAAGCTTCTGCTTATTTATCTCCAAGTTTCACCTTTAATATAAAAATTAAAGCTCCACAAGAGGGGAGCTTTATAATGTTGCTTAATTTTATAGCCAATAGTGGTGGTGATCTTTTTACGAAAGAAAATCTGAGTATTGCAGCTGAAATCACCACGGTTGTTGGTGGATTGTATGGATTAAAAAAATGGATTGCGCAAAATGGAAAGCCAGAGATTATTGAACAAATTGATGACAATAGTATACAAATAAAAAATAAAAACGGAAATATTACCATTGATAATAGAGTTTATAATATATATCAATCTTCTCCAAGAGTTCGAGAAAACCTGAGAAAAACATTTTCCAAGCTACAAGAAGAGGGTGATATAGTTGATTTCTCAATCAGAGATCAAGATCTAGATAAAGATATTTTTAATGTGAATAAGGCTGATTTTCCGTTAATGGCATCTGGGGCTGATGAAATTGAACAAAAAAGACAAAGAATTTTGAAAAATAATCAGGAGTTGTCTGTTTTTAAAGTTGTTTTTCAAGAAAATTATAAGTGGGAATTTTTTTATCAGGGAAATAAAATATATGCCTCAGTTAAGGACGAGAACTTTTTCAAAAAAATAGAAAAAGGAGAGGTTGCTTTTAGGAGCGGTGACAGGCTTTTTGCTGATTTGGAAATTGATCAAGTCTTCAATGAAGCTGCAAATATTTTTGTAAATGATACATACTATATTACTAAAGTGGTAACACATATTCCGAGAAATTTAACTCTTCAGCCATCATTAGATTTTGATAATCTTGGAGAATAATTCAATCTTTTTTTATTAGTTTATTAAGATGCTAATAAAAATAATAAGGCTTAGGCACGGTTTTAGTAGTCTTTTTGTTAGCAACTCGCAATGTATTTGTATTCGGGATGGTTACGGAATAGTATTGAAAAATGCCTTATCTCAGCCTAAAACAATGTAGTAGGGATGTGGCAATATAATGAAATTCTAAGAAATAAATAGCTATGCTTAACGATACAACCAAAAGAAAAATAAATTCGCTGAGGGATATTTTGGTGGGAAAAGTTCCGGATCCAAAAAGCCAAGTTGAGCAAATCACCAATGCGCTGATTTACAAATATATGGATGATATGGATCAGCAGGCAATTGTCTTTGGTGGCAAGGCGAGTTTTTTCGTGGGCGAATATCAAAAATATGCTTGGAAAAATTTGATGGATCCGAAACTGGGTGGGCAAGACCGTATGAATCTGTACACAGAATCTTTGGAAAAAATGAGTCGCAACAAAAATTTGTCGCCAATTTTTCGCGACATTTTGAAAGGTGCCTTTTTGCCCTATCGCAGTCCGGAAACGCTCAATATGTTTTTGCATGAGATTGATGGCTTTTCTTATGATCATAGCGAAGATTTGGGCGATGCGTTTGAATATTTGCTGGCAATTATGGGCAGTCAAGGTGACGCTGGGCAATTTCGCACCCCAAGGCATATCATTGATTTTATTGTCGATGTGATTGACCCGCAGAAAAATGAAACGATTCTTGACCCAGCTTGTGGCACGGCTGGCTTTTTGATTTCTGCTTACAAGCACATCAGAGAAAACAATCAGGACAAATCTGGGGCTTCAATTATGCACGATGAAATGCGAACCATCCACAAAAATTTCACAGGCTATGACATCAGTCCTGAGATGGTAAAACTTTCTAGGGTGAATATGTTTTTGCACAATTTCCCTGAGCCGAAAATTTTTGAATATGACAGTCTTTCCAGCGATGAGCGTTGGGACGATAATTTTGATGTGATTCTGGCAAATCCGCCTTTTATGACTCCGAAAGGTGGCATCATTCCGCACAAAAGATTTTCCGTGCCAGCCAATCGCGCCGAAGTTTTGTTTGTGGACTACATCATGAATCATCTGCGTTCCAAAGGACGCGCTGGCATCATTGTGCCAGAGGGAATTATTTTTCAATCAGGCAATGTTTACAAGCAATTGCGAAAAAATCTCGTTGAAGACGGACTCTATGGCGTCGTTTCTTTGCCGAGCGGAGTTTTTGCGCCATATAGTGGCGTCAAGACCAGCATTTTGCTGTTTAATAACGAACTGGCAAAAAGCAGCAAAGAAATTTTGTTTGTGAAAATTGAAAATGATGGTTTTGATCTTGGCGCGCAAAGACGGGAAATTGCCAAGAATGATTTGCCAAAGGCTTTGGAGATTTTGAATAAATGGAAGATTGTCTGTCATTCTGGACTTGATCCGGAATCTATGCGGGCTGAGATCCTGAAGCAAGTTCAGGATGACAAAATGTTGACCTTAGTTGAAAAATCAAAAATTGCCGAAAGTGGTGATTACAATTTGAGTGGCGATCGTTATCGGATTGCGACTGATTATTCAAATGCGAAATGGCCGATGGTGGAACTTGGAGAAGTTGCGGAAATTTTAAACGGGTATTCATTTAAAAGTGAAAAATATACAGACAAAGGTATTCGAGTTATACGAATTACAAATGTACAAAAAGGTGAAATTGTTGATGATAATCCAAAGTTTTATAATGCCGATTCCTCGAAAGAAGTTCAAAAGTTTTTACTCTTAAAAAACGATCTTTTGATTTCTCTAACTGGTAATGTGGGTAGAGTTGGCTTATTGCAATCTAATTTACTGCCAGCCGGACTGAATCAAAGAGTTGGTTGTATTCGTCTAGATGAAAGCAAACAAATTTCAATTCATTATCTTTTTCATGTATTGAATACTGAATTATTTGAGGATGATTGCATAAGAGCCTCAAGTGGTGTTGCACAGAAAAATTTAAGCACAGAATGGTTAAAAAAATATCAAATTCCTCTTCCTCCTCTCGAAATTCAAGCGCAAATCGTGGCAGAGTTGGACGGCTATCAAAATATCATAACCGGTGCTAAGCAAATTACTGCCAATTGGAAACCAAGAATTGAAATAGATCCGAAGTGGAAGAAAGTTGCGATTAGTGATGTTTGTAAAATTGAAAGAGGTGCATCACCAAGACCAATAGATAAATTTATAACTAAAGATGCTAAAGGATTTAATTGGGTGAAAATAGGGGATACAAAAAATGCTGATAAATATATCACGCAAACAAAAGAGCAAATCACGAAAGAAGGAGCTGAAAAATCTAGAAAAGTTTTTGTGGGTGATTTTATACTTTCAAATTCAATGAGTTTTGGTCATCCTTATATTATGAAAATTGAGGGCTATATTCATGATGGCTGGTTGCGATTAAGCGAAGATGAAAAAAAAATTGGAAAAGATTTTCTATATTATATCTTGGGTTCCGATATTGTGATTGAACAATTTGAAAATGTTGCTACAGGCGGAGTTGTTAGAAATCTTAATTCTGAATTAGTTAGAAATGTTATAATTCCTCTTCCTCCTCTCACCATCCAAAAACAAATTGTCTCAAAAATCGAAGCTGAGCGCGAGCTTGTGCAGTCTGCCAAAAAACTCATCGAAATTTACGAGCAAAAAACCAAAGACGCCATTGCAAAGCTTTGGGAGCAGTAGTATAAATTAAAATCCTCCAAATCCCGTCTTCGGCTAAACCTCGTTTTTGTTCCGTAACTTGTTACGCAGCAAAACAAAAGAGTTGAAAATTTCAGCGATCGCAATTATTTTCAACTCTATCTCAATCTCGACCAGCAAAACACACAGTTGAATTTTATTGCGACCGCCAGCCTCGCGTCGACTCGCCTCGATTCGGCGAAGCGGGCGAGCGGTCATCTTCGCGAGTCAAGGCGGGCAATTTTTTTCAACTCTATCTCAATCTTGACCAGCAAAACACACAGTTGAATTTTATTGCGACCGCAATTTTTTTCAATTCTTTCATTTTCAAATAAAATTCTTGAGCCAATGCCTATCTAGTGAGTTTCTGAAAAGCAAAATCTTCATAATTTCGCGGTCGTGAGATAATGACAAGTAAACTTTTTTTGGATTATTTTGAAAAGATGTGGTATAATATTGACAAGTTTTTTCTGACTTTTCAAATATAAAATAAAAAATACTAAATAAAATTAAGACGCTGCCAGTTGTAAGGAGGCTCAACCTTCAACAATTAACCGTACTGGCTTAAAAAAGAAAAACAAAAATGAAAATTGTGGGAATTGTTTTGGCTTCGATGATTTTGGCAGGCGCAATTGTGTCGCCGTTTTTTTGGCTGAGATTTTTGAAAGCCAAGGGTGTGTGGAAATATTTGCTGGCAAGTTCAGTCGCAACACTGTTGTTGTTGGTGGGATATATTTTTTTCGCTTATGATTATTTTGGAAAATTGACTGCAAAAATAAATGCCGATCTGTATTATTTTTATGATGATTTTAGTGTATATCCAATTTTGATTGTGTTTTTCTTGATCATCATTTCACCTTTGATTTTTGTCAAAATTGTTTGGGGGAAGTTTTCTTGGAAAAGTTTGCTGACGGCAACCTTTTTGTCAGGCGCATTTTTTGTGGCAATTTTTCTGTGGTGGGCTTTGATTTTGCTTCCGCACGCTTTCAATCAATTGCATAATTATTTTTGAAAATTTTTTGAGTGGGGGCATTAGGGACATGAAAAAAGGCGGAAAATTTTTGTTTTTGGTTTTACTGGCCAGCTTGTTTTTGTTTTGGGGAAGTTTCAAAAAAGCAAGCGCCTTGGTTTTGATTGCAGACGATGTGACCAGTCCGGAAATTTGGACCAAAGAAAACAGTCCCTATATTATTCAAAATGTCATCACCATCAAAGCTCCCTTGATTATTGAACCAGGCACCGTGGTCAAATTCCAAAATTTTGAAAGTGACGATCGACCAACCATACCAGGGATGCACATTGAAAGTGAATTTACTGCAGTTGGCGATGCTTTGGAAAAAATTGTTTTCACCACGACTTGCGACGATGCTCATGGTGGCGACACGAGTGAGCTTTGTTCTAAGCGAGATCCTCATTGGGCTGGAAGTTGGAGTTCAATCAGTGTTGATAGTAAAAGTCGTTTTGCGGTTGTCATTGAATATGCAGAAATTTTTTATGCCACCAAAGGCATTGCCTATTATGCAAGTTCTGATTGCAATCAACCACACCGAGAGTTGAGCGTCAGGCACACACAAATCAGCTTTTCCTCAATCGCTGGTGTCAGTTTGTTTTGCACACAGCCTGTTTTGGATAATTTAATCTTGGCCAATAATTATGATGGCATTAGCGTTCCTCAAGCTACTTGCCGTGACAATTATTTGATCCCGAAAATCAGAAATAGTGCTATTTTTAATAACAAAAGTGGTGCGCGCGGATATCTTTTCACCTGCTTGGATGCACGCTATAATTATTGGGGAGATTCCAGTGGGCCAGCTTACAATCAGGGTGGCTTCGCAAGAGAAGCCCCCAATATCAATGGTCTGGGCAATCGCATTGTGGGCACTGGCGTACTTTTTCGACCTTGGTCGCAGAGCGATCCAAGCATTCCCAAGGAGCCAGTGATTTTCATCCCCGGAATTGGCGCCTCCATCAATCCTGATTTGATGATTTCAGGGGCTTTGGCTGACAACTGGACAATGTTTGACCACACCTACGATGGCATTTTGCAAGCTTTCAAGACAATGGGCTATCAAGAAGACAAAACTTTTTTTCTGGCTTATTATGATTGGCGACAAAGCAATCAACAATCAGTTGAAACTTATCTCAAACCCTTGATTCGAAAAGCTTTGACCAACAGTGGCGCTGACAGAGTGAACATCGTGACGCATTCAATGGGTTCTTTGGTGGCGCGAAGCTATGTGCAAAGCGCGGACTATGCCAACGAGGTGGACAATTTGATTATGATTGCCCCGCCCAACAAAGGATCTTCGGATGTGTATGATCTATGGGAAGGTGGACGCATACCAAGCAGTTGGGGCAGTAAGGGTATTTTAATGAAAATATATTTATCATATTTAACAATCGCAACACTCGGAACTTCGAATTTTTTTGACACTATTCATCAGCACATTCCATCTCTCAAAGACTTGATGCCGGCTTACGATTTTCTTTTTCCGAAAAATGAAACTCAAAATTTGAAAAGTCACCTTTCAATGAATGAACAGAATAATTTTTTGCTGGCACTAAATCAAAATTCCGAAGTGCTGAGTGCCAAAACGCGCTTGAGCATCATTTTGGGCGACAAACAACCCACGGTCAACAAAATTCCCATCATTGCTTCTGATCAAACTGGTCTTTGGTCAGATGGCAAACCTGACCCCATTGATCCAGCGCGGGATGATGACGGTGGCGACGGAGAGGTGCTGAAAGTTTCGGGGAATATCTCCAGTGATTTTTTGGATGTGTTGGAATATGGGCACAGCGAAATTGTCAGCAAATCGGAAAAAATTGTCGCCGAGCGTCTTGGTCAAACCTTGGACTACACTTTCAATTCACCAGAAATTGAAGATGAAATGATTGTTTGGACAGATGCGCCTGCGGAACTGGAAGTGGTGGATGGCGAGGGAAGCATTGCTCCCAAGGACAATAACGAAGATACGGATGTCAGATATGCGCAGGAAAAAAACAAAGATGGCTTCAAGATAATTTCAGTTCCCAATGTGAAAAAAGGAACATATGAAATTTCTTTTGCGGGCAATGCAGATGGCACTTATCATCTCGGAATCAATTATGTTGATCACAAAAAAGAAAACGGTAATCAAGAAATTTCACAAACCATTGAAATCCAAAAAGACCAAACTCAAAAATTGACGGTGGAAATCGACCCGCAAAGCGAGACTGCTCCAATGGGAGAGCTTCAACCGAAAGATGAAACCGCTCCAAACATCACGCTGGATTCACCTGAGGATGGCAAAGAATATGCCAATGATCAAATTTCGCCAATTTCTTTTTCGGTTTCGGATGATTTTTCAGTGCTGGAGGATATGCAAATTGAAAAATATTTGGACGGAGAATTGATTGAAGGCAACACACTTGATTTTTCAAAATTAACTTTGGGTGAGCATGATCTTTGGATTGAAGTTGTTGATGAAGCTGGCAATTGGAATATGGCGGAGGCTTTTTTCACAGTTGTTGAAGCAGTCGAGCAAATGCCTGGCGATAATGTTGCTGATCCACCTATGGATAATGATGATTCAGGCACAGTAATTGAAAAACCCGCTGGGGACAGTGGTGAAAACGAAGCTGGGCCAGCGTCAGAAGTTGCAGTGGTTGATCCTGCTGCTGTTGCTGTGCCAGCTCAAATAGTAGCATTAACAACCAGCAGCAAAAAACACAAAAACAACAAACCCCAAAAAACTGCCACCCCAAAGAAATTTATTCAAGGTGGGGGAG
>Ga0194056_10002082_pt1 | contig 10670 bp, 3 predicted proteins | sample SepL4413m_MetaG_FD_155458 | JGI IMG/M metagenome (GOLD analysis project Ga0194056, IMG submission 155458) | Anoxic zone freshwater microbial communities from boreal shield lake in IISD Experimental Lakes Area, Ontario, Canada - Sep2016-L442-13m | ecosystem: Environmental > Aquatic > Freshwater >...
GCGATAATGCTCTTTGAGATTCAAAAATTCCAAGACATACGGATCTTTGATAGCATCTTGTGGCTTTTCCAAAATTTGCCCTTTTGCTGCCAAGGTTTTCACTCCTTCCTTGTCCTTGCTCAATGAAAGTCGCAAATATAGGGCACTGTCAAATTGTCTTTTCAATTCTCGCACACTCCACTGATTTTTGTCGGCTTCAATTTCATAAAAAGCTCGCTGCGCCTTGTCAGAAATTCGCAAAAGCATTTGATAGTGTGACCAGCTAAGTTTGAAAACTGGAATTTTCAAATTACTAGACACTGTCTCGGAAATTGGCATGGCGACAGATTTAACAGGCAGTGTCTGCTGAATTGCGGTTGGCGATTCCGCAGACACTGTCTGCGGAATTGGATAAGCAAGAAAAAACACCCTCATTTGCTCAATATTTCTTTCTGAAAAGCCCTTGCCAAATTCTTTTTGCAACTCTTGAGATAATTTTTTAATAGTTGCCTTTCCGTATGTTGCCCGGCTTTCACCTTGTTGTTCCTCTTCAACAATTCGTTTGCCCACCAACCAATATGCCTCAAGCATTGCAGTGTTGATGCTTTGATAGGCTGTTTGCTGTGCTTGCCTGATTATTTGTTGGATGTCGATGATGATTTTCATTTGTTTTGTTTTTAAATTTATAATTACCTTATTTCCCGCCCTCCACGATTTTTATTTCTTCCACTGTCAAATCGTAAAAATAATAGCCGAGTTGGTCAATTTTGGATTATTTTGACTTGGTGACATTTACTTTGATACTCGAAAGTATCAAAGTATTTGTCAGATTTGAAAAATGAGTTTTAGCCAAGAGAATTTTAGCCAAGGACGAGATTTGGAGGATTTTATTTATGGCAAAAAATTATATCAAATTACCTCGCTTCAATGACTCTATCCATGTCCTGTAACCTTCTGGTCGCAACAAATCAAAAACATAATGTTGCTTGAGATGTTTTCTGAATTTCGAATCAATCGTCATTTGGTCAACCTCCTTAAGTTTCTTATTTACTGCTGCAAAATGTGCTTTGGCTGATTCTTCTTTTGGTCCAATAGTTTCATCCTCGTCTTCATCTGATTTTATCTCCACTACTCGCACCAATTCTTCAATTCCATCCTCCTCCAATTCACGCAGATAGGCCAATGATTTGGCATCGGCAGTATTTCTGATTTTGGCGATATATTCAGTCAGATTTTGAGTGATAAAAAAATCAGGATTGAAACTTCGTGTCACCTCAGACTTTCCACCTTTCCAAAATTTATAGTCTAACGAATAAAATCCCCTGTCTGATGATTTCACCCAGGATTCAATAAGAGAAGCATTTTCCAAAAGTAAAAAAACAAATTCTTTTTCTGGTGTATGCGAAACCAGCACAGCACTTTGTGGTGATTTGAGGACGGATGGATTAACGATATATGGAGGTCGCGGATCACCATCAACCAATGACCTGGTATAATCAGAATGTCGTCCTAGAAAATCCTGGGGATCCACAGTAAATAATGAGCCTTGCTTTTTCTCTTCGGCAGATTTGGTTCGTGCATCAATCAAGTGCTTGAACACCGCCTTAGTCTTGGCATCCAGTTCTATTTCATAATCTTCACTAACAAATACTGTTGCGTCACGCTCAAGCTCACCTAGACGCACTGTTGAGCGTTCTATTGATTCGGTTGATATTGGCAGAATATTTCCCAATACATTTTCGAAAACTCGCTTCTTGGAGCCTCTTGGCAAAAATTGATTAAAATACAAATCAATTTGCTGCTTGTTTTCTTCTGACAATTGGTTGCCAGTAATGCTAGATTCCTCCATTGCTGACAAAATTGCGGAGCGAATTTCTGCCTCAGTTGGACAACGAGCCTCGTCACCTTGGCCAAAGTCAAAGTGAATACCCTCATATTCCCTACCTTTGAATCGGCGATGCAAGTCATGAATCACGCCATCCACAGATACAGTTTTCTTCTTGAAAATATATTGCTTGGTATCTTTCAAGAATTCAATTTTTACTGGTTCACTTAAATCTTGAGTAGTGAGGATAAGTTTTCTTTTCGCAGGCAAAGGCAATTCACCGTCATCCACATCTTTCATGACTGGAGTGGCAATATAACTAAGATTAAAAAGACTAAAATGGTGTTTGGCGCGATCTGTTTCTGGTGTTTGACTGGTCACCACCAAAGGCTCTGATGCAATGTGCATGTCAGACTGGATGACTGAATCCATCAACTCTTCAATATGGCTGGCGAATTTTTCATGATTGGTCACAGCCACGCGAGGATAATATTCACCAATATTCAAATTATGAATATCAATCTTACGAGGCACGCGCAAACCACGGCCAAGCACTTGAGAGATCAAAAGCTTAGAATTAAAGACGCGTTCTTCCATTGGCACAATCTGAAAAACATTATCCACATCCCAACCTTCAGACAACTTATTCACTGCGAAAATAAATTCTACTTTGCCGCCAATTTTATTTGGATTCGTTTCTTCAATATTATCCAGTTGCGGTTTGAATTCCGATTCAGAAATGCTGGAGACGACACAAATCACCCGTTCACTTACTACCTGCTCAATTTCTGAAGCGCTACCAGTTGCCTTGTTTTCTTCCTTCTCCCATTTGCTCAAAAATTTAATGAAATTTGCAGTCGCCTTTTTGGCGTTCGCTTGGCTAGGACAAATAAACATTGTGACTGGCTTCACGAGTGCCTTGCCTTTTCTGACATAAGAATATTTTGCCTTGTTGTCTAAGTGATTTTTCAGCACCACTTCAAAACGCTTATCATCCGTCCATTGAATGGCATCGCCTTCAGCATCTGAAGTTTTGAGCAGTGGATTAATTTCTTTGATATATTTTTCATCTGTTGCGGTCTTGATAGAATAATCAATCAGCACATCAGCAAAATAATCATCACCATTGTAAGGCGTGCCAGTGAACCCAATATGTCGAGTTATTTTGTGCCTGCCATTGGCTTGAAAATATTCTGTCTTTTTGTAGCGACCATTGCCAAGCAAAAATTGCATCCACAAACGCTCAGCATTATCATCTGTCACCTTGGCATTCTCTGCCACAGATTCCTCTATAATTGTGTTTGAGGTGTGATTGAAAGCCAGATGTGCATAGGCATGATGTACTTCATCGCTCAAAACCAAAATCTCGTCAGTGCCACGAAAAAGTGTATCCTGAATGCCACCAAAAGTGAATACGGCATTAATATTTTCAATCACAATACTGTCATCTTCAATGGCATCATTATCAGTCAAAAGATTGATTGCTCTATTTTGATATTCCTTCGGCAAAAGTGCATTGAGCTTGGGGTCACGCATCAAGTCTTTGAATTTATCAGTCAAACCCTGCTCAATAATTGTTGACGGTGGACCAAGCACCAAGACGCGTCTGGTCAAGCCCAAAACAACCGACAAATGAGCCACAGCAAAAATCACAAATGACTTTCCTGTGCCAGTGGCCATATGCACCACGCCAGACAATTTGTCTCGCAGTGGCAAGTGCCCCATCATGATTTCTTCAGAGCCAAAACGATCACGAATTTGTGGTTTGAGATTCCAATTTTCTCTAGCCAAATCTTCAACTGTTTTGTAACTACCACCCCAAAGATAAATCATAACCTCACGAATAGCTTCGAATTGATATTCGCGACCAGCTGTCATGGCGCGGACATAGTCCTCAATATCAGTAAAACGAAACTTGTCGTAATTGCATTTACGCGTGTTGATTTTGAGAGTGTGCTCTGAGAGATTAAGCCTTTCAATTGTTTGTGTTCTTTTTCCGCTCTTGCGCTTGATGATTGGTTTTTTTTCTGCCATATTATTTAGTTACTACAAATGGTTTACTTTCATTGCCGTGCTTATCAATTGCAATGACTGCTATTTTTTTCTCGCTTGATTCATCCAAGGCAAACACACCCTCAGCATTAATATCTTTAGCAAAAATTGTCTTGTCCATATCAAAAGGCTTGCCTGGTTCATGATCAACATCAACCAGGATCATTACGAGCCCATCCAACCCAGGAAATCTATTACCCTCTTTGTTTAATATTTTGGTATCAAATTTGTTGATTTTTAGACCAGCCTTATCTCGCACCACTTCAATCTCCACATCTTCATTGAAATAGAAAGCAGTGGAGGTAATGAGTTCATTGACTGCGCCCTGTGAAGCTGGTTGTTCATGTAGCTCAAGATGGCGAGAAACATCTTCCAAAACCTTGTATGGAAATGTTAAAAATTTGAAAATCACTTCTTTGCCCTCAGGATTCTTAAGCCTGGTGTCACCAATATTAGTACAATGTTCTGGTACAATGATATGATATTCCCCACGCAAGCGCCCGGCACCTTGTGAGATAATACTCTGCAAATAATCTTCATCAATTTTCACGTTCTTAAAATGATGTTCATCCCAAACTGGAAAGACCTCTACTGGTGCTCCATCTTTATCGGCATAGATATTAGTCAATTTTGTTTTACTTGATTTTTCTTCATCGCGAACTAATTGAAATAGACCTAGGACAAAAGCAATATAAGCATCTTTATGTTCTGAGGTGCCAAGTGCCATAACATGAGAAAAGTCATAGGCACCAGCAGAGATAACTGAAAATGGTTTTGGTTCTTGACCGAATAGCACTTCTTTTTTCTTCCTCTTTTTACCATCTTCTTCATCATCGTCATTAACAACGTTTAGGTTCTTTGATTCAGCAATTCTTAATATTCTTTTTTGAATAGTATAAATGGAATGTTTACCAAAATCACAAGCAATCCATTGTCTGCCAAGTTTTTCTGCTACAGCAGCAGTTGTGCCAGAACCACCAAATGCATCAAGAACTAAGTCACCATTATTAGAAGATGCTAAAATTATCCGTTCCAATAACTCTTCTGGTTTCTGTGTTGGGTATCCTAATCGCTCATCGGATTGTGAATTAATATATGATATCTCCCAGACATCACGTGAATTAACCCAGTTGTATATTCCAAATTCATCCTCAAAAAACTCAGCCATCCCGCCTCCATAGTCAACAATACCGGCTTTTCTAGATTTACTTTTTGTGTAAGATTTTTCTTTTTGTAAATTAAATATATAATTACTTTTCTTTGAATAATACAAAATTGAGTCATGTTTTTGGCTCCAAGTCTTATTACTTGCCCCACCAGTTCTGTAGCTCCAAACTATCTCATTTAAGTAACGTTCTTTTGAAAAAATTTCATCCATTACGATTTTTGTATAATGACTCATTTTCTGATCTAAGTGAAGATAAATGCCACCATCATCTGCGAGCAACTCTCTCAAGTAAATCAAGCGCTGCCTCAACCCATCAATGAATTCAGCTGTATCAATTTTATCAGTATAACTTCTCTCTCCATCTTTCCCACCAAAATCACTCTTAGTGGCAAAAGGCGGATCAATATAAATTAATTTTACTTTGCCTTTAACTTTGCCCTTGATTAATGGATCTTCATCGCGATAACAAGTTTTCAAAAACTGCAAGTTGTCACCTTGCACAATCATATTCCGCCACTCATCTTTCTTGGTTTCACCAAAACTCCTCACGACCTGAAGTGGTGCAGCGCCAATCCCTGCTCCCGCCTCAGCTAAAATCGCGGCCTTACTTCGCTTGCCTGCATATTCCAGGGTTGGAATCTTGGCACGATCAAGTGCTTTAACATCAAACTTCTCAGCTGTGCCTGGAAAAAGCTTGGTCAGAAAATCTGGCGACGGCTCAACACCAGCATTGATAGATTCTAGCAATTTTATTTTATCTTCATCTGTGAGATTTATTTTTGGCATAGGATTATTGATTGAGATTAAATTTGCTTGAAAGTAAACGGTCTAGCACCATCACTGGTGTGTCCCCTGGTTTCTCTGGTCGCAAGGTAAATTTATTAATACGCAAAAAGTGATAGCCATAACTTTCGAGTTCCAAAGTGCGACCATTGTCGTAGTCAGTAAATTCTCTAGACAGTGCATGACGTGAAACTTCAGTTGGGTCTTTGAAGTGAAATTCAATGCCATCATATTCCAAAATCAAAGTCTGTTCTTTCCCACCCTTAGACAAAACCAATAAAAAGTCCACGCGATATTTTGGCATCTGAGCAGCGAACTCAGCGCGCAAATAATTGCCAATTGGAAACTGTGGCACCAATCGGATGTTAGCTCTGTTGATTTTGAAAAATTCAGTGTTAAGTACTAATTGATAGAGTTCTTTTTCTTTGGGTGAATCAAAGATAGATTCATCAGCAATGAAAAAATCATTTTTCTCAGCCTCCTCCAAAGTATTGCGATAATGTTTCAAGGCATTGCCAAGTTGTGTGTTGCTGAAATTTTCAATGTCTTGGCTATGCACAAAAACCATCGTGTCTTTGGCACGAGAAAAACCAACATTAAGTCGTTGCATTTTGAGCGAGCGAATAGTATCAGCCGTACCACCAATCACTGGATAAATAGAGCCGAGATTGGCATTACTAATAGCTTTGTTTTCCACGAAAGAATAGTAGACAATGTCACGCTCCTCACCCTGCACATCACCGACAAACCAAACTGTCAATTTGTGATCGCGACGCAATTGTGGTAAATTTGTTCGTTCATTCAGCGCTTCTTCCAACCGTATTTGCTGCTCCTTGAATGAAGTGATCACGCCAATTGTACCTTTGAAACCATTAGCAATGATTTTTTGAATATCAACAATAATTGTATCTATTTCATCAAGATTGATGTTAGCACCAGCCTTGCCAAGAGTTGTCACTGGCAAAAATCGCAAAGTCTCACCAATAGGTTTTGTGCGAATACGATTCATGATCAATTCCTGTTGAGCAATTTTGTAGAATTTTTCATTTGAATAGCTAATGATTTCTGGGAAGCTACGGAAATGCTCTTTGAGTGAGGTGGTGTAATTGGCAATCGCCTTGGCAAAAGACAAGGTTGAAGTTCTAATATTAAAAGTTTTTAGCCAGAGCACTGCACCTGGATTGTCTTGTGGACGAATCAAGGCATCACTCACCAAGTCATCAGAGCTGACATCACGAGCCACTTCGTCCACCAATTCTTTTTTGGCTGAATCAGAAACTGAAACCTTGTAGTCATCAGCATAGGCATTTACAATTTCCGTAAAATAGCTAGCTGAATATTTCGTAGAAACATTGACTGCGCTGACTGCGCCGTATTGATATTCATCACCAAAAATAACGACCTGCTTGGCGCGCAATATCAACGAAATGGAATCAGCAATAGAAACCTGCGAGGCCTCATCAATAATCAAAACATCGATCAAATTTTCTTGCATTGGAAAATGACGGGACAAGGTTGATGGTTCCGCAATAACAACTGAAATACCACCTAGTAAAATCTTTGCCTGTTCAACTGTGAAGCGTTTGCCACCCTCAAAAGAAACTTTGAGTTGCTGCATGACTCCAAGATATTGATTTAGCCCTTTGAGGCGAATATCATTCTTGTGCTCCAATTCCTTTTGTTTGAGACGTGAATATTCTTTGGCATCAGTCGTGAAGTCATCAGCCAGTGTTATTGTTTGTGATAGTCTGGCATGTAAACTCATCCATTTAAAAGCTAATCTCTCTGTTTCACTACCGTGTTTCAACCTGCCAATAGTTGGGATTTGATCCTGCGTAATACCCAGAGCTTCTAGAATAGCACCGTAGTGATCAAATAATATCTTGATTGATTCTAGGGTTTCAATATTAAATTTATCAAGCGCTGTCTGATATTTTTGTACTTCGGCAAACATTTCAGAAATAGACAATTTGGCATTACCTGCTAATTTTTGATATTCCTCAATCCAGACTTTGTATTTACGCAAAGCAATCGCTGCCTCGGCTCGCTCAAGGCCTGCTGTCAAATCACCAATAGTAGCCTTGTCGAAATCTACTCCAACTATTTTGACCACCTCAGCAAGTGGCCCAGCAAACTGCAAAGAAAGAGTCTTCTTGATTACTGTTTCCATTTGCTCTTTGTCACTTGCCTGCCCGGTAATCTTTGCCATCAATCCTGCGGATGAATCTTTGATAGAAAGTTTCTTGATTACGGCCTCTTTCTTAAACATGCCACCAATTTCATGAATTAAAGTGGCAAGTTCAGTTGGTATAGTCATTAAAGAAGTTTCAACTGAGAGTATTTCTGATGGTGCTGTATTTATATGTTCACAAGCCTCAATAAATTTGTGAAGCTCGTGTTTGCGAGCAACAATAAATTCATATTCACTAAGTGAGGTAGTGGTAAATAATTCCTCAGTGGCGAGATCGATAAATTTTTCTAAAGCTTCAATATCAAGTTTAGATTCCAATCTCAAAGTTGCATCGAGCAAGTTTCCAATATTTCCTGTTTGCTTCAATTTTTCATTCACTTGAATAAATTCAACTTGATCTGACAATCTTTGTGATTCATTTTCAGTTGCCTTGATACGATCTTGCAAAATATTCTCCAAATGCTTGGCAACTTTTTCACTATCCTCCGCAATTGCCTTGTCATTGTATTCCAATGTTCTTTCAGTAGCACCACTAACAACAGATGCTGTTAAGGTATTACTAAAATTATTCGCTGAGCCCGTTTCGATGTCCATGCGTACAATTGATGGCTTTGCTTGAGGATGCAGTGACTTGAATTTATCAGTCATCATGCGATCAATAACATCAAGCGCTTCTTTTTTGTGAGAAGTTACCACAACAGTCTTGCCATCTTCATTGGCTTTATATGCCAGCGCTGCAATTGTATGTGATTTTCCTGTTCCTGGTGGACCGTCAACTACGATAATTTTATTCTTGGAATTTTCCAATGCAAGCAAAATTCTTTTCTGAGAATTGTTAAGTGGAATTGGTCCATCTGACATATAGCGTTTAGCACTATTTGATGGATAATTTTCATTAAACTTACAAATAACATCATCTGAATAATTTGGCACTGTGCCAGAAATATATCCATCTATAAAGGATCCGAACTGACTGTGTCCGCCCGTATCAATATTGGTCATTATCTCCGAATAATCCAACAATTTTTTGTCTTCATTCGCCACAACCTGAAAACCGATACGACCACTGATAGCTGGAAAATTTTCTCCATCGTGAATCACTTCCTTGAATTGAGGTTCCAAAATAAATTGCTGATTCATGCCATATTGTGATTGCAAAAAAACTTCTATTGCTCCGAGATGTGCACTTGCCTGCTCAACTGATGATGCACGCGGTGTCGTCAAGACTCGATTGAATTTGAAATAGTTTATGGCAGGCACATTCAACAAAAGTAAATTCCTAGGGAAAGAAATAGAAATTTCCGTGTTGGACAAGCGCATATCAGCCTCAATAAAATATAATGGAAAAGCATCATTGGCACGTGAGATTGTATGAAAAAAGATATAAAGAGTGCCATGAGTAGAAAATGCTTGATAGTTATGAAGATTCAAAAATAAATCGTAAAGGACAATGTCCTCGATTTCTTTTTTAAAATAATCAGTGACACTTTTTACATATTCATCTGGTTCAACTTGATCTTTGGCAATTTTTTTTAATTCATCCAGATGTGATTTAAAATAACCACTCAAACCAAAACTTGATGGCGGAAAACTGGTTGCTCCATTTTCTTCCTTAAATTTGGTTAAAAGCTTTTCTTGTAAAGCAATGACAACTTTTTCCAACTCCTTACGAACGGCGACATTGTATGACCAAGTAGCTTCATCCCAAGCGGCTTTCTTAACATCCACATCTGTGCTATTTTCTGACTGGGTAGTAGCTGCTAGTTGTTCCAGTTCGGCTGTTAATAACTTTTCTAAATATTCCTTATCCAAACCACCGTTAATAGCATTGGTTATTGCTAAAATTATATCTTCTTTAGAAAGTGATAATTTATACTGACCAGGTTTAATAGTGATATCTGCTGATTTGCCAGATTTGATTGAATCCAGCAATAGCGCCTGGAATTCAGGATACAGCGGTAAATCCAGAGTGAGTTCATTGTTTGTCCAGCGATAATTCACCATTCGCTTAAAATTAAAGCGGGTTTCAGTGAATGTAGCAAAATAGTTCAGGATGCTCTTAGAAAGATTATTCATGTTGTCAGAATGATTAAAAAAATTATCACCTATAGCATAAAACAAGTATTTTTGATTAATACATTCATTCTACTCTAGTATACACCTTTATTCAAGCAGAAATAAACAGCTGCCCGGCAGAAAAATCTCTTTCTGAAATTAGGCTATTTTTCTTATATCCAAGCCGTTTTCTTCATTTTTCAAAATTGGGCTTGAAAGAAATTGAAACTTGTGCTAGTATAACGGCATAAACAAGTAAATTCCTTGGATGTGGGGTTCCGGAGGTTCCTCTTATATAGCACCCAAGGTTTTGTTTTTTAAGGGAATAGTGGACTTTCTTCCACTATTTTTTGTTTTATCAGGTTATAAAAACTTTCATCACCAAATTCTCTTTTTTGATAAATTGCCCAACAAATAAAATCAACAGCCTGCAAACATTTCTCACCACTTGGAACTTTCACTTCAATATTGATATCAAGCTGATGATTGTTTTTCACTTGATGCTTCAAATAACTTTTGAAATTTTCATTCAAGAATTTGTTTGTTTCCCTTCTTGAAGCAACCAAATGAATTTTTGAATCCAGCGGAACCAATCTTTTTGTCAAAAGCCTATCCAG
>Ga0194056_10002085_pt1 | contig 10661 bp, 8 predicted proteins | sample SepL4413m_MetaG_FD_155458 | JGI IMG/M metagenome (GOLD analysis project Ga0194056, IMG submission 155458) | Anoxic zone freshwater microbial communities from boreal shield lake in IISD Experimental Lakes Area, Ontario, Canada - Sep2016-L442-13m | ecosystem: Environmental > Aquatic > Freshwater >...
CCGCCGCTGTTGGTTACCTGGTATTTACCGCCTACCTGGTGTTTTTTGTTGATCCCGGCAATTGTAAGATTTTCGGACGGTTCCCGTTCCGGTTGTTTAACTGGCTGTACGCCATTATCCTTGTATTTTCAGCCTTTTGGATGCCTCTGACATTTATGATGCTCGGCAAACCATCCGTCATGCTATGGATGACAATTCGGTTTGACCTGGCAATGGTCGGGCTTGGCTCAGTTGGTTTTCTTGCTGCAGTCTTCACTCTTCAGCCGGCCGGACCGGCATGGCTGCACAGGGCAGCGTGGATCGGGTGCATTTTCTTCGCCTTACAGACAGCTATCCTTGATGCGCTGGTGTGGACTGCATTCTTCCCATACAATTTATAATCCCTTAACCCTGGAATCGAATAATTAACCAAGGCAATCACCAAAATCGGCAGAAGGTGGCAACTGACGGCGGTCTGACCACTGAATAATATTGTACTTTAGCAAAAACCTTAACACGACATGAAGAACGTTGAAAATTTCATTGTGATCTTTTGTGTGTCACTTTTTTCCCTCGCAGCATCCGCTCAGATGCCGGGATTTAAACCATTAACATTCGCTGCAGTCGATAAAGGTGATGTAAATGAGTTAAAAGCTTTAGTAAGTGCAGGTGCAAATGTTAATGCGGTTTACGATGGTATTTCCTTGCTTAATTATGCATGCAGCGCTACCCAGAATAAGGTGAAAAACGAGCTCGTTAAAGTATTGCTTGATTCGCCTAAAATCAATGTGAAAACAATAACAATTTTAGACCCGGGGAACGACCCTTCATGGGCTACAACACCATTGCTTGCCTTGCTTAGTTCTCCCAGTTACGAATCAAAATTAGACAATGTAATCCGGCTGATCAAAATGGGGGTCGACATCAATTATCACAGCGAATTTAATAACAAGTTTGATGCATTAATAGTAGCGTCTTATGGGCATGGTGATGAGGGGTCAAAAGCGGTCATAATGGCTATATTAAACAACGCCAGTCCCAAATTGAACGTGAATTACATGGGTAAATATGATGCTACCGGGTACCTTGATTGCGTTCGGTTGCAGTTTGCCGAAGCTGTTGAAGCAATTTTAAAACGAGGTGCAAAAGTGGAAGGTATTAGTTCATCTGAGTTGTGGGGTGGGATGATTCCGGAAACAATCGAGCATGATAATTTTGATGTATTGGATATTATTATGAAATACGGAGCCAATAAATATGGTCCTACTCCGAGTAATGGGATGCCATTAAATGCGGCAATGTTAAAAGCGAAAGATGTCAAATGGGCTGAATATTTTATTACAAAGTACAAGGTGGATGTGAATCACCTGGGCAAAGCCCGCACCGGTGGCGATGAACCTGCGATCAATGTAGCAGCGTTTTGGAACAATGTAGAGGGAATAAAACTTTTGCTTAAACATGGTGCAATTATTAACCTTTCAACCTCCCAGGGACTTAATGCGATCCAAATGGCAGCCCAGAACAATAGCCTGGATGCCGCAAAGTATCTGATCGAACAGAAAGCTAAATTGACAGGCTACAATTCAGTGTTTTTCAATGCTGTAAGTTATGCTGCGGTGGGGTATCACCAGGAAATGTTAGACCTGTTGGTGAAGAGTGGTGCTGATGTTAATGAAGTATCGAAAGAATCGCCATGGGTGGGACCATTGGCCAGGTTAGCCATGATGTTTAGTCCGCTCGAAAAAAAACCGCGGCTTAAAACCATCACGAAATTACTTGAATTAGGTGCAAATCCAAATGTTTTGCATGCGCAGGACATGACTGCTGTAATGTGTGCTGCAAAACTTGGTACGAGCGAAGGCTGGAAAGCTGCTGTTGAGAATTGTGAAGTTTTAATTAAAAGCGGAGCCAATGTGAATCTGGCCAATACCGCTGGTGAAACGGCACTCATGCTGGCTTCGGAAGCAGGGAATATAAAACTTGTAAACTTACTTATTAAGAGCGGTGCCGACGTGAATGCTGTAAATAAAGTGGGTGATCCGGCATGGAGTTATGCCAGCAGGGCGAGGGTGAATAATAGCGATATCGTTAAGGCTTTGGAAAATGCAGGTGCCAAGCCTGTTGCCGTTACCTCTAAATCTGTTTCAAAGTCGGTACCGCTTAGCTTAGTGGGTACATGGAAAGGTTACCAGGACGAAAGTAAACTTCTGATGGCCACCTTTGTGGTGAATAAAAACAATACCTATTCCTACTCGGCAGTGGGAAAAATCAGCGGTAAAGATGTATCATTCAGTCATAAGGGGGAGATTGTTGCATCTGAAGACACCTACACTCTAAAGCCTGAAGGACAGGCATCCGCAACCTACAGTTATAAGATAGCCAATGGTAAACTGTCGGTCAATAACGGCAAACCATTAGCTAAAGTTAAGTGACAGGTTGAAATCAGCAGTCACTGAAGTAGTAATTTTGTTCAGGGAATATCTTAAATGGAATAAAAACTAGTTTAATTTTGACTTCGATTGAAACTATTTATATTACATGAAACTGTTCGAAGTAAAAGACAAACCGGGGAAGCAGGAGTTTTACCGGGTAGCAAAAGAACTTTACAGGAATGATGCTAACTGGGTTTGTCCGCTGGATGCCGACATAGAGGACGTTTTCAATCCTTCAGGCAATATACTCTTCAAAGACGGCGAGGCAATACGATGGGTTTTAAAGGACGCTGAAGGCAGATTGCTTGGCAGGGTAGCCGCATTTTACAACCGCGGCAAGGCTGCAAAAGCCGAACAACCGACAGGCGGAATGGGTTTCTTCGAATGCGTGAACGACAAGCAGGCTGCCTTCATCCTGTTCGATGCCTGCCGCGAATGGTTGAAATCAAGGGGCATGGAAGCCATGGACGGCCCTATCACTTTCGGCGAGAACCTGACGTACTGGGGACTGCTCATCAAAGGCTTTACGCAGCCTGTTTACGGGATGCCTTACAACTTTCCATACTACAGGGACCTTTTCGAAGCATACGGGTTTAAAACGTATTTCGAACAGTTTTCATACGAGGCCGATCTTGCCAAACCATTTCCCGACCGACAGGTCAAATTTTCAATGCATTTGAAAGATAAGTTCCGGCTCGAGCATTTCGATTTCAGCAAAAAAGAGAAGTACCTGAACGACATCTGTACTGTATATAATGCGGTGTGGGCCGATTTTCACGAGGATTACACTCCCCTGGATTATTCAGAGATCGAGAAGATCATGAGGAAGGCCAAGGCAATCATAAACCAGGAATTCATCTGGTTCGTTTACGACCAGGATCGGCCTGTTGCGCTGGTAGTGGTGTTTCCCGATGTGAACCAGATACTGAAAAAACTTGGCAACGGGAAACTTAATCTGCCCAACATTATAAAATTCCTCTGGTATAAAAACACCGGGACCATTACCAGGGCAAGGCAGCTTCTTACAGCCGTTGTTCCCGATTACCAACGGTCGGGGGTCACAGGTGTGTTGTTCCTTACCATGGTTGACTCTCTTAAAAAGCACAAGATCAAATATCTTGACATGTCCTGGGTTGGAGATTACAATGTGACCGTGAACAAGATCTACCGCCTTCTCGACATACCGGTTGTGAAAACTCATGCCACTCTTCGCTATATGTTCGATCCCGCTAAAGAAGTAACACGCTTCACTAACGTACATACCTCAAAACACGACAGGCTTGCCGGCCAGACAGATGGTGTTTAGCACCTCTGTCAATTACTGAATATCCGTTTTACTCAATAAATTCAACCACTTTCGCAACATCGATGTTGAACTGGCGGTTGGATTTTTCGTCAGAGCAGGGTACACACAAGACAAACAGGCCCCTTATTTCTCAGAAATGCGGGGCTGTTTGATTATAATGAGCTGTTTCCAAACAAGAAGTTCCCGGTTCCTTCGTTTGAAGGAGGAAAAGGATTTCTTTTCCATTCACCACCAAAAGACAAACGGATGAAAGGTTTCAGATACTTGCTCGTGTTATCCATGTTCCTGGGAGAAAATCTTCTTCTTGCCCAGGGAGAAAAGCAATCCATAGATTCATTGCTCTCTCTTTTTCATGAAAAAGAGTGTTTTAACGGAGAACTCCTTATTACCGTTAATGATAAACCTTTCTTTCAGGAACAGATGGGATACAGGGACATCCGTTCAAAAGAGAGAATACTTCCCAATTCGATATTCAATCTTGGCTCCATCGCAAAACCGTTTACATCGGTCGCTGTTTTGCAATTGCAGGAAAAAGGCCTGTTGAACGTCGATGATATGGTGGTAAAATATATCCCAGAATTTGTTTATGACAATATCAGCATTAAACATCTCTTGTCACACACCTCCGGATTGATGCAGAACCTTGAACAAATTGAAGGCTTTGAATCAACTTCATATATTAACAATGATACGCTTTTGAACATTCTTTCCAGGTACAGACCGCAGTTGTTTTGTGCACCTGGAAGTGAATGGATATATTCCAACCTTGGCTATGAAATCCTGGCATCTGTTGTTGAACGTGTCACGAAAATGAAGTTTTCCGAATATATGAGGAGAAATATCTTTGAACCTGCAGGAATGAGCAGGACTTTTATTCCGTGTTCAAGGGAGGTTATACAATGGCTGCCACCGGATGTTACTAAAAAAGAGATGCTCGTGCCCCATGATTATGAAAGTATCCATGATTGTGAAGTGACACCTGTCGATTCGATTGTTTTTTCTCCAGGAAGACTGGCCTTCCTGGTAGGTTCGGAAAACATTTACTCTTGTTTGGGTGACCTGGTGAAATTTGATGAGGCCTTGCGAAACAATAAAATTCTGGGGAGGGAAATGCAGGAGATGGCTTACACTCCTTTTGTCCTTTCTGCCGGTGATACCGCAAAAGATATGAATGCTCCGATTCCCTCCTATTATGGTATGGGATGGTTCATTTCAATCAGTCAAAGCAGTGGTAAAATCATTTGGCACAAGGGGAGAAGCATGGGCTCAAGGTCGGTCTTCCTACGCAATCCCGGAAAGCGGCAGGTGGTAGGGGCTACAGATAATTTTGATTATACGGCTGTGGACTTAAAAGGGATCGCCTGCTTACGGATACTCAATCATGAACCATACCGGAACCCGGTATTAATATCCCTGATTCAAAAGTTTGGCTGTGACATATATTCAAATGGTTTTTCCAGCGCATTATCTACCTTCAAAGTCCTGAAAGCCACGGAAAGGCAAAATTATTACATCTCCTGGCAAGAGACGATTCAGTTGATGAACGACCTGGTTAATGATAAAAAGAATTCGGATGCCCTGCTGCTGATGCAATATTCAACGGAGATGTTTCCATCTTCGCCGGATATTTTCACAGAATACGGTAAGTTATTGATTGCCGCAGACAGAACAGAAGAGGCTGTTTCAACCTTTAAACAGGCAGTGTTATTGACAGGAACAACGAACCAGGAGAAAGAAGCCCTTCTGAATAATGTCGGATATGTTTTTCTGTTGGCAAACCAATTCGATAAGGCCGAATTTGTCTTGAAACTTAACACAGAGCTTTTCCCCAATTCAGGGAATACATATGATAGCTATGCAACAGTCCTGGAGAAAAACCATAAAACCGGCCAGGCGATTCAAATGCAAAAGAAGGCTGTAACTATTGGAACCCGGAATAATGATGAACTGTTGGAGACATTTAAAAAGAACCTGGAAAACCTGGAATCGAAGAATTAACTGGGGCAATCATCAAAATCTGCGATTTTGGGATTTCAGGAAATGGCAGGGGAGACACTTAAAAATTGAAATAATGGAGCAGCCAAAATCATATTGCGAAGCCGTGGAGCGCATGGATAAAACCAATGTGCACCGGATTTACCATGACCAGGCCTATGGGTTTCCGATCCACGATGAAAACGAATTATTTGAACGCCTGGTCCTGGAGATCAACCAGGAAGTGGCTTGATCACCATCTTCCTTTGTTTAAAGCTTCAACGATCATCTTTGCAGCATTCTCAATACCTGAAACCGAACTGTCGATGCTGAGATCATAACTCCCGGGCTTGCCACGGGTCATATGGGTGTAATGCCGGCAATAATTCACCCTTTCCCTGTCAATCCTTGCCATCTCTTTGCCCGCGTTCCCCGGACTGAGGCCGTATTCATGGATGATCCGTTGCAGCCTGAATTCCTTAGGAGCATGAATATATACAGTAAAACTGCCAGGATGCTCCTCCAGGATAACATCTGCGCAACGTCCGACGATCACACAGGATCCCTTTTCGCTAATATCCCAAATGACCTTGCTCTGGGCCTCGAACAGGGTGTCAAGCGCCGACCTTTCACCTTCCACGTAAGCATAATTCTGTTCAATCAGCTCGAACAGCAGGCTGTGCTTGAGTTTCTGTTCATGGGCCTTAACATATTCGGGTGACAGCCGGCCTTCTTTTGCCGACAGGTCTATCAGCTCCTTATCATAAAAAGGGATATCGAGCGCCTTCGCCACGATCTGCCCGATCTCATGTCCGCCGCTGCCGAATTCCCTGGCAATGGTAATGATAAGATTCTTTTTAAGGTCTGCGGATGACATCCTGCTCACTGTTACATCAGGTTCTTTTTCGCCAAGCAAGGGATCCAGGAAATTCAGCTTCCTGCTATAGAGTCTCACCGTGGTGCCTACCAGCAATGCGGCGGCTATTGTTCCCTCTCGTATGCCTCTCAGTTCGTGCAGAAAAATGAAAGAGCTGATGACCCCGATTGCAACCAGTGTACAATCCAGCCCCACCTTCACCTTTCCGAATTCTGCGTGAAAGGTTTTGGAGACGGCCAGGCATAAACCCTCCCCGGCAAGGTAGATCACCTTCGCTTTCACCTGGAGGTAAACACCCAGTGCAACCAGCGCGATGCTCAGGAAGCAAAACAGCCATTGGAGCAGGTAATTTGACACATGTACGTCCGATGAAATAAGGTAAAGGGCCAGATCAGTGAATGCCCCGAAAACCATGGCAACCGGCAATTGCAGGAGTTGTATCCACTGGTAGTCCCTGCGCAGCAAAGCCATCTGCAAAAGAATAAAAATAATATTCAGGATCACTGTGAACATCCCCATCGTTAGAGGAAAACCAAGGCTGTAAATATAGGGATTGCTTGACACGGGCGAGATCCCCAGGTTGGCCTTTACCGACAGGGCTATGCCCAGGGTAAGGATGAACAGGCCTGTGAGTAATACAATGCTCCGTCTAAGCAGTCCTTCAGTTTTCATGATTACATTTCATGGTCACGTCGCCCAAATGTAGAAATAAAGAGCTAGATTCTTAATAAAACAAGTAGTTGTCGATTTTCCCGGACAGCTTAACAACACAAGGTAATCAGAAGTTCCGGGTTTTCAGGTCAGATATTTCGTCAGAGTAGTGTGCTGAATCTGATTCCCCGATGTTTTCAGCGGGGAACCTTCTTTTTCGCATCGTACCAGCAACTGATAAATAAAAACGATGGAATGCTAAGGATCACCATTGGGATTAAGGCAATCATCTTACCTTGAGCTTCCTGATTGAACAGGTTAAGGATAAAAACCAGTATAAAGCATGAAACGGAAAGAAAGCCCCCGAGTTTTTCATTCCACCACCCAAGGAGCAAGCCGAAAAGTCCGATGCCCCAGACGATGAAAATAATCATAACAATAGGGGATACTCCGCTTAAAAATGGCTCTCCCGGGTGCCTTTGGCGGCCCTCGATTATATACCCTATGAACATGAAAATGGCAAAGGCAGCAAACAGCAGCCCGAGGATACGTGCAATCCAGCGCTCGGTATTAGAAGAACGGTTTTTGGTTTTCATAATAAAGTCTTGATTTCAGTTCGATAATTCAAAATTAAAATAAATTTGGGGTAATAAAGATTTTTCAATGCATGATTCACAAGGGTTGCGTTAATCAACAATTTGTTATAAAACCATTTACACTTCAGACATCTCCTCATAATATCAACCTGTCTTTACCAGTTGAGATTTCTCCTAACTTTGGTTTTGGGATATAAAGATTATCCCGGAACCAGCTTTCTTATTAAACTGTCGGATTGGATTGGGTGGAATAATGAAGCTGGATTGGGACGTTCCCTTGCGATCAGTAAAATGGGAACATTGGAAGACCTGAATAAAGAAATCAGCCAGCGTATGCAAATCCATCCCTAGAATATTTTCGCCTGGTTACCTCTGATTTATTTGCGGACAATGTTAAATGGGAAAGGGAAGTTGGGGCCTCTGATGAATGAACCCATGAACCCGGAAATGCTGGTAAAATATGCTTCCGAATTCACTGGAAAGCCAATAAAAGTAAGTGCATATCCCTGGGCTCTTGTAGGTTCGGTATTATCGCTTATCGGGATATTTAAACCGGAAATTGGTGACCTGAAGAAGATGTTCGATTAAATGTTTACCGGTGATTATGTTGCAAACACTTCACTACAACAAAAATATTTTGGTGAAGTGCCAACCGTAAAAGATTCGGTATTCAGATATTGCCAGAAAATAGGTTTACATTCTTAATGGAGTTCCACATTACTTCCTTTGAATTCCCAAACCGTAAGTATTCATTAAGTTCCTGGATAAAATTCAGAAAACTATTATTGGCTTCCTTCAGGCAAAAGGCAGGGTTAGATATTGTATTCAGTTACAAATCTAAATTGCGGATAGCAATGTCTCAGCAACAATTTCTCAAAACCATTCAGTGACAGAAAACCTGTATTGGGTGATGTATCCATGCTTTCTGGTGATTGCATTTTTTGAAAGATTTCTTGCATGATATTTTTGCGTTCACAAAAAGTAAAAAATTCAGCCATGAAAATGTCGTCAAACAAATCTTTCACTTTCTATGTCATTGCAACCATCTGCATTGTAATAATGACAAATTTTATTGGATTTAGCCAAACCAATACTTATCCAATTGTCGGAACAGGTCAGACAATATCTTATGACACAGCGGTTGTCATAACCATGCCCACTTCAGGGCAGGCTTTCTTCGGGCAGAATTCAAATAATCCCGGAAACACACGATCTTATACCAACAATGGAGATGGTACAGTAACCGACAATTTAACAGGGCTGATGTGGCAGCAAACCGAGGACAGAAACGGTGACGGGGCAATTAATTTCTATGATAAACTGACCTATTCTGAGGCAATGGCAAGCGCTGCAACATGTAATACGGGCGGTTATACTGATTGGCGTTTACCGACTATTAAAGAGCTCTATTCCCTCGCCATGTTTTTTGGAGCAGAACCAGGCCCACCACCATCTACTTGTATAAAATATATTGACACGACATATTTCTCTGTCGGTTTCGGTGACGTAAACTCACTGGCACACGGCAGCCTTGGGACTGAAAGGATTATTGACGGTCAAATTGTATCCTCTACCTTATATGTAAGCACGACAATGGGCATGTTGGAAGCTGTGTTTGGGTTCAATTTTATTGACGGACGAATCAAGGGATATCCAACTACTTATACGGTTCCGGAATGTGGGACAGCAAAGCATTTCTATGTATTATATGTTCGCGGCAATACAGCGTATGGAGCAAATCAATTCGTTAATAATGGAAACGGAACAATTACCGATAACGCTACCGGGCTGATGTGGATGCAAAACGATAACGGGACAGGTGTTTTATGGAAGGATGCATTAAGTTATGCTGAAAATTTTACCTATGCAGGATATTCTGATTGGCGATTGCCCGATACCAAAGAATTGCAAAGCATCGTTGACTATACACGCTCTCCGGCAAAAACCAGTTCTGCCGCAATAAACCCGATATTCAACTGCACCCGGATTACGAATGAAGGAGGTGCCGCAGATTATCCATGGTACTGGAGCAACACTACTTTTTCTTCGTCATCGCAGACAAACGGAGCAAGCGCCTGCTATGTGTGCTTCGGAAGAGCTATGGGTTATTTTTCCGGTTTAGGGTGGACAGATATACATGGCGCAGGATGTCAGCGAAGCGATCCAAAACCCAGAAGTTTTGCCGGATACACGCATAATGGAAATGGATATTACAATCCCAATGCTCCTCAGGGCGATGCCGTCAGGATATACAATTATGTACGTTTGGTAAGAAATGGATCTTCAACCGGAATCAATGAAAACAAAGACAATCATCTGTTTAATGTTTATCCAAACCCTGTTTCCGACGAACTTACGATCGAGATGAAAGGAGTCACGGAAAAGGTTAGCTTTGAGCTGTTTAATTCTATCGGTCAAATTGTGCAAAACGGTACTGTTATTGAAAAAACCGTTATACAAACCAACAACCTTGCAACCGGGGTTTATCTGATAAAACTTCAATACGGAAATACTTCGGAAGTTAAAAAGTTAATAAAAGAATAGACAAATCAAATTATTGTCAGATGAAAAGCGAAACAAGATTAATTATTGTTATCCTCACATTCATTACTGTTATCAATTGCGGTAATGCACAAACCAATGCCGCCATAGCCGGCAAGAATAGTGTAATAAGCAGCCGGGAAAAAGTAGAAATGCTTTTCCCCGGAGGCAAGACAAAAGCACTGATCTTGAGCTTCGACGATGGGATGGTTGCTGACAGAAGGCTTGTAAAACTGATGAACGAATACGGCCTGACCGGGACTTTTCATCTCAATTCAAATAAACTGGACACAAAGGATTATCTC